>JFBN01303997.1_pt1 | contig 13413 bp, 11 predicted proteins | sample 768741 | NCBI WGS metagenome assembly JFBN01 (sample SAMN01983846, study PRJNA193217) | chicken gut metagenome | biome: terrestrial biome; isolation source: ceca of Broiler chicken | host: Gallus gallus | place: United Kingdom: England | collected 2010-09-07
ATCATGATCAGCCGGTTGCCGTATTTGATGGCATCCTTCATATTGTGGGTGATCATGAGGGTGGTGAGATGGTTGTCGTGGACGATCTTGTCCGACAGGGCCAGAACCTTGGCCGCCGTCTTGGGGTCCAGGGCAGCGGTGTGCTCATCGAGAAGCAAGAGGCGGGGCTGCTGCAGCGTGGCCATCAGCAGGGTGATGGCCTGGCGCTGGCCGCCGGACAGCAGGCCCACCTTGCTGGTCATGCGGTCTTCCAGCCCCAGGTCCAGGGTCTTGACCAGTTCCCGGTAGCCTTCCCGCTCCTTGGCGGAGATTCCCTGACGCAGGGTGCGGGGCTGGCCCCGGCGGCGGGCCAATGCCAGATTTTCGTCGATGCCCATGGTGGCGGCTGTGCCCATCATGGGGTCCTGGAACACACGGCCGATATACTTGGCGCGCTGATGTTCCGACAGGCGGGTGATATCCTTGCCGTCGATGAGGATCTTGCCCATATCGATGGGCCAGACACCCGCGATGGCATTGAGCATGGTGGATTTGCCCGCGCCGTTGCCGCCGATGACGGTGACGAAATCGCCGTCCTCCAGGGTCAGATCCAGACCGTTGAGGGCAACCTTCTGGTTGACGGTACCGGCATTGAAGGTCTTATACACATTTTTGATTTCAAGCATTGGTGTTGCCTCCTTTGCGGACGGTGGGCTTGGTGAAGTAGCGGCTCTTCCAGTACGGGATGGCCAGGAAGATGGCAACGACAACCGCGCTGAACACTTTGAGCAGGTCGGTGTCCACCTTGAACCAGATGACCACCTGGAGCACCAGATAGTAAATGATGCTGCCGAAAGCCACGGCCAGCAGCTTGAGGGCGAAGTTGCGGAAGAGTTTGCCGAAAATGGCCTCGCCGATGATGACGGCGGCCAGACCGATGACGATGGAGCCGCGGCCCATGTTGATATCGGCAAAGCCCTGGTACTGGGCCAGCAATGCGCCGGACAGGGCCACCAGACCGTTGGAGATCATAAGGCCGATGACCTTGTTGAGGCTGGTGTTGATGCCCTGAGCCCGGGCCATGTTGGCATTGCAGCCGGTGGCACGGATGCCGCAGCCCAGCTCGGTGCCGAAGAACCAGTACAGAATGGCGATGACCACCGCAATGACCACAGCCACCACAAAGATGGTGTTGCGGTAGAAGGGCACGTCCTTGATGAAGCGCAGCGAGACCAGCAGGTCATACTTGTCCACATTGATGGCCTGGTTGGCCTTGCCCATGATCTTGAGGTTGACCGACCAGAGGGACAACTGGGTCAGAATACCGGCCAGGATGGCCTGGATGCCCATGAAGGTGTGGAAGATGCCTGTGACAAGGCCTGCCAGCAGCCCGGCGCAGGTGGCCGCCAGAATGGAGACCCACACGTTGCAGCCGTTGAGCATGCACATGATGCAGACCGCACCGCCGGTGCACAGCGTGCCGTCGACGGTGAGGTCGGCGATGTCCAGCACGCGGTAGGTGATGTAGACGCCGATTGCCATGATGGCCCAGATCAGGCCTTGTGCCGCTGCGCCGGGCAGGGCGTTGACCAATGTCATGATATCCAAGATTTCATAATCCTCCCCTGTGCTGCGGAGTTCTGCCGCCGGGCCGATGGTCCGGTGTACAAAACCCGCCGCACGTTAGTTGTTGGAGCCCGGAGGCTTCCGATAAATAGGTATAGACCATATTAGTATAGCAAAAAGGCGGGAAAAAGGAAAGTCCCTTTTTCCCGCCTTCCGGATTTATGGGGTAAAATTCTGTGCCAGACGATCAGCCCTCGATGGCAACGTAATCGTCGGGGACGGTGATGCCCAGTTCCTCACAGTTGGTGGGGTTGTACTTCTTGGTGAAGTTGGGGGCATACTCAATGGGCATGGTGGAGATGTCCGCCTCGCCGGTCAGGACCTTGGCCGCCATCTCGCCGGTGGCATAGCCCAAGTCATAGTAGCTGATGGACAGGGTGGCAACGCCGCAGCCGCCGCAGATGCCCTCCTCGCCTGCGATGATGGGAACGCCGGCCGGCAGGCAGATGTTATTGATGATCTCGGTGTTGGACGCCGCCGTGTTGTCGGTGGGAACGTAGATCACGTCACACTCGCTGGCCGCACTGGTGGCAATGGTGGACAGGTCGTTGGAGTCGCTGAACGAGTAATCGGTGCAGGTGTAGCCCATCTCGGTCAGGTATTTGGTGACCTGCTCCACCTGGTACTCGCTGTTGGGCTCGGCGCTGCAGTAGAGCATGCCCACGTTGGGGTACTCCGCCACCGGGAAGAACTCGCTGAGCATGGCCGCCTGCTGATCCAGCGGGGCCAGGTCGCTGGTGCCGGAAATGTTGCCGCCCACCGTGCCGTCAAAGCCCTCAATGCCGAGAGCCACGCCGTACTCGGTGACCGAGGTTCCCAGGATGGGGATCTCGGAAGTGCCGGCCGCAGCGGCCTGCAGGGCAGTGGTGCCGTTGGCCATGATCAGGTCATAGCCGCTGGAGACAAAGCCGTTGATGATGGTGGAACAGGTGTTGGCATCGCCCTGGGCATTCTGCTCGTCAAACTTGACGCCATCCTCCCCGAAGGCCTCCACCAGGGCATCCTTGAACCCCTGGGTCGCGGAGTCCAGCGCCTCATGGGGCTGCTGCTGGCAGATGCCGATGGTATAGACCGTATCGGATGCCGTGGTCCCGGCTTCCTCCGTGGTGGCAGCCGAAGTTCCCGAAGAGGTATCCGCCGCCTGCGACGACGAAGAAGAATCGGAACCGCCGCTGCATGCGGCCAGGCTGAGCGCCATACAGGTCGCCGTCAGAATAGAAAGTACCTTTTTCATGTTATCTTCTCCCCATTCATTTCTCGCCGGGGTACCATCCGCTTTCGATGCGGCTGGTCTCCTCTCCCCTTTGATGATTTAATGTACTAAAGTATAGCATAGACAAGCCGAGCACGCAATGGGCAATCATACAGTTTCTTCCTATTATCCATCCATTTTTTCGTCGATTTGCACACTTTTCTGTGCAATGAATCGAATTTCTCTGTTTTTAAAAGGGCATCCGGGGGAAAGAGGTTCCACTCTCTTCCCAGTACCCGCACCAGTACAGGCCACGGGATCAGAGGTGGATCTGGAAACCGTCGAAGGAAAAAATACCGCTTCCCTGACGGAGCAGCCCCTGCCGTTCCAGATGCTGCCAGGCGGCATTCACCCGGGCAGCGAAATCCGGCGGAAGATCCATCCGATAATGGCCGGGCAGGATCCGCGTAACCGGAAGATGACAGATTCTTTCCACCGACCGGGCAAACTGCCGCGGATCGGTGGTGGGATAGAAGGCGTCCAGGCATCCCGCATAGAGCAGGTCCCCGACAAAGAGGAACCCCCGCGCCGCCTCGTAAAAGCAGCAATGTCCCGGGGAATGTCCCGGCGTGTGGAGGACCTGCACCTGCCGCCCGCCCAGGTCGATGATCTCCCCGTCGCGGAGCCGCTCCCCTGCCCCGTCCGAATAGACGCGGTAGTCCTCCGGGAAAAAGCCTTCCGGGAAGCGGCAGGGCCGGGCCGTCAGATTGGCCCGGACGATTTGGGGCGGCAGCGGGAACTGTCCCGACACCCAGCCTGCCTCCGCCCCATGCACCGCGGTGTGAGCAAAACAGCTAAGCCCGCCGATATGATCCCAGTGGGCATGGGTGACGGCCGCCAGCACCGGCAGTTTTGTCAGGCGGCGTACCGCCTCCCCCATATCCGCAACGCCCAGGCCTGTGTCGATGAGCAGAGCACGCTCCTGCCCACAGAGCAGGTAGCTGTGGGGTTCTTCCCAGTGGCGGGGCTCACTGATGGCATAGGTATCCGCATCGATGGGCTCGACGGCAAACCAGCAATCGGACATGGGGCATCTCCTCTCCTGGGGGCGGGTATCGTGTGCGCTGAATCTGCCTTTTATTATAGCATATCCCCATAGCAATGTCTGGGCGGCCGACGGTTCCCCCGGTTTTGATGGGGCTGCCCAAAAGTACGCAAAAAGAGCCGAAGGCCGCACGGCGGCTTCCGGCTCCTCGGTTTTGTATGGCAGATCAATCGGCAAAGCGCTCGGCCTCGGCGCGGGCCAGCAGCTCGATAAAGCGCTCCCGGGACTGGGCCTGGCGCAGCGCACGGGTGAGGGTATTGTCCGACAGCAGGTTGACCAGCCGTGCCAGGATCAGCAGATGTTCACTCTGGGCCCGAGGCGGCATGGCCACCATAAAGATCAGGTCCACCGGCAGGCCGTCCGGCGCGCCCCAGTCGATGCCATCGCTGAGGCCCAGGGCTGCCACCCCGGGTGCCGCCACCCCTGCATTGCAGGCATGGGGCAGAGCGATCCCCTCCCCGATGGCAGTGGAGCCGCCGGCCGTCTCCCGGTCACAGACCGCATTGTAGTAGGCGGTGCCGTTGGTGATGATGCCGCTGGCTTCCTGCAATTCCACCAGGATCCCCAATGCGTTGGAGGCATCAGGGACATCAGCGTGCACCAGCACGCTCTCCCGGCTGAGCAGTTGACTGACTTTCATGGCAGGTTCCTCCGCTGGGGCCTCAGCCCGTGACGGTGTTGATGAGGCGATAAAGATACTCACCCACCGCGCCCTCGGAACAGGTGCAGGTGGTGACCTCGTCGGCGTTGGCCTTGACCTCGCCGGGGGCATTGGCCACCGCTACCGAGTGTCCCGCGGCCTTCATGATCTCCAGATCGTTATAGTAGTCGCCGATGACGATGGTCTTTTGCAGCGGCTCTCCCAGCAGGGTGCACAGGTCCCGCAGACCGGAGGCCTTGCCCACACCGCCGGGCATGATCTCAAAGTAGATGCTGTTGGTGGCAAGGAAATAATTTTCCCGGCCATAATACTTGGTCTTGGCGTACTGGGACAGCTTGCGGATCATCTCCGGCGGGCCGGCGAACACCACCTTGACCCAGCCGTCGGGAACGCTCTCCAGCGGGCAGCAGACCCCGGGAATCTTCTCGTCCACCTGATGGGCGTGGGTGTACTCGCTGGCATGGACCACATACAGTTCCCCCGCATGGGCCATGACTTCCACCCCCAGGTGGGGGAACTGGCGCAGGATATCGGTGATGGCCAGGGTGGCCTGGTTGCGGTCCAATGTGGCACGGCGCAGCACCGTGTTGGTGGAGAAGTCATACAGCAGCGAACCGTTGCAGGAAATGGCCGGCAGCGAGAGCTCGATGTCCCCCAGCGCCGCACGGATGGACTCCGGCGGACGTCCGGTGGCGACAGTGAACCGTCCCCCCAGCTGGGTGAACAGCTTGATGACCGTCCGGTTGCAGGAGGGGATGCCCTCCTTGGCGGTCAGCAGCGTATTGTCCATATCGCAAAAGACAAGATAGTCGTGCAGACTCTGCTTCATTGACGGCTTTCCTTTCTCAGTTTCGTCAGAAATTCATTGAAATACCCCGGCAGGGGCGAATCAAACTGCATGTACTCCCCCGTGACCGGATGGACAAAGCCCAGTTCCTTGGCGTGCAGGCATTGTCCGTTCAGGGCACGGATGACGTTTCGGGGCCCGTAGACCCCATCCCCCGCCAGCGGATGGCCGATGAAAGCCATATGGACCCGGATCTGGTGGGTGCGCCCCGTCTTGAGGCGGCAGGCAATGTAAGTAAAGCTGCCGAACCGTTCCAGCACCTGCCAGCCCGTATAGGCATAGCGGCTGTGGTTGTCGGTGACGGCCATCTTTTTGCGGTCCCGGGGATCCCGGCCGATGGGCGCCTCCACAAAACCCGCGTCCTCCTTCGGGTTGCCGTAGACCACCGCATGGTAGACACGGTGAATGGAATGGACGCTCATCTGCTCGCTCAGGGCCTGATGGGCCTCGTCATTCTTGGCAACCACCAGAAGGCCGCTGGTATCCTTGTCGATGCGGTGGACGATGCCGGGCCGGATGGCCCCGCCGATGCCCGAAAGCTGCCCCGCACAGTGGTAGAGCAGCGCGTTCACCAGGGTGCCGTCCGGGTTGCCGGGGGCAGGATGCACCACCATGCCCTTGGGCTTGTTGACCACGATCAGGCTGTCATCCTCATAGACGATATCCAGGGGAATGTCCTGGGGCTGGGCGTCCAGCGGGCGCGGGTCGGGGATGGTGACGGAAACCGCATCCCCCGCCCGGACCTTGTAGCGCTTGGGAACCGGGCTGCCGTTGCAGAGGACAGCCCCCTTCTCGATGAGGTTTTGCAGGGCGCTGCGGGTGATGCCCTCGCACTGTTCGGTGAGAAAGCGATCCAGGCGCTGGCCTTCCGCTTCGGGACCGGCGGTGAACTCAAGCGTCTGCATCGGTGGTGTGCTCCTCCCCGGAGGATTTCTTTTTGCGGTCGCCCAGCTCGGCCCACAGCACGTAGACAAACAGCAGGGCCACGCCCACCGTTACGCAGATGTCGGCAAAGTTGAAGATGGCGAAATCCACAAACAGGAAATTGATGTAGTCGACCACCTGACCGCTGGCAATGCGGTCGATCAGGTTGCCGATGCCGCCGCCCAGAACCAGCGTCCAGGCGATGCGCTCCAGCAGCGGCGGCTTGCGCAGCAGCAGGTAACCCAGCAGCACGATGAGTGCTACCGAGGTCACCACAATGAGAAAGCCCTGCTTGCCCCACAGCAGCGAGAACGCCATGCCCTCATTGAGGGAATAGCGCAGCTCCACCACATGGGGGATCAGCGTCATGGAGCCGATGGGCAGCAGGTCTGCGGTGGCCCAGGCTTTGAGCAGCTGGTCAATGCCGACCAGCACCGCTGCCGCGGCGATGGATAGAATACCGGAAAGCATGCGGTCCTCCCTGTGTCTGCCCGCAAAGCGGGCCAAACCAGCCGAGTGCCGGCCCTCCCCTTTGGTCGGAACAGCAGCGCCGCGGGACAGGCCGCAGGCTGCAGCGGCCGGGCGCCGTCAGACACGGCATCCGCCTTTGCAAACCTTGCGTACCGCCTTGAACGGGGCTCTTGCGGCCCGGTTCAAAGCATCCCCGACATTGCTCCGCCCAAGCAGGAAAACCGGCAGCTCGTCGTTATTGCATTATTTTGCCAGAACTTTGGCGCAGCGCGGGCAGAGGCCATCCTCGTTGACCGCGTCGTCGTACTTCCAGCAGCGCAGGCACTTGGCGCCGTGGGCATGCTCGGCGGCAACGCCCAGACCCTCGCAGGTGCCCTTGACGCCGCCCTCGCCCTTGACCAGGTTCACCTGGGAGACGATGAGCAGGTCAGCCAGCTCATCCATGGGGATGGCGTTGAGGAAGTCGTACATGGCGTCGCTGCAGTACAGGGTGACACAGGCTTCCAGAGAGGAACCGATCACCTTGTCGGCACGGGACTGCTCCAGCACCTTCTTGACATCGTCGCGAACCGCCATGACCTTGTCCCACTTGGCGGTGAACGCCTCGTCGGGAGCCTCGCCGGCCTCGGGCATCTGCTCGAAGACGACATAGTCCTTCATGCCGGGCAGTTTGGGGATATAGCTCCAGATCTCCTGGCTGGTGAAGCAGAGGATGGGAGCCAGCAGGCGGGTGAAGTCCACCAGAATGTGGTACAGAGCCGTCTGAGCGCAGCGGCGGGCATGGTCGTCGGCGCAGTAGAGGCGGTCCTTGATGACGTCCATATAGAAGTTGGACATATCCAGGACGCAGAAGTTATAGATGGCGTGGTAAGCGCGAGAGAAGTCGTAGTGCTCGTAGGCGTCGCGCACGGTGGCGGTCAGCCCGCGGATGGACTGCAGCGCCCAGCGGTCGATCTCGAACAGCTGGTCCTCCTCCACCATATCCTTGGCGGGGTCGAAGCCGTTGAGGTTGCCCAGCATGAAGCGGGCGGTGTTGCGCATCTTGCGGTAGGCCTCGGACAGCTGGCGGAAGATCTCCTTGCCGGCGCGCACGTCGACGGTGTAGTCACTGGAAGCGACCCACAGACGGACAATATCGGCACCGTAGTCACGGATCAGTTCGGAGGGCTCGACGCCGTTGCCGGCGGACTTGTGCATCTGCTTGCCCTGCTCGTCCACGACCCAGCCATGGCACAGAACTCCTTTATAGGGAGCGATGCCCTGGGTGGCAACGCTGGTCAGCAGGCTGGACTGGAACCAGCCGCGGAACTGGTCTGCACCCTCCATATAGAGGTCGACGGGCCAGTGCAGCTCAGGACGCTCGCGGCAGACAGCGCTCCAGGTGGAGCCGGAGTCGAACCAGACGTCCATGATGTCGGGGTCCTTCTCCCAGTCGGAGGCGCCGCACTCGCAGACCTCGGTCTTGGGCATGATGTCGTTGGCATCGTACTTGTACCAGGCGTCGCTGCCCTCCTTGCGGAACAGGTCGCTGACCGCCTGGATGGAAGCATCGGTGATGTGATACTTGCCGCACTTCTTGCAGTAGAACACCGGGATGGGCACGCCCCAGACGCGCTGACGGCTGATGCACCAGTCGCTGCGGTCGCGGACCATGCCCTGCATGCGGTCATGACCCCAGGCCGGCTGCCAGTGGACGCTGTCGATGGCCTTGTAGACGTCCTCCTTGAAGGCGTCGATGGAGCAGAACCACTGCTCGGTGGCGCGGAAGATGATGGGGTTGTGGCAGCGCCAGCAGTGAGGATACTGGTGGACGATGTGCTGCACGCCCATCAGATGGCCGGTGGCCTTGATGTGCTCGAGGATGACCTTGTTGGCATCCCAGACCTTGAGCCCGGCGAACTCCTCGCCTGCCTCGGCGGTCAGGCGGCCGGCGTCATCCACGGGGACGACAACGGGCAGCTGGGGATAGTGCTGGGTGCAGACCTCAAAGTCCTCGACGCCGTGGCCGGGAGCGGTATGGACGCAGCCGGTGCCGCCTTCCAGGGTGACATGGTCGCCCAGGATGACCAGGCCGGTGCGGTCCAGGAAGGGATGCTGGTACTCCAGCATCTCCAGCTCGGAGCCCAGGACACGGGGCTCGAGAACGGTATAGTTTTCAATGTGGCAGGCTTCCATGGTGGCCTTGACCAGGTTGGCCGCCATGATGTGGTACTGGCCGTCGATCTCCACAAAGGCGTACTCGATGGAGGGGTTCAGGCAGGTCGCCACGTTGGCGGGCAGAGTCCAGGTGGTCGTCGTCCAGATGACGATCCAGGCCTTGTCCAGAGGAATGCCGTACTTGGCCAGCACGCCCTTGGGGTCGTTCTTCAGCTTGAAGCGGACATAGATGGAATCGCAGGCATCCTCGGCGTACTCGATCTCCGCCTCGGCCAGGGCCGTGCGGTCCTCGGGGCACCAGTAGACAGCCTTGAGGCCTTTGTAGATATAGCCCTTCTTGGCCATCTCGCCGAAGATCTCCACCTGGCGGGCCTCAAACTCGGGCTTGAGGGTCAGGTAGGGGTTGGCAAAGTCGCCCTGGACACCCAGGCGCTTGAACTGGGAGTTCATGACGTCGATGTGCTCGGTGGCAAACTCCTTGCAGATCTTGCGCAGGTCCAGCTTGGAGACACCGGCCTTCTTGTCGCCGAGAGAGCCCAGGGCCTTCAGCTCGATGGGCAGGCCGTGGGTATCATAGCCGGGAACATAGGGCGCGCAGTAGCCGGACATGTTCTTGTAGCGGATGATGATATCCTTGATGATCTTGTTCAGGGCGGTGCCCATGTGGATGCTGCCGTTGGCATACGGAGGGCCGTCGTGCAGAATGAAGGACGGCTTGCCCTCGTTATTCTTGATCATCTGCTCGTAGACATGGTTGTTCTCCCAGTCTTCCAGCATGACCGGCTCTTTTTTCGGCAGGCCCGCCCGCATCTGAAACGGTGTGGACGGCAGATGGATGGTGTCATTATAATTCTGCGCCAAAGTTTCCTACTCTCCTCTATACTTCATTCACGCACAAACCCGGCACGGCCGGACACAGATCTCCCCCGTCCCCGAAGGGCTGCGGTCAATCCGGTCGGCGCGCCGGTATCGGTGCGCGGTATCACGATCCACGCTTTTCCAAAAGTGCGGACCGCTGTCAACTGTCAAAGTCCACGCCGGCAAAGGTATCAAAGGATGCCGGCAGCGGATCCGGCTGCGCGGCCTGCTTTTTGGTGCGGCGGGTCGTGCTTCTGCGGGTGGTGGACTTGCGGGTGGTCTTTTTTGGGGCCGGAGGGTCCTGGTCGGGCAGGTCATACAGGCCTGCGCCGGGCTGGAACTTGCCGGTTGCCGCGGGCGCCGGAGCGGCGGGCTCGGGGGGATCCTCACGCAGATCCTCGGGCTCGTCCGGTTTGGGCGCGATGGCAAACTCCACCGTATCCACCTTTTCCTCGGTTTCGGGAAGGGCGTCCTCCTCGGAATCGCCATAGTAAGGCTCAGTGTCCGGTTCGGGCTGGGCCTCCTGGACGGGAGCCGGCTCGTAAGCGGGCTGGGGCTCCTCGTAGGCAGGGGCGGGCTCCTCATAAGCCGGTGCCGGTTCATAGGAGGGCTGCGGTGCCTCATAGGCAGGCTGCGGGGCCGGCTGCGGCTGCGGTTCGGGCTCGGGCTGGGCCGCCGGTTCCTCCTCCGGCTGAGGCTCCACGGTGTCGGAGGCCTCCGGGATCTTGGACAGCAGCTCAATATGCTTGCGGTACATGGCAAGGAGGGATTTCTTGAAGTTTTCCGTCTCCTTGCGGATGGTGGTCAGCTCCTGCTGGGCCAGCTCCACCTCGTCACGGGCGCGCTGCTCCCGGTCCTCGGCACGGATGTTGGCGGCACGGATCACTTCGGCGGCCTTCTGCTTGGCCTCCTTGATGACATTCTCCCCCAGGCGCTGGGCGTTGATGAGGGTGGTGTGCAGGGTATCTTCCTCGGCACGGTACTGGTCAATGCGCTGGGCCAGCACCACAAGTTTCTTCTGCAGATCCTCGTTCTCCGCGCTGAGCGCATCCAGACTGTCCGCCACCTGTCTGAGATAATCATCGACATCGTCACACCGATAGCCCCGCATGGCTTTTTCAAATGTGACGCGCCGTACATCCTCCGAAGCGATCATTCTTTATTCCTCCTGTCTCGGGCCCTGCCCGGGATTGGCTGTAAGGCCGAAAGCCGCGCTGTAATGTTTAATACTGATAAAACAGGATAAACGTGCGGTCGCTGCGGCTTTTGCCGCCGATCTCCTGTAACCGGTAGCGGCCGCTGCCGCGCACCGTGAAAATGTCCCCCGCGTAAACCGCGTCATGGGCGCTGCGCAGGGGAACGTGATTGACCTGGACCCGGCCTTCCGAAATGGCCTGTGCTGCCTGTCCCCGGGAGGTGTGCAGCATGGCCGCCAGCACCGAGTCGGCCCGCAGTGAACTGACCGTTGCCTGGCAGAGCTGGCGCTCCGGTTCCCGCAAGGCGGACTGGGGCGGCTCCTCACAGCGCTGGGCATCCAGCCGGATATGACCTGCCGCCGTCAGGTTGGCGGCCACAAAATCGGCCTTGCCCTCCAAAAGGAAGAGGTAATACTCCCCCGGCCGGTCCGGATCGGGACGGATATCGCCCAGGCAGACCCGTTCCAGGCCAAGCCCCAGCGCCGCCCCCAGGATATCCCGGTGGGCAGGAGGCTGCGCCCCCGGCGCAAGGTGGGCATGGAGGTGCAGGCAGGCAACGGGCTGTTCCTGCCAGGCGTCCTCCGGCTCAATGCAGAGCACCCGGCGCTCGGCCCCCTCGAACCCGCCCCAAAAGCGGATGCTGCTCACCTGGGCGCGGTTGGCGGCTGCCGCCGCCAGAGACTGCTCCCGGTCGGACAGAAAGCCGGTATAGCGCGGAATGCCCCGGCGCTCGGCAAGGGTACAGAGTTCCTCCACCCGGCGCATGAAGCGGCGTTCCTCCTCATTCTGGGGAGGCAGAAAGCCGCGCACCGCTGTGCCGGAACCGGTGGGATCAGAAGAATACGCCATTGTTCTCCAGCTCGTCGATCAAATCGCCCATAATGTCAACATTATAGGGAGTGATGATGAAGGTGCTGGTGGCAACGCGCTTGATCTGGCCGTTGTTGGCATAGGCAACGCCGGACAAAAAGTCGATCAGACGGCGGGAGACCTCTTTGTTGGTGGACTCGAGGTTCAAAACCACCGTGCGCTTGGCATTGAGCTGATCGGCAATGGTCGAGGCGTCGTCAAAGCGTTCGGGCTTGACCAGCACGACCTGAAGCTGGGTCGTCGCATTGATGTTGACGACCTTGTTGCGCTGTTTGGCAGCTTCGGACTGAGCATAGGTATCCTGGGACGCCGAACCCTGGCCGCCGCCGGCAAAGACCTCGTCCTCGCCGCCGTCCAGGTACTCGTCGTCCTCCGGGTCCGGATTGATACCGAGCATATTTTTGAAGCCTTCGAACATGGACATGATGGATTCTCCTTAACTTATGGCTGTTGCAGCCCTGCGGCTGCCTGCCGTACAGACGGCAGAATTTCACTGAATACAGCGATATACATTAAGTATTATCGCTGTTTTGGCGTCAAAAGTCAATAGCGGCAGTCCCCCGCAGATACATTTTGGATACGGACCGGAAAATCGACGATTTTTCCACAAAAAAAGCCGCCCGCTTTGTAAATACAGTCTCAGCGGGCGGCGATTTCAGCCAGTTGGGGCTGCTTTGCCGTGGGAATATTTGACGGTGTGTCCGGTTTTTACATCAATTTTCCATCCTGCAGGTTGGTGCCCTCCACGATGACCTCATCATACAGGCGGACCTCGTTGTCGGTCCCCAGTGCGCCGTCCGCCGGCACCAGGATATAATCCTCGTTCTGGTAGAGGATGGTGATCTTGCGGAAGCGCTGGAGGTTGCCTACCTTGACGTAGACGCCGTTGTTGCCGTCCACAATGTGCAGTGCCTTGCTGTCGATGCGGATGCCCGAATAGGTGTGCAGGTCGATCTGGGCGGTCTCCTGGCCCAGGGTCAATACCTCCGAATTGATGGTGCCGCATTCCAGCACGATCTTGGCAAGCCCGGCCTCCTCGTCCTCGGTGACGGACAGAACCGTGGCCGACAGGGGATCGTCCTGTTTGCCGGGCACGCTGATCTTGACGGTGGTAAGTCCGTCAAACCGGGCGGCGGTGTCCAGGTCACAGGTGGCGTAGAACCGCCAGGAAAAACCCGAGACGATCCACCCTGCCGTATTGTCGGTGGAGGCGGTAAGGTCCTGCCCCAGCATCGATGACAGGTCGGACGCCGAGGCATTGTCGGCAGTCTCCTGGTTCAGGGTGGTGAGGTGCGCCGTGTCCGCAGCCACAAAGTAGCCGTTTTTCTCTGCCACCAGATTCTGCAGGCCGTCCAGCTGGGCGGCGATGGCATCCCGCTCCGACTGCAGCTGGGCGATGGTGGATTCGAAACCGGTGCTCTGGCCGGTGGAGATCTGCAGGCGGTTCTGGGCCAGGAGGAAATCCTCCTCGGCGGTACGGATGCTGCCGTAGGCGCCGCGGTCCAGCTGGTCCAGCAGATTATACAG
>JFBN01359824.1_pt1 | contig 13407 bp, 13 predicted proteins | sample 768741 | NCBI WGS metagenome assembly JFBN01 (sample SAMN01983846, study PRJNA193217) | chicken gut metagenome | biome: terrestrial biome; isolation source: ceca of Broiler chicken | host: Gallus gallus | place: United Kingdom: England | collected 2010-09-07
TAGCCCATTGACTTATCATTTACTTGCCTTTTTAAGTTTCATTTCAAATTTGGAAATTATAGTAAATCGTTACTTAAAAATATTAAATCAAGCCACTTTTCTCATTGCAAACACAACAACTTTGAAATACCGCAAAACAAATCTACAATCACAGAATCATTAGCAAAATCTCCACTGCATTATTGCAAGATTTTTCAATAACACATCATTATTTTATTTAAAGCTTTAAGTTATATTTTTGTATGATTTCAAATTATTTTAACTTGGGAAGTTTTTATGCAAAAGCTTAATTACAAAGATTCGGGCGTAGATATTGCAGAGGGAAATGCACTAGTTGAAAACCTCAAAGGACTTGTTAAATCCACTTTTAATGCTAATGTATTAGGCGGGATTGGCTCCTTTAGTGGTGCTTATGCACTTCCTAGTGGATATAAAGAACCAGTGATTTTAGCTGCTACTGATGGTGTAGGGACAAAACTTCGTTTAGCTATTGATTATGGAATCTTAAATGGTGTAGGGATTGATTTAGTTGCTATGTGTGTCAATGACCTTATTTGCAACTTCGCTACTCCATTATTTTTCTTAGATTATTATGCCACAGGCAAGCTAGATAAAACAAAGGCTTTAGAAGTTATCAAAGGAATCACTCAAGGTTGCCTAGAAGCACAATGCGCTCTTATTGGCGGAGAAACTGCAGAAATGCCGGGAATGTATGAAAAAGAAGATTTTGACCTTGCAGGATTTGCAGTTGGAATTGGAGAAAAAGAAATCATCCAAAGAGGAAGTCAAGCTAAAGTTGGAGATGTCCTCATTGCACTTCCAAGTAGCGGAATCCACTCTAATGGCTATTCTTTAGTCCGCAAGATTCTTACCCAAAATAATATCGACTTAGAAAGTATTTTTGAAGGAAAGCCACTCATTGAAACACTTTTAACGCCTACAAAAATCTATGTTCAAACCTTCAAAAAACTTCAAGACAAAATCAATGCCTTAGCCCATATTACAGGCGGTGGGCTTATTGAAAACCTCCCTAGATGTTTGCCAAACAACATTGATGCAATAATAGAAGAACGCAAGATTCAAACTCCGCCTATTTTTAATCTACTTTCCAAATACACAGAAGAATCCGATAAATACAGAACTTTTAATATGGGTGTAGGAATGGTGCTTGTTTGCTCTCAAGAAAATGCAGATTTAGTGGCAAAAGAATCAGGTGGTTATATTTTTGGGGAATTAAAAGAAGGGAATAACAAAGTAATTTTTGTTTAATGCTATTTTTTTGGTATAATTAAACATTATTTATAAATTATCAAAAGGATTTGATTATATGCTAGATAGCATAAAACGCTTTTTCAAAATTTACCCCATTCCTATCTTTGTGCTTTTGTTGGTATTTATCATTTATTATTCTGTATTTGAAATATTAAGAAAGCAAGAAATTGTTTCTACCCAACCTATCACAGAAGCAGAATCTATGCAAAATGAATTTGTTGCACCATTGCAACCACAGCAAAATACTCAAACACAAAAAAATGAAAACTATATTCCCCAAAAACCTATTCCTACCAAACAAGAAACGCCTACACAAAATACAAAAACTTATATTACAACAAAAGTGAGAGCCCTCAATATTCGTCAAGAACCAAATACAACCTCACCTATAATAGGCAAATTAACCTCTAATATGCAAGCTGTAATCTTAGAAGACAATGGGGAATGGCTCTTAATTGGTGCTGCTCAAAACAATAATACTTTGGGTTGGGTCCTAAAAAATTATACAAAAATCCTCCCCAAAACACCGATAATTCACGATATGGAAGAGATTACACTAAATATTCATATACCTCAATACTACACTTCCAAAGTCCCTCGCCTCAATATTCGTCAAGAACCAAATACAACCAGCAATGTTTTAGGCACTTTAACTCCCGATGATAGCATAGAAATTTTAGAGACAAAGGGCGATTGGGTGAGATTCCAAGACATTAATCCCTCCTCTCAAAAAAATGGTTGGGTTATGCGTAGATTCCTCAAAGAGATTTGATAATGCAATTTGCAGTCATAGGTAATCCAATCTCCCATTCCCTCTCACCTATTTTGCACAACACTGCTTTTAAAGCACTAAAAATCAATGGTTTTTATGGGCGTTACTGCTTAGAAGATTCAAAAGATTTTCTTTGCCTCAAAGCCCTTCATCTAAAAGGGGCAAATATCACAATTCCTTTCAAAGAGACAGCTTTCTTGCACTGCACAAAAGTTTTTGGAATAGCACAGCAAATCAAAGCAGTAAATACTATCCTTTTTAAAGATAATCAAATTTTTGGCTACAACACCGATGCACTTGGATTTTATCAATGCATAGAAAAATACCCTTTAAAAAATGCTTTGATTTTGGGTGCTGGCGGTTCTGCAAAAGCTGTTGCTTGTATTTTGCAAGAAAAAGGAATCCACACTACCATTCTAAACCGCTCACAAGCTAGACTTGATACCTTTATCAAGCTTGGTTTCCGCACTTCAACTTATGAAAATTTCACCCAAAAAGAATCCTATGACATCATTATCAACACAACTCCTTCTGGGCTAACTAATGACTCTCTACCATTAGATAAAACAAAACTTACTTCCATTTTAGAAAGCTCTCAACTTGCATTTGATTTAGTTTATGGTATCCAAACGCCTTTTTTGCAACTTGCTAAGAATCTACACATTCCATTCCAAGATGGCAAAAATATGCTTATCAACCAAGCAATCCTTGCTTTTGAAATTTTTATGGAATCGCTGGATATTTCTTTTGACAAAAATCTCCTCATTAAAAGCATGCAAAATGCTCTTTAAAAACTTATTTATGCTACAATAAAAGAAAAGGAGAGACAATGAATGTTACAATCACTTCACGCCATCTTGAATTAACAGATTCTATCAAAGATTACATTTTACGCCTTAGTCAAAGTTTAGAAAAATACAACTTAGACATTTTAAGCACACGAGTGGTTATCTCATACCAAGAAAAAAAGGGCAAAGAAAAGAAAAAACGCTCTTATACAATTGATATTACTATCTCCATTGCAAAAGCAAACACCGTAGTTATTAGCCAAAAAGACAAAGATTTATATGCAGCAGCTGATTTAGCTTTTTCTCGTATGCACAAGATTTTGCGTCGATACCATGATAAAATAAACCACAAACAAGCCATACCAAGTGAAGAAATTATGGCAGCAGAGATTTTACGCAATGAAGCAACTGCTTCTAATCAAGAAGATGAAATTGTCCCAATGGATTTAGACTTGCATAAACCACTAGATATAGAAGACGCACTAGAAAGGTTAAAAAGCAGCTCCCAGCAATTCTTTGTTTTTAATGATAAAGATTCCAAAATGCGTGTTATTTACAAAAGAATTGATGGCAAATACGGTCTCTATTAAAAAAATTTATTTAGTAGGTGGGGCAATAAGAGATTATCTACTAGGTTTCCCCACAAAAGATAAAGATTATGTTGCAGTAGGCTCTGATGAAAAAGATTTCATCAATTATCCAAAAGTCGGAAAAATATTTCCTGTTTTTTTAATAGATTCTCACACTCAAATCGCCCTTGCAAGGACAGAAACCAAAACCGCAAATGGCTATAATGGCTTTAGTTATCAAACCAAAAATATCACCCTCACACAAGATCTAAAAAGGCGTGATTTAACCATTAATTCTATGGCATTAGATTTACAAACTCGCCATATCATTGATCCCTTTAATGGCAAAAAAGATTTACAAAACAAAATTCTACGCCATACCTCACAAGCTTTCTGCGAAGACCCTTTGAGAGTTTTAAGGATTGCAAGGTTTAGAGCCAAATTAGGCATTAAATGGAAAATCCACCCAAGCACAAAAGCCCTCATCTACACCATGAAAAAAGAATTGAAATTTTTAGAACCCAATCGAATCTACCAAGAAACCATAACCGCCCTTTCTTACAAAAACTCTCATTTATTTTTTGAAACCCTTTTTGAACTCGGAGTTTTAGAGGAAATTTTTCCTTCTATTTATGCACTTACAACACTCAAAGAAGGTAGCCTCTATCATCTTGAATCCTCAGTTTTTGTCCATACAATGGAGGTTTTAAAATTGCTTTGTTCAAATTCAACACTTCTCAAACTCGCAGCCCTCTATCATGATATTGCAAAACCCTATACTTATCGTCATTTTGGTAACTCCAATGGGCATGATAACCCAAAAATCGTAGAATCCTTAATCGATATGCAAATTCCAAAAAACATCAAAAAACAAATGCTAATATTAATCGCCAACCACATTAAAATTTCCCATTTGTCCCAAATGCGTCCAAACAAGATTCTTCATTTCTTTGAAAGTTTTAATAAAGATAAAATGCTCCTAAAAGCACAAATTAAGCTTTTTTATGCCGACCAAAAAGGAAGAATCAGCGATTATCAAATCCCCTCTCTCCCTCTTAAACTCATATTCAAAATCTTTTATGCACTCCAAGATTACTCACCACAAGAGTGGATAATCTCCCAAGCTAATAAGCCATCAGGAGATACTATCAAAAACTATGTTTTGAACTCCAAAATAAAGCTTATCAAAAGCATTCTCCAAAAAGAAAATTGCCTATAACTTTTATTATCTATAAGCAATTTCTCCATGCAAAGATTGATCCAAGCCATTAACTTCTTGCACTTCCTCCACTCTAAGCGGACTAAAAAATGAAATAACTTTCAAAATCACGAAACTTGTTATAGCTGATAAAACAAAACAAGCCAAAATTGCCACTATCTGCACTCCAAGCAAAGCAAAGTCTCCACTATAAAACAATCCTTCACTTGCTGCTTCTTTGCTTACAATGCCATTAACTGAACTTGTAGCAAAAAGCCCTGTGGCAATTCCTCCCCAAATTCCGCCTACTCCATGCAATCCAAAAGCATCCAAAGTATCATCATAGCCAAATTTAGACTTCAAATAACTAATCGCAAAAAAGCAAATAGGGGAAGCCAAAAACCCAATCAACACCGCCACAAATGGAGTAACAAAGCCCGCTGATGGCGTGATAGAAACAAGCCCAGCGACAATCCCTGTAATGCTACCAAGCAATGTTGGTTTTCCAAATTTCACCCATTCAATCATCATCCAAGATAACATTGCCCCAACAACAGCAAAGTTAGTTGTCAAAAACGCATTAACCGCAACAGAATTAACACTCAAAGCACTACCTGTGTTAAATCCAAGCCAACCAATCCAAAGAAAAACTGCACCAATAAATGAAAGGGGCAAATTATGTGGCACAATCCCTTTTGCATACTTTCTTTTTCCAAGCATTATGCACCCTACAAGCCCAGCTACTCCTGCTGCAATATGCACAACTCCACCGCCTGCAAAATCCAAAGAGCCTATTTTCATAAGCCAGCCTCCACCCCATACCCAATGTGCCAAAATATCATACACAAAAGTACTCCAACACAAAATAAAAATCAACAACACCCCAAAACGCATTCTCTCCGCAAAAGAACCCGTAATAATCGCTGCTCCAATCACTGCAAAAAGCATTTGAAAAAACACAAAAAGATTCTCACTAATCATTCCAATACTCTGCCCCTCAATACCTACCAAAAATATATGATTCAAATTTCCAATGACCAATCCAATATCATCACCAAAAGCCAAAGTATAGCCCACAATCACCCATTGAATCGCTACAAGCGCATAAAGCATAATGCTATTAATTGTCGTGCTTAGCACATTGTTTCTATTGACCATTCCAGAATAAAACATACCCAAAGCAGGTGTCATCAACAAAACCAATCCACTACAAGCAATCAAAAACAAAGTATCTACTGCGGATACTTCATTTTCAGCACCAAATCCAAAAACACAAAAAAACAAAAATAACAAAACTTTTTTCATCTTCTCTCCCTACACATTTTAATACTTTAAATAGCCTCTGTCCCCTCTTCATTAGTGCGAATCCTAATCACATTAGACACAGGCAAAATAATAATCTTTCCATCTCCAACATTTCCGGTATTGAGGCACTTTTTAGCTACTTCTACAATCTCATTTACCATACTTTCTTTGCTCAAAATCTCCACTCTTACTTTTGGTAGCAAATCAATCGTCATTTCATTCCCCCGATACACTTCAGTTTTGCCTTTTTGATTCCCTGCTCCCATTACATTGCTAACTGTCATTCCCTTGATTCCTTTTTGTGAAAGCGAATCTTTTAAAATATTCAGCTTTTCAGAACGCGTAATAATCTCTACCTTATAAATTTTTTCCATATTTATCCTTTTTGCTGTTAAAATTGCAGTTGGAATTATACAAACTTAAATATTAACTTAATTTTAAAAACTATATTTTTTTTTTAAAATTATAATTATAAAGTATTTTTGTACAATACTCTAATTATTTTATTAAGGATATTAACTTTGAATCAAACCCTACCCATTGATGACTTTCTTGCACAAAAATTTTCCACTATCATTGATGTTCGCTCACCCAAAGAATACGAACACTCTCATATCCCCAATGCTATAAACTTCCCTGTTTTAAATGATGAGGAATTCCAACAAATTGGCACACTTTACAAAAAAGATTCTTTTAATGCCAAAATCCTTGGAGCAAGTTTTGTTTGTAAAAATATCTCTCACCACCTCTTAAATTTAAAACATCAAATCACTCCAGCCCGCCCTTTTGGTATTTATTGTGCTAGAGGTGGAATGCGAAGCAACTCTTTTGGAATCGTCCTAAAAAATATCGGTTATCGCGTAGTTGTTTTAAAAGGTGGCTACAAATCCTATCGCACAGAAGTAACCCAAACACTGCAAGATAAGCCAAACCACAATTTCATCACACTCATAGGACCAACAGGCAGTGGCAAAAGTGAAATAATCCACGCCTTTGATGATTCTTTGGATATTGAGGGGATTGCCAGACATTTAGGTTCAAGCTTTGGTGGGATTTATGGAATGCAACCCAGTGTTAAAATGTTTCAAAACCTATTATTTGAACGCCTAAAATCCCTCACAAATTCCCCTTTTGTTTTAGTAGAGGGAGAAAGCAAAAAACTTGGAAATTTAATTTTGCCAAGCCCACTTTATCAAGCCTACCACAATGCACCCAAAATTCTAATACTCTCGCCCCTAGAACAAAGAATCCAAAGAATCGTTGCACAATATGGTAAAATTTCACAAGATTTTTTCAAAAATTCTATGCAAAAAATAGCACCTTTTATGAAAAAACAATTTTGGCAAGAAGCACAAGAAGCCTTTTTGCGAAGAGATTTACAAAAAGTTGCAGAAATTTTGCTTGTAGAATATTATGATAAAGTGTATAAAAAAGAATCTTTTAAAAGTGTGATTTACTACCAAAATACCACACAAGTTATCGAAGAAATCAAGGCATTTGCAAAAGAATTTTATAAAATAAAGGAATAAAACTTGGATAGTTATGAATATGGAGAATTACTCAAAGAGCTAGAAATAAAGCGACAAAATATTGAAAAAATTATGCAACCAAGCAAACTTGAAGCTAGAATAAAAGAGATTGAAACCCTAGAGCAACAAAAAGAATTTTGGGAAGATTCCAAAAAAGCAGGGGAATATCAAAAAGAAAAAAAACGCTGTGAGAGGCAACTAGAAAAATTCCAAGAAGCTAATCTTGCATTAAATGACGCAAAAGAGCTTTTTGAGATTTCAAGCGATGATGAACAAACCCTAAATGAGCTTTTTAGTGAAGCAAATTCCCTAGAAGAGCAGATTAAAAAAGCTGAAATTGAAGTTATGTTGAGCGATGAGCTAGATTCTAATAATGCAATTTTTACTATCACTCCCGGAGCTGGAGGGACAGAATCTCAAGATTGGGCAAGTATGCTTTATCGTATGTATCTAAGATGGGCAGAAAGAAGAGGATTTAAAGTAGAGCTTTTGGATTATCAAGAAGGCGATGAAGCAGGAATCAAAGATGCAAGCTTTATTATCAAGGGCGAAAACGCTTATGGTTATGCTAAAGTCGAAAATGGAATACACAGGCTTGTGCGAATCTCGCCTTTTGATTCTAATGCCAAAAGGCACACAAGCTTTGCATCCGTGCAAGTAACACCCGAAATTGACGATAATATTGAAATTGAAATTGAAGAAAAAGATTTACGCATTGATACTTATCGTGCTAGCGGTGCTGGGGGACAGCATATCAACAAAACAGAATCTGCAATCCGTATTACCCATATCCCAACAGGAATAGTAGTGCAATGCCAAAATGATAGAAGCCAACACAAAAACAAAGCAACTGCATTAAAAATGCTAAAATCCAAACTCTATGAACTTGAAGCACAAAAACGCAATGAGCAAACCTCCAATGATGACAAAAGTGAGATTGGCTGGGGACATCAAATCCGCTCTTATGTGCTTGCACCTTATCAGCAAATTAAAGATTTACGCTCCAATATCGCTTATAGCAATGTTGAAGCGATTTTGGATGGAGATATTGATGCGATTTTAGAAGGTGTGCTTATCCATATTAATTCCAAACAATAAGCCTAAGAGGGCATTTGCCTCAATTAAGCAAATTGCCCTTTGATTTCCTCGCACCATTCTTGAATCCTTTGCTCTGTCAAATCCTCTTGATTATCCTCATCTAAGATCAATCCCACAAATTTACCATCTACCACAGAATCCGAATCTTCATATTCATAGCCCTTTGTGCTAGTTTGCCCAATAATTTTTGCATTTTTTAGTAATTTATAAATCTCATAAAGCCCATTGCAAAATGTATCACCATAGGTATCTTGATCACCAAGCCCCACTAATGCAACTACTTTCCCATCAAAATCTTCTTCTTTTAGAGAACTTAGAAAATCCTCCCAATCTCCCTGTATATCTCCACTTCCATAAGTAGGTGTAGCCAAAATAAGATTTTTAAACCCTTTTAATTCCTCTTTATTTGCCTTAGCTACATCAAAAATTTCTACATTCTGCAATTTTTGTGCAATCTTTTCTGCCACTTTTTGAGTATTTCCACTATCACTACCATAAAATAAACCGATTTTTTCCATAATCTAAACTCCTATTAAACTAATTTTTGCGAGAGTTTAAAATAAAAATTCTTAAAAAATAATTATAATAATGCTTATTATTAATATAATTAAATATTAATTTCCCCAAATCATCAAAACCTGCCATAATTTCTACAATAAAACCGCCAAAAACCTTGCAACTTCACTATACTTTTTATATAATTCAAAAATTTAATTTTCACATAAGGGATATTCCATCGATACTTTATTTGTTATTGTTTGCGTTCTTGCAATGGCTGTTGTTTCTGGCATTATTTTAAATAAACTCAAAATACCTACCATTATTGGTTATATTGTTACAGGGGTTCTAACCGCCTATGTATTCCACTTCCGCGTTGAAGATTCTGCGGATTTAAATGGTATTGCAGAATTAGGAATTGTTTTTTTAATGTTTATGATAGGACTTGATTTTAGTTTCAAAAAAATGTCCTCTATCAAGCAGGAAGTTTTCTTATTTGGTGGTTTGCAAATCGGGCTTTCTATGCTTACCTTTTTTTCAATTTGCTATTTTATTTTTGGTTTCAATTTTGATACTTCTATCATCGTAGCAAGTGCAGTTAGCCTCTCCTCTACTGCCATTGTATTAAAGCATCTCAATGAAATCAACCAAACCAAAACTTCTTATGGAGTGGCTTCTGTTGGTATCTTGATTTTCCAAGATTTAGCGGTTATTCCTATTCTTTTGATGATTAAGCTTCTAAGCAGCAAAAATCTCGCTTTAAGCGACCTTATGATTACCACTGGTATCTCTGCTGTTATTGTTGTTATCTTGCTTTTATTGCCGGGTAGATTCTTAGCAAAACTCATCTTAAGATATTCTGCCAAAATGAAAACCGATGAAATTTTCGTAGGAACTGTGTTTCTTATCGTCTTAGGTTCTGCTTATCTTAGTCAATATTTTGGTTTTTCTTTGACTTTGGGTGCATTTTTATCTGGTATGATTATCTCAAGCACTCCTTATAAATACCAAGTTGCTTCTGTTTTGGTGTATTTCCGAGACCTTTTGTTGGGGATATTTTTCATCACTATTGGAATGCAAGTTGATATTGCATTTTTGGTAAAATATTTTGCAATTATTCTTATCTTAGTTGCCCTAACCCTATTTGCCAAAACTCTCATTATGTTTATTTTCCTAAGCTTCTTTAGAGGTGCAAAAATCGCTATGAAAATCGCCCTTTCTCTTTCACAAATCGGGGAATTTTCTTTTGCTATTTTCTTGCTTGCAAGTCAGCACAAAATCCTCAATTTACAATTAGATGGCGGAATCTTAAAATATATTTTTGGCGCAGAATTTTTTGCCTCTATTACTTCCACTGAGATTCATCAATTCTTAACCCTTATGGTGATTTTCTCTATGATAGCCACGCCTTTTATTTTGGATAATCTTGATAAATGCACCGCATTTGCCCTAAAATTAATGCGTATTCCGCAAAAATTTACCAAAAAACAAACCGAAGACAATCAAGAACAAGAAGAAAATCCAAAAAAACGCATTGTGGTTTGCGGTTATGGACTTGTGGGACAAAAAATCTTTCAATTTTTCAAAGATTATGATATAGAAATTTTTGGGGTAGATTCTAATTATGAACGAGTAGAAAAAGGCATTATTCAAGGTGATAAAATCATTTATGGGAACATTACAGATAAGATGATTTTTAGGGAAATTGAGATTGAAAAAGTGACTGCTATTATTCTTTGCATTGAATCCCCTGTGGAAATAGAAAAAGCTTGCAGGCACATCATCTCTCTATCCCGCTATACCAAAATCATCGTCCAAACAAGAGATAATGCACTAGAAGCCGAGCTTAAAGCAATGGGGCTTTATGGAGTGATTAATTCCACACGAGAAATCGCTACAACCCTTTCAAATCTTGCCCTTGAAGCAATCAAAGAAGAGGAAGAGAAGCAAGAAGAGAAGCAAGAAAGCTAAACAATCATTTTCTCAAGCATGATTGCTAGCACAAATACATACATCGCCAAAAGTGCGTATTTGTGCTTTTTTGCATCAATTATACTCAAAATCCAAATCCCAATCCTAACTCCAATCAAAGAGGCAATCCCCACAAGAAAGCCTTGCTTATAATCCACATACCCATGCATTGCCAAAGAAGTGAAGCCAGATACAGAAGAGAAAATCACAAAAAACAAAGATATAGGAACGATTTTTTTGGAACTATATCCCAAATAATACGCCAAGAGTGGTGCTAGCATCATTCCACCACCAATTCCCAAAGAAATCGCAAAGATTCCAACCACACAACCCCCAGCAATCAAAAATAACGCAGAATTTCTCCCCTCATCAATCCTCCGCTCTCCCCCATAAGCATTTGCCCTAAAAAACTTTATAATACTATAAACAATAAAACAAGTAAAAACAATTTCCAAAATATTTGAAGGCACATTATCAACAATCACTCCGCTAAAAGAAGCACCTATTAATCCCCCTATCCCCACAAAAACCCCATCTTTAAAATCAAGATTTTTCTTTTTGTAATTCACATAAGAACCATAAATGGAGGAAAAAATCATTTGCATAATTGAAATTCCAATAGCGATTTTAATATCATTCCCAAACAAAATCATCATAGGCACAATAATCGCTCCACCCCCGATTCCAAAAAACCCAGCCAAGATTCCAGAGAGTATTCCAACCCCCAAAAGTCCGAGAATATTCAAAGGCTCTAATGCCAAAAATTCCATAAAATAACCTTTAATTTTGAATTGCTATATTTTATTATAAAAATAAGTCAAAAATTGCTAAAATATTCAAAAATTATGGAGAATCTAAAAAGCTAAATGGAAAATATAAAAATCACCCATTTTGTCCAGTCCGCTGGTTGAGCTGCAAAAGTAGGTCTGGAAGACCTATCACATCTCTCTTGCAAACTCAAAAACAACGAAGATTCAAATATCCTTGTTGGTTTCAGCGGAAACGAAGATGCCGGAATCTATAAAATCAGTGATGAACTTGCAATTGTGCAAAGTGCAGATTTCATTACGCCACTTGTCAATGATCCTTACACTTATGGACAAATTGCAGCAGCAAATTCCCTAAGCGACATTTATGCAATGGGGGGAGAAGTCAAAACCGCTCTAAATCTCTTAATGTGGGATAATTGCCATTTGGATTCTCAAATGATAGAGGCTATTTTAGAAGGGGGATTATCCAAAATCAAAGAAGCTGGCGGTGTCTTACTTGGCGGGCACACAATTGCTGATAAAGAACAAAAATATGGTTTAAGCGTTACAGGTATCATTCACCCTCAAAAAATTTGGCACAACAATACCGCTCAAATAGGCGATGTGCTAATCTTGACTAAACCCATTGGAATGGGTATTTTGACAACTGCCCTCAAAGCAGATATGCTAGATTCTCCAACTCAAGTCAAAATTTCAGAGATTATGGCAACACTCAACCAAAAAGCCGCCAAAATCGCCTCCAAATACACCATTCACGCTTGCACCGATATTACAGGCTATGGACTTTTGGGGCATTTATACGAAATGACAAACCCCTCTATTTCACTTCATCTTTATTCTAATCAAATTCCCCTCTTACAAGAAGCCATAGAGTTTGCACAAATGGGGATTATCCCCGGCGGCAGCCATTCTAATCAAAAAGCCATTGCCAAACACTGCCATTTTAAACTCACTCCTAATTCAATCTACCAAAATTTAGAAATTCTACTTTTTGATGCACAAACTTCCGGCGGCTTAGTGTTTGCCACTCCACAAAATCAAGCCCAAGAATTGCTTAATGAACTCAAAAATGAGGGCGTTACCTATGCACAAATCATCGGAGAAGTTCTACCAGCTGATAACTTCCCACTAAACATTTCCTAACCTCCCATTGAATAGATTAAAGATTCTTGATTCAACCCCAAAGTTTAGATAAATCCTCTAATGATTAAATTTAAGAATTGCAAAGATTCAAATTTCAACGATAATAATTCAATACCCAAATCCTAGAATCAAACCTCTACACTGATTGATTACATTAGCTATTGATTATATTGTTTGTATCAATTATGTTAGATTAGTTATAATCAAACCAAAGCCAAGCAAAAGAATAATGCCTAGCTTATTATTAAATTCAATATTAAAGAGAAGCAAAGATTCTATAAAAGAATCTTTGATAAATGAAAGTCTATCTTGTAAAAGAATCTTTAGTATAAAGTTTATCTTTTGCAAGAATTTTAAAAGAATTAAATTTTATCTTCCAAAAGAGATTTATAGATTAAATCTTATTCTTTATTAATTCAAAGCTTATCTATAAAAATATCTTAAATAAATTAATCTCATCTATTGCAAGAACTTTATAGATTAAGGTTTTATCT
>JFBN01010681.1_pt1 | contig 13399 bp, 9 predicted proteins | sample 768741 | NCBI WGS metagenome assembly JFBN01 (sample SAMN01983846, study PRJNA193217) | chicken gut metagenome | biome: terrestrial biome; isolation source: ceca of Broiler chicken | host: Gallus gallus | place: United Kingdom: England | collected 2010-09-07
CGCCCACATACCTGCCGTTTCCACAAAAAAGGCGTAACCCGTGCGGCCAAGGCCGTAAAATATACCCTCCAGCACCACCATCAGCCCAAAAAACGGCTCTGAAAACGCCACGATCTTCAGCATGGCGGAACCGAGTTCAACCACACGTTCGCTTGGTGTAAACAGGCGCATCAGCAATGTGGAGCCAAAATAGAGCAGAATGCCGCTTAAAACCATAACGGCAACGGTCAGAACCACGCTGAGCCGGCTGACTGCCTTTAATTTTTGCGCATTGCGCTCTCCCCTTGCGTTGCCCACAAGCGTGGAAGCGGCGGAGCGCAGCCCGTAACCCGGAACATAAAAGATTTCCTCTGCGGTTACGGCAATCGAATGCGCGGCAAAAACCGTTGTGCCCATACCGGAAACGAGACTTGCAAAAACAACATAGCCAAGGCAGGAGGCAACGCTGCTGCCAAACACGGGCAGACCCACGCCCGCATATTCTTTGAGCACAGCCTGATCCGCCCGTGTTTTGGCAAGGCGCCATTTCAAATCCTTGTTTTTATGGCAGGAACAGAGCATTAAAATGCCCGAAAGCGCATAGGAAAGCGCAGACGCGACTGCCGCGCCCTCTACACCAAGTTCAAAGGTATAGATCAAAAGATAGTTCATCACGATATTCAGCCCGTTCGCGGCGGCGCTTATGATCATAGGCGTCTTAGTGTTTCGCACCGCACGCAGGGCATACCCCATAACAGACGAAACCGAGCGGAACACAAGCGGCAGGCTGATGATGAAGAAATAACGTGAAGCCGTGGGGCATATTGCCGGCTCCGCACCCATCCAGACGGGAATAAACGGGCTGAGCGCCACCGACGCGGCGCCCAGAACGATCCCCGCGCCTACGGCAAGAAGAAACGCTTGGCGGCAGAGTTTTCTGACCTGCTCTGTATCCCCGGCGCCGTAAGCTTTGGATATAAGAACAAGCGCTGCCGTGCCGATCGCGGACGGAGCGCTGTTTACAAGCCATGTTACATTGGTGGTGATGCTTACGGACGCCGTTGCCTGCTCACCGAGCCTGCCCACCATTGCCGTATCCACATACTGCAGCAGTGTGGACAGGATCTGCTCTATTACAGTTGGAAACGAGAGAAAGATCAGTGTTTTTAAAAGCCTGCCGTTTCCTCGATTTACTAATTTACTTTGATTCATAGATTCCAGATACGCTTGCTGTATTCAGGCACAGACCGTTTCAATGCTGCCGGTAACGGTGATCTGCGCTTTTGCGTTTTCATCGTCAAGGATCACTTCTCCCACCGCCGGCACACTGATCTTGCCGGAATACGGGTTTTTAATGCTTATAACAGGCGTTGTGATCTCCGCCTCCACATCCGATCTTTCAAAGCAGAGATCGGTATCGATCATCTCGCAATTCACGAGTTTCAGACCTTTGCAGTAGCAAAACGGCTGCGTGCCGATGATCTTGCAGTTGATCAGCGTTAAATTTTCCGAGTACCACGCAAGATACTCCCCTTTTACAAGGCTGTTTTTCACCGTTACATTATGCGAATGCCAAAACGCATCCTTCGTATCAAAACTGCAGTCCTCAAACACGGCGTCTTTGATATACTGGAAAGAATATTTGCCTTTGAAATCCACATTTGTAAAATGCAGATTCTCACTGCGCATCATAAAATACTCGGACTGCGCCGCGCAGTTTTTCATGTTTATATTTTTTACAGACCAGCCAAATTCGGGAGAAACGATATCGCAGTTTTCCATATTGACATTACTGCATTCCCGAAGCGCTTTAATGCCGTGCAGTTTTGTGGAGCGGATCTCGATGCCGTTCGAATACCAGAGCGCCGCGCGGCAAAGTTCCGTCATATCGCAGGAATCGATTTTTAGATTTTCATCATGCCAGAAAGGATAGCGAAGGTTGCAAAACGTATGATACACCTCCACATTTTTGCTCTCTTTCAGTGCGCTCTCGCCGTCCGCAGGGCCGTCAAACGCACAATTTTTAAGTACAACGCCGTCGCTGCCGTAAAGCGCGCGTTCTTCATCAAATTGCTCATTCTCAAATGTTTTCAAACTTGGTCCTCCTTATACTCATTCTATGCTATGCCTGATCATTAACCTTTTATAATTTGTTCTATTCGGAACAGGCATTTACGATCTGGTTTACCATGCGCCAGTAAATACTTGTGGCGCCCTCATAATTGCTTGTCATAGCGATAACAAGCTGAAGATCCGGAACAACAAAGATATACTGACCCGCGTGCCCCTGTGCAAAATATGCCGGGTAATCGTGATCCCCAAAGGTGCGCACCCACCACTGGTAGCCGTAATCGGCGGAGCCGGAATCACGTTCAAACTGAACGGTTGTAGACTGTGTGACCCAGTCCTGCGAAACCAGCTGACTGCCCTGTCATTCGCCGCCGTTTAAATACAGCATGCCGAATTTTGCCATATCATAAATATTCATGGAAACGCCGTTGCCGCCGTCCGAAATGCCCTGCGCATCCGCAGAAACGCTTGCGCTGTTCATTTCCATCGGATCAAACAGATATCGTTTGCCGAATTCCTCCAAAGTCATTCCCGAAGCCTGCTGCAGGATCGCGCTTAAAAGATGCGTATTGCCCGTGGAATAGTTAAAAACGGTACCGGGACGGGAAGTGACCGAACGATCCAGAATGTACTGCACCCAGTTTGCCGAAGAACGCCAGTCATACCAATCTGCGGTATCGCTCATATCGATGCCCGAAGTGTGGGTAAGCAGATGGCGGATCGTAATCTCCGCCCAATATCCTCCGTTTTCAAGCACTTGGGGAAAATAAGTTGAGATCGGAACATCCACACTTTCAATCAGCCCCATATCCACAGCGATACCGATCAGCGCGCTCGTAACGCTTTTAGAAGCGGAATTCAGCACAAACACGCTGTTTTTGTCATACCCATCCTTATAGTATTCATCCACGATATAACCGTTTCTTACAATAACGGAGGAAAGAAGCGGAAAGGAATCAAACGTTTCGTGCACATCATTCAGAACAGCGGGATCTACGCCCTGATTTTGCGGGCTGTCCTTTTGCCACTGCCAGGCAGGCGGCGCGGCGGTTGTAGAAACCGTTGTGCCGGATGTTTGTGGTTCAGTGCTGTTTACATTTTGCCTTGCGCAGGCACAAAGCGAAAAGAGCATTACCAAAATAAAACATGCCGCAATCCGTTTTTTCATAAAAACACCCCTTAATGTTAAACTGACAGGCGGCTTTCCACCGCAACATCAGTTTAACACCAAAGGGCATCTACAGCAAATACTTATTTTGAATAGCCGTTTATAACTTTTTTCTATATCTGAAAAACTTCAGATCAGCGGCGCAGCACGCCGTTCTCATTCGCTTAACCGCTTACGGTCAGCCGAGGATCTCTTTGAGGATCTTTGTAACTTCCGCCGCAGGCGCTTTGCCTTTTAACGCGCGCATGCACTGGCCGATCAGGAAGTTGAACGACTGGGATTTGCCGCCTTTATATTCCTCCACCGCTTTCTGGTTGCCCGCGATCACTTCCTCCACAACGGATCGGATTGCGCCGGTATCCGAAAGCACTTCCATATTATGCGCTTTTACATAATCGGCGGGGATCACATCTTCCTCAAAAACAGCCTTAAAAACTTTTTTCGCGGAATCACGGCTGATCTTATTGGAATTTAACAGATTGATGATCTCGCCTAAGGAATCCTGCCTGAAATGCATATTTTCCGGCAGGGTCTGCGTATCGTTAAGCATCTTCATCAACTCGCCCATGATCCAGTTGGCGCTGTCTTTGGGATTGCCGGTGATCTCAACCGTTCTTTCAAACAGGCGCACATAATAAATGCTGGAACAGATCATGGAAGTATCATATTCGGAAAGGCCAAGCTGCGTCATATAACGCTCCTTTTTCGCGTCCGGAAGCTCAGGCAGTGTTTTCCGAATCTTTTCAACATATTCCTCCGTAAGGCAGACGGGCGGAATATCCGGATCCGGAAAATATTTATAATCCTGCGCGTCTTCCTTGCTGCGCATAGCGTGGGATTCGCCCTTGGCGTCATCCCATCTTCTGGTTTCCTGAACAACTTTGCCGCCGTCTTCAATGATCTCCTGTTGGCGGCGCGCCTCACTTTCAATGGCATTATGGATCGCCTTGAAAGAATTGATATTTTTCATTTCCGTTCTGGTGCCGAGTTGATCCGAACCCTTTTCCATAACGGAAACGTTTACATCGGCACGCAGGGAACCCTCCTGCATTTTACAGTCTGACACACCGCAGAACTGCAGGATATCCCTGAGTTTTTCAACATACTGCACAGCCTCGTCCGCAGAGGCAATATCCGGCTCAGAAACGATCTCCAAAAGCGGCACGCCGCAGCGGTTGAAATTGACAAGCGTACAGTCGTTCCACTCATCGTGGATCAGTTTGCCTGCGTCTTCCTCCATATGGATCTCATGGATCCGGACTTTCTTTTTACCGCCGTTAATGCTGTCATCGATCTCAATATAGCCGTTTCTGCATATGGGCAGATAAAGTTGGCTGATCTGATAGGCCTTTGGCAGATCGGGGTAAAAATAATTCTTTCTGTCAAACTTATTATTCATCGTGATCTCGCAGTTTGTTGCCAAACCTGTTCTGACCGCGAATTCAAGCACTTTTTCATTCAGAACCGGAAGCGTGCCGGGCATGCCGGAACAAATCTCACAAACGTGGGTATTCGGCTCGCCGCCGAATTCAGTGGAGCAGGAGCAGAAGATCTTTGTTTTCGTTGCAAGTTCTGTGTGGACTTCCAGTCCGCAAACCGTTGAAAATTCCATGTTTCCGCCTCCTTAAACGCCTGCCGGCTTTTTGGTGTGATAGTCTGTAATATTCTGATACGCATTGCCGGCGGCAAGGATTGTTTTTTCATCAAACGGTCTGCCGATCAGCTGCATGCCAACGGGCATACCGCTGCCGTCAAATCCGCACGGCAAAGCAAGGGAAGGCAGACCCGCAATATTAATCATAACGGTATAAATATCGCCGAGATACATGGCAAGCGGATCGCTTAAGCCTTCGCCCATGGTAAGCGCCGTGGTGGGCGCAACCGGGCCAAGCAGAAAATCATACTTCTGAAACGCCTCATTAAACGCCTTTACAATCAGCCCTTTTGCCTTTAACGCCTTATTATAATAAGCGTCAAAATAACCGCTGGAAAGCACAAAGTTACCCAGCATAATGCGCTTTTTGACCTCCATGCCGAAGCCTTCGGATCTGGATTTGAAATAAACTTCGCGCAGGCTGTGCGCATCCGGCGATTTGTAGCCGTATTTAATGCCGTCAAAACGGGAGAGGTTTGAGCACGCCTCCGCGCATGCAATAATATAATAAGTGGGAATCGCGTATTCTACGATCGGCATGGCGAATTCCTCCACCTCTGCGCCGAGAGACCGGAGCGTTTCCGCCGCCTGCATCACGCTTTTGGCAACGTCCTCGCTAATCCCCTCGCCGAAGAAATCGGACGGAATACCTACCTTTTTGCCTTTCAGATCCGCGGTATTTTTGATCTCATCCAGTGTGAACGGATTCGGGTCCGCCGAAGTGCCGTCTTTTTCATCTTTTCCGCAGATCACGGAGAAAAGCGCCGCCGCGTCAAGCGCCGTCTTGGCGATCGGCCCGATCTGATCAAGAGAAGAGGCATACGCGATCAACCCGTATCTGGAAACAGAGCCATAAGTGGGTTTAAGACCCGTAACGCCGCAGAAAGAACAGGGCTGGCGGATGGAGCCGCCTGTATCGGAGCCGAGCGCAATCACGCTTTCACGCGCCGCCACGGCCGCCGCCGCGCCGCCGGAAGATCCGCCGGGCACCTTATTGGTATCCCACGGGTTTTTGGTGGCGCCGTAATAGGAAGTTTCCGTAGTGGAGCCCATGGCAAACTCGTCCATATTCACTTTGCCGCACGGGATCATGCCGGCTGCCGTCAGTTTTTTGACAACAGTGGCATCATAGGGCGGTTTAAAATTATAAAGCATTTTGGAAGCGCAGGAAGTGATCTCACCCTTTGCGCAGATATTATCCTTAATTGCAACAGGAATGCCGGCAAGAGGGGAATTTGCATCGCCGCTGTCTATCTTTTTTTGCGCGGCTCTTGCCTTTTCCAAAGCGGCATCCTTATCAAACGCCGTATAGCAATTGTAAGCGCCGTCTTTTTCCTCTATGCGTTTTGCAACGGACGCAACAGCGTCCTCGCAGGAGATTTCCCTGCTTTGAATTTTCTGCGCGATCTCCAGCGCCGTCATTTCATAAAGTTCCATACCGTGCCTCCTATTCCGTTACCGTTTTCGGAACAACGAACGCGCCGCCGCTGCTTTCCGGGGCATTTGCCGTTATCTCGTGCGGAGACATGGATGGTTTGACCTCATCTTTTCTGAAAACATTATGGATCGGAAAAGAATGGCTCATTGCCTCAACACCCGTTGTATCGAGTTCGTTGAGCATATCGATATAAGTCAGGATATCCTGAAGCTCGCCGCCCACTTTTTTTTCCTCTTCCTCGGTAAGTGTGATTCTGGCAAGGGATTCAAGATATTTGATCAGTTCGGGAGTAATTTGCATATAGACCCTCCTATTTTCGTAAAAGCAAATATAAAAGGCAATCGGGCGCACAGAATGTGCACCCGCGTTGTTTATTTTTCGGGAACGGGGCGGCGAAGTTTGATATGGGTTTCGCGAAGCTGCATTTCCGTTACCGTATTCGGCGCGCCAAGCAGAAGATCCTGCGCGTTGGAATTCATCGGGAAGGCAATGACCTCCCGGATATTTTCCTCATCTTTAAGGAGCATGATCATTCTGTCCACACCGGGCGCCATACCTGCATGCGGCGGCGCGCCGTAATGGAACGCCTTAAACAGAGCGCCGAATTTTTCTTTCACGTCCTGCTCTGTATATCCCGCCATTTCAAAAGCTTTTACCATCACATCCGGTCTGTGGTTTCTGACCGCGCCGGAGGAAAGCTCCACGCCGTTGCAGACGATATCATACTGATACGCCTTAATCTTAAGCGGATCCTCGTGCAGAAGAGCATCCATTTCGCCCTGCGGCATGGAAAACGGATTGTGTGTGAAGATCAGTTTGCCGTCCTCATCCAGCTCATACATCGGGAAATCCGTAATAAAGCAAAGTTCAAATTTGTTTTTATCAATCAGATCCAGTCTGTTGGCAAGCTCCGTGCGTATCTGACCTGCAAGTTCGTTTACGCGTTTCGGCGCATCGCAGATGAAGAACAGCGTATCATCCGTTTTAAAGTTGAAGATACGGCGCAGTTCCTCTTTCTTTTCGGGAGGCAGGAACTTATCGATCGGGCCTTTGTAAGAGCCGTCTTCCAGCACCTCGATATAACCAAGGCCTTTCATACCGATCTCCAGCGCGAATTTCAGCATCTTTTCAAACCAGCCCTTGGACTGCTTGGCACAGCCGGGAACATTGATACCCCTGACCGGTCTGCCCTTGAACGCTTTAAATTCTACATCGCTAAAGAAATCCGTAAGATCTACAATCTCCAGCGGGTTTCTGAGATCCGGTTTATCCGTGCCGTATTTCAGCATGGATTCTTCGTATGGGATCCTTACAAACGGCGCGGGAGACACAGCCTTGCCGCCGCCGAATTTTGTGAACGTATCATAAAGCACATCCTCTGCAACGGCGAAAACATCTTCCTGCGTTGCAAACGCCATTTCAAAATCCAACTGGTAAAATTCACCGGGAGAACGGTCTGCGCGGGCATCCTCGTCCCTGAAACACGGCGCGATCTGAAAATATTTGTCAAAGCCGGACACCATAAGCAGCTGCTTGAACTGCTGCGGCGCCTGCGGCAGCGCGTAAAACTTGCCCTCATGCTTTCTGGAGGGAATAATATAATCCCTTGCGCCCTCCGGCGAAGAGCAGGTCAGGATCGGCGTCGTGATCTCCGTAAAGCCAAGACTTTCCATCTTTTTGCGCAGGAAAGAAACAACCTGACTTCTAAACAGGATATTATCGTGAACCGCCTTGTTTCTGAGATCCAGAAAACGGTAGGTAAGGCGTACATCTTCCCGCGTTTCCTTTGAATCGGAGATTTCAAACGGAAGATTTTCCGTGCAGGCGCCAAGCACGGTAAGTTTATCTACCTTAACCTCCAGTTCGCCCGTTTTAATCTTTTTATTTACGGTTTCCTCATCACGTTTTACAACAACACCCTCAACAGAAATCACGCTCTCTTTTTTGAGGTGATAAATGAGCGTATCATCGTTTACAACGACCTGCGTTACACCGTATTCATCACGCAGATCTATAAAGGCAACGCCGCCGTGGTCACGGATGGTATCCACCCAGCCGGCAAGCGTTACGCTCTGACCGAGATCATCCAGGGTCAGTTCCCCGCAGTTAAAAGTTCTGTAAGCCATAAGTACGATTCCTTTCGGAGTTAAAATTTAACATTCGCCGCCCGCGCGGCAGGAGCGGAAAAGCCTTGTTTTGCCGCAAACTATACCACTCCACAATAATTTCCGTAATAGTATAGCATATAAATTTAAAATATACAATAAAAAATTACGCAAACACAGAAAAAACCGTTTAAGTCCGGACTTAAACGGTTTTTGTGTATCTGTATCCTAAACAATCGCTTGCAGTGCTACGTGTTTGCTTATCTGCTGAGCAGAGCCCGCTCATAAGGGGCAAGATGCAGTATACCGCCGCGGCAGACGCCCCCGAAGAACGAATAGGAAGCGTCCCAAACGCTGCCCACATCAATATCCGCCGAATCGGCGGAGAGATTCACGGCAGTCAGCACGCTGTTTTCACTGCCGGAACGGGTATAGGCCAGCACGCCCCCTTTTGCATAGACGATCTGAAACTCGCCTTCCTTGAAAGCGGCACAGCCGTGGCGGATCTCCCCAAGGCGCTTATACCATCTGTAGAGTTCTTTGTTTATATGATTCCACGGGAAACACGACCTGTTGAACGGGTCTTTCATGCCCTGCATACCCGCCTCATCCCCATAATAAATACTGGGAACGCCGGGCAGCGTAAACTGCAGCAGACTTGCCGTTTTCAGCATGGAAACGCCTTTTAAATACGCCGCATCGCCAAGGGTATTGTGCTCGTGCTGCCACGCCCGGTCTTTTCCGGCGGCATCCGGGCTGGCAAGATACGTAATGGCGCGCTGTGTATCGTGCGTGCCGATATGGTTCATCAGTTCATGCAAAACACACGGCGGATAGTTTTCCACGATGTGCATAACCGAATCCGCAAACGCCTCCGCTGTGCCGCCCTTAACAAAACGCAGAACGGCTGCGGCAAAGGGATAATTCATTACGCTGTCCAGCTGATCACCAAGCAGATACCGCCGCCGTTTGCCGTAAGCAAATTTCGTGGTAGCGTCTTCCCACACCTCGCCTATGATCACGGCGTTTTCCTTTTCTTCCTTTACGGCAGTTCGGAGTTCATCCAGAAATACATCCGGCAATTCATCCGCCACATCCAGTCTCCAACCGTCTGCGCCGGCACGAAGCCATTTGCGCAGAATGCCGTTTTTGCCGCATATATATTCGCGGTAAGCAGGATTTTCCTCTTCCACCTCCGGTAGGAGTTTAATGCCCCACCAGCTTTTATAGCCGTTTGGGTAATCCGTAAATTTATACCAACTGTAATACGGACTTTCCTTACTGTTATAAGCGCCCACACAGTTATAATGGGAATACATATTAAAATATTTGGAATCGCAGCCGTATGGCTGAAAACGCCGTCCAAAACAACGGAAATGCCCAGTTTGTGCGCGCTGCGGCATAAGGAGCGAAAATCTTTTTCGCTGCCGAGAAGAGGATCTATCTGTTCATAATCCGCCGTATCATAGCGGTGATTGGAATTTGCCTCAAAGATGGGATTCAGGTAAATACAGGTTACGCCGAGAGACTTGATATACGGCAGTTTCTCCTCAATACCTTTTAGATCGCCGCCGAAATAATCGTTGTTCCAAATGCCGTTCATCTGGTTCTCATTCCAGAACGGCTCCTCGCCCCATTTGCGCATAACACGGCTTTCCCTTACGCCTTTTTTCGGCGCGCCGCTGCTGCAAAACCTGTCCGGGAAGATCTGATAAATAATGCCGCCCTTTAAAAATGCGGGTGTTTTAAAATTCCGGTCAAACACCGTTTGCTGAAATTCCGCGCCCTGTGCGTTAAAATCGCCAAGCCCGTTTTCCACTTTTTTGATATAATTCAGGCCCCACGGGGTATCCAGTTCAAAATGATAAAAATAAATACCGGGCGTGGTGGCATAAAAGTGCAGTTCCCAAAACTCATGATCACCGCCGCACATACCTGCCCAGAACATGCCGTAAAACACGGTATCTTCCCCGTCTTTACGCACGGCAAGGCGCGCACCGGAACAGCCCATGGCTCTGGGTACAATGATACGCAGTTTAACCTTTTCCTCTGTGGCAATAGCACGAACAGCGGACTTGTATTCAGTTTTTCTGGAATCAAAAGGCTGCATAACCGCTCCGTAAAAACCGTGATGAAAACACTTGAGGCAAGGGCGTTGTTCCCTTGCCTTTGCGTTTAAAATAATTTGTTTTAAGAAATTCAGGCTTTTGCTCTGCCTGTTTTTCTGCCGCCAGAAACGGCCTTTTTGCTTTCCGCCTTTTCCTCTTTTTCAAAGCGGACAGGCTTGGTGTGCCAAATATTCTCGGCATATTCCGCAATAGCGCGGTCCGCGCTGAAAATGCCCGCCGAGGCAATATTGATCAGGCTCATTTTGGCAAATCTATTTTTATCCTTATAAAGTTCGGCAGAAAATTCCTGCGCTTTCTGATAATCGGCAAAATCCGCGAGCGCCATATAAGGATCGGAATTGGTAAGGCCGGAAACGAAATCGCCGAAATTCTTGCCGTTTACGCCGGCGGAAAGAAAATCAATCACGCCCTTTAAAACAGGGTTGTTATTCACATAATTCATCGGGTGATAGCCGTCTCTCTGCAACTGCTGCACCTCAGACGTTTTCATGCCGAAGAGGATGATATTTTCTTCACCCACGGCATTGGCAATCTCCACATTTGCGCCGTCCAGCGTGCCGAGCGTGACAGCGCCGTTGAGCATCAGTTTCATATTGCCCGTGCCGGATGCCTCTGTTCCGGCAAGCGAGATCTGCTCTGAAATATCGGCAGCCGGCATAAGAAGTTCCGCAAGGCTGACGTTGTATTCTTCCATAAACACAACTTTCAGTTTTTGGTTTACGTCCGGGTCATTGTTGATCACCTTGGAAACCGCATCGATCAGTTCAATGGTCTTCTTTGCCATATAATAGCCGGGCGCAGCTTTGGACGCAAAAATATAGGTGCGCGGCACAAAATCTGCATTCGGATCCTTTTTGAGCATCAGGTATTGCGCAACGATATTCAAAATATTCAGGCTTTGGCGCTTATATTCATGCAGCCGTTTTACCTGAACGTCAAATATGGAATCCGGATCTATCTCTACGCCGTTTCTCTTTTGAACCACTTCGGCAAAACGAACTTTATTCTGCCGTTTGATAGCCATAAGATCGGCAAGCACTTTGGGATCGTTCTGATAATCACGCAGTTTTAAAAGTTCGCTGCTTTTTGTGATAAAACCATCCCCGATCAGATCCGTCAGATAAGCCGTGAGCGGCTCATTTGCCTGGCAGATCCATCTTCTGAACGCAATGCCGTTTGTAACATTTGTAAATTTATCCGGCGTGATCGTATAAAAATCATGGAAAACAGTATCTTTCAAGATTTGGGAATGCAGGGAAGAAACACCGTTTACCGAATGGGAACCGGCAACGCAGAGGTTTGCCATTCTGACCACACCGCCGGAGATGATTGCCATGCGCTCCACCTTATCGGCATCGTGCGTAACGCCCCAAACGTAGGCTCGGAAACGGTTATCGATCTCCTTGGTGATCTGATAAATCCTTGGCAGAAGGCGTTTGTAGAGTTCCTCGCTCCAGCATTCCAGCGCCTCTTTCATAACCGTGTGATTTGTATAAGCAACGGTTTTGGTAACCAAATTCCAAGCGTCATCCCAGCCGTAGCCGCACTCGTCCAGCATGATCCGCATCAGTTCCGGGATCGCCATGGTGGGGTGCGTATCGTTGATATGGATTGCAACCTTTTCCGGCAGATTATCCAGCGTATTATACTTGGTTAAATGGCGCCTGATAATATCCTGCACAGACGCGGAAACCAGAAAATACTGCTGGCGGAGTCTTAAGGATTTACCCTCCGGCGAATTATCCGCCGGATAAAGGACTTTGGAGATCGCCTCTGCCATAGCGGACTGCTCCATAGCTTTCATATAGTTGCCTTCGTTAAACAGACCCATATCCAGAGCCGGCTTGCGCGCTGCCCAAAGGCGCAGGCGTGCAACGCCCTTTCCCTTGCCGGAAACGTACATATCATATGGCACGGCAATCACCGTATTGCAGTCTTTCTGCTCCACGCTGTGATAATCGCCGTCCCAGTTTTCCTCTATATGACCTTCAAATTTGATCTCCTGCGCTCTTTCCTCTCTCGGAACAAGCCATACGTCGCCGCCCGGAAGCCAGAAATCGGGCAGTTCCGTTTGCCAGCCGTCAACCAGTTTCTGGCGGAAAATACCCGCCTCATACCGGATACAATACCCCATAGACTGAATGCCGGTTGTGGCAAGACCATCCAGATAACAGGCGGCAAGCCTGCCGAGCCCGCCGTTGCCGAGACCGGCGTCCGGCTCCAGCGCATACAACTTTTCCAGCTTTACGCCGAAACCTTTTAGCGCCTCGCTGAATACATCTGTAAGGCCGAGATTATAAAGATTATTTTTAAGCGAACGGCCCATCAGAAATTCCATGCAAAGGTAATAGACCTGTTTGGAATCCTGCCCGTTTGCGGTATGACGAAATGCACTGATCATTTCAGAAAGTTCATCACGCAGGATCATGGCAACGGATTTATAATACTGCTCATCGGTTGCCGTATCCGGGGTGACGCCGAAAAAATGACTCAACTTATCGTTGATCAGTTTCTTTGCTTGAGACACTGAAATGCCTTGATTCATATACAAAACCTCCAAAATAAATTGAGAAAAAGAATAAATTTAACATCAATATTGTTCATTATACACTAAAATCAGCCGATATTCAATAGCAGATATCAGGATTTGCGCTTTTTGAAGAATCTTTGCAGAACGAGCGGCACGATCGCGAGCAGCGATTTTATATTGATCAGGATTACGCAAACAGCAAGCGCACACGCAATCCCAAAACTGCCCCATTCGCCTGCCACCTCAAAGATCATGACAGCGGCAGCGGCGAGCAGCAAAACAACAGACGGAATAAAGGTGAAATAATTAATTTTTATATTTACAAA
>JFBN01307351.1_pt1 | contig 13360 bp, 13 predicted proteins | sample 768741 | NCBI WGS metagenome assembly JFBN01 (sample SAMN01983846, study PRJNA193217) | chicken gut metagenome | biome: terrestrial biome; isolation source: ceca of Broiler chicken | host: Gallus gallus | place: United Kingdom: England | collected 2010-09-07
AGAAAGATTTTTTGCGAAGAGGAGCGGCGAGCGTTTCAGGCGTACCGTTCGGCGAACGGTCGCATACGGCGCTCCGCCGTGACGACGTCAGTTCGAAAGAAATTTGTGAAACTATTTGCAAATAAAACTGCAGACGATCCCCTCGTCGTAATCGCCGAAGCCCTTGCCGAAGATGGTCACGCCGCCGCAGTGCTCCGCCGTTTCGGGCACGGCGATGCGGAAACGGATCTGCGCGCCGGCCTTCAGCCCGAGATCGCCGATGCGCGTCTCGGATGTTTTGACGCCGCCCAGAAATGCGCCGTCCTCGTTCACGGTGAGGACGACCTTCCTGCCGTACTGCCCGAGATTGCCGAACCACCAGGAGGGACTGACCGTGCCGGCGCGGTCGTTGTACTCGCCCTTGCTGCGGTAGACGCCGAGATCCTTCCCGTTGACGAAAAAGCTGATATCGCTGGGATAGTACGCCGCGTAGCCGGGCGCCTCGGAGGCGAGCTCCATGGAAAACTGCAGCTCGCGCGGGTGTTCGCCCTCTTCGAGATAGTTGGGCACGAGATACTCCACATAGCCGCTCGCAAACCACAGGATCCCCGCGCGGAACCGCTCGGGATAGGAAAAGCATGCGGGATCGTCGAACCTGCCCACGACGTGCTCGTCCGTCGCCAGTCCGCAGGTGGGATGCACGTCGTAATCCACATAGTGCCCCACGTCGATATGCACCGACTCGACGCGCCCCTCTTCGGGCGGACGGGAGAGAAAATCGATGACGATCTTATCCGTTGCGAGCGAACAGATCTTCTGCGTGCCGCGGATGCCCGACGAAGTGGAGATATCGATGAGTCCCGCCGCATGCAGTTTTTTGATGTGCGCCGTGATCGCGCCGTTCGAGACGTTGAACCGCTTTGCGAAATACGCGAGGTTGAGCTCGCCCTTCTGCAGCAGTTCGTCCAGGATCCCCAGCCGCACCTCGGAATCGAGCGCCTCGTACAGAATGCGCCCCTGTTTGAAATCTTTCAGATAAATCATGAAAATACCCTCTTTTCTGTTTCATTATACCCCCGTCGGCGCCGATTTGTCAAATAAAATGTTTGAATTTGAGGCGACTGTTTCAAAAATAAGTAAATGAAAGCGGCGGAAGATCCTGTAAAACAGGTGCAAAACGCCGCTGCGCGAAGGCAGCGGCGTTCATGTGCCGTAATGCGGTTACTTTTTCACGCTTGCGAGAAGCTCTTTCACAGACGCCTTGCACGCGGCAAGCGCCTCCTCCGCGGCTGCCTCGGTGGGCGCCTTGATGGAGTAATAGATCTTGAGTTTGGGCTCGGTGCCGGAAGGACGCACGCAGACGAAGGATCCGCCCTCGAGCTCGTAATACACGCAGTTGCACTTGGGGATGTTGAGCGGCTCCGTTTTGCCGTCCAGCGTGCGGCGGAGATCGGCGGAATAGTCGCGCACAGCTTCCACTTTGAAGGGGCCGAATGCGGCGACGTTCACCGTCTTGAGCGCGTCGACGACGGCGTTCATCTCCCTCATTGCGTTCAGACCGGAGTACTGGATGGACTCGTTCTTATCCAGCACGAACCCGTATTTCGCATAGATCTCCTGCAATCTCCCCCACACCGTCTTGCCGATATAGGTATAGTAGCAGACCATCTCGGCGCACAGCATGGACGCGACGACGGCGTCTTTGTCGCGGGCATGGGTGCCGCGGAGATATCCGCACGACTCCTCAAACCCGAACACATAGGTATGCGAGCCGTCCTGCTCCCACTGCTTGATCTTCTCGCCGATGAACTTGAACCCGACGGGCGTTTCGAAGAGCGCGACGCCGAAATCGGCGCAGATCGCCTTCGCCATGCCCGTGGTAACAAAAGACTTGACGACAGCCGCGTTTGCGGGGAGGGCGTTCTCCTCCTTGAGGCGTGTGAGGATATAGTCGAGCAGCAGGATGCCCACCTGGTTGCCCGAGAGCGCGACAAACTCGCCCTTCTCGTTCTTGACGGCGACGCCGAGACGGTCGGAATCGGGATCGGTGCCGAACACGACGTCTGCATGGATCTTGTTTGCAAGCGCAATGCCCATGGAGAGCGTCTCCTTGAATTCGGGATTGGGCACAGCGACGGTGGAGAACTCGGTATCCTTGGTCGTCTGCTCCTCGACGACGGTCACGTTGATGCCCAGCTCCCTGAGGATGCGGGTGACCGGAACGTATCCCGAGCCGTGTACGGGCGTATAGACGAGCTTCAGATCCTTCCCGCACTTTCTGACCGCCTCTGCGGAGAGCGTAAGTTTTTTGAGCTCCGCAATGTAGGTATCGTCCACTTCCGCGGGAACGGGAACGATGAGCGGGCTCTTTTCGTCGCCCGTCACGGAGAGATAATCGGTGATCTTTTCAATGAACCCGACGACGATCTTGGTCGCCTCGGGCGACATCTGCGCGCCGTCCTCGCCGTATACCTTATAGCCGTTGTATTCCTTGGGATTGTGCGACGCGGTGATCATGATGCCCGCAACGGTGCCGAGATAGCGTACCGCATACGAGAGCATGGGCACGGGATGCACGTCGCCGAACAGGTAGGCTTTGATGCCGTTTTTTGCGAGCACGCCCGCCGCCTTTTCGGCGAACAGACGGGAATTCCTCCGCGTATCGTAAGAGATGACGACGCCCTTTTTCTGTTCTTCCTCGGAGAGCGTTTTGATGTATTCGGAGAGCCCCTGCGTCGCGCGCATGACGGTGTACACGTTCATCATATTCATGCCGCAGCCGATGATGCCGCGCATGCCCGCCGTGCCGAACTCGAGCTCGCCGCCGAAGCGGTATTCCTTCTCCTTCTCGTCCGACGCGATCGCTTTCAGCTCCGCTCTGTCCGCCTCAGCGAGGCGCGGGTCGTCGACCCATGACTGGTAGATGCTCTGATAACTCATATCATTCCACTCCTTATTTGTTCGGGCGCGCTTTCCGCACGCCCGTATTTCCCTTATTCTTCGGAAGATCCGTCCTCTTTTTCCGCGGGTTCCGCGGCGGCGGGCTCGTTGATCTTGCGGTTGAGCTCGTCGAGACTGTCCTCCGCAGTGATGAGATCTTCCGCCGGCTTGACCGCCTCGGCGGATCCCGCGATATCGTGCACGGAGATGAAGTACTTCATTTCATTATCCTCGTAATAGTGCACGAACTGCAGCGCAAGCAGGAAAATGAAACTGATGGGAACGGTCAAAAAGAGCGCGCTCCCGATGGTGAAAAGCCCGAACGCAACGTTCATGACGACGATGAGGTAGATCGCCGCAAGGAAGGTGGCAAAGCGGCGCCAGAATCCCTTGCCGGGGCGCACGGCGTCTTTGAGCGCCTGCCCCACCCGTTTTCCGCCGGAGACGATGGACGGGATCCATGCGGAAATGAACGTCATCTTCAGCGATTGCAGGAACACGACGAGCGTGACCGTAAGACAGAGCGAGATGAGCACGGGCAGGAATCCCCACGAAGGCAGGAAGGACGGCACATAGAAGAAGAAAAACCAGCATACGAGCACGGTGACCGCATCGTACAAAAAGACGATAGGCACATAGATGACCTCATACAGCGCGGCGCTGCCGAGGCGTTTGAAGTAGGAGGCGGAAAAGCTCGTACGGGAGAACATGCTCATCCTGTCGTGCATCGTTCCCGCAACGGCAAAGAGACAGAGACCGTTGAGAAAGCGGGAGAGCAGATAGATAAGGCACACGCCCACGACCGCGCCCGCAACGGCGCCGCCGTTCCGCCCGAGCAGCGCAAAAAAGTCGGCAAGCGCCGTATGGAAATCGGACTGGAAGGTCTGCAATACCGCAGAATCGCCGCTGAACAGGGCACGGAAGAACTCCTCCGTCATGCCGCGGAGCGTTTCCCATTCCGCGCTCTCCACAATGACGGCAAGCGCAAGGCGCAGGATGACGTACACGATGCTGAACGTGATCACCGCGACGACAAGGCGGTATAACAGCATCTTGAACGCCGAGGAGAAATTGTCCAACGTGATATGAAAAGCGTTGCGGAAACGCATATCAGTACCTCCTGTAACTGTGGAGTTCGTCCTCTCTGTCCAGTTTGTCCGCGTCAAAATACACGACTTCCATGCGGACGCAGAAATTGAGGAAGAGGAACGCAAAGAGAACTATCCCGGCAATGCGGAAGGCGAAATCGGGCAGGAACGCGAAGCCGCTGAGCACGACGACCAGCGCCGCAACGGAGATCGCATAGGAAAGCACCAGTTTCCAGCGGCGCTCCACCATCAGACGGTAAGAGTACAGGAACGCATCAAAAAAACGGAATCCCGTCATCATCTTGCAGGGCAGCCACAGATAGAACATCGTCGCCAGATAGATGAGCACGAACAGAAAGAGCAGCACCGCGACCGTATACAGCAGATAGGCGACGGCGAGCGCATCCACCTGCGAGATGACGTACAGAACGGCGGAAAGCACGATCGCCCAGATCTCGTACAGCACAACGTAAAGGAGCGTGATGAACAGCGCGGACAGGAGCACGTTTTTGAACTGCGCCGCAACGCCGCCGAACGTCCGTTTTCCGAGTTTCATGTGCTTTTCGACGAAAGCAAGCAGCGCCGCCATGAACAGAAAAATACAGACCACGGCAAGCAGACTGTATACGGCGCCGAGCACGCTGTCGAAACGGATAAAGCTCCATGCATGGAAAAATTCAAGGAACTCCGCCTGCGGCGTGCCCGTAAAATAGCCGCACACGACTTCGGAGATGCACCGATAGTCGAGCGACAGCGCCATGAACACCGCGGGGATCACCGCAAACGGCAGCAAAAACCACAGGTTCCTGAAGATATATTTCCAACTTCCGAATACTGTACGCATATAATACCTATTATAACGATATCTATTATATAACAAAACCCGCGCGGTGTAAAGAGGTTTTTTTGAAAAACCGCCCTGCCCCGCGCGGGAAAAATTATTCTTTGCCGCATTCCGCGGCGAAAACGCACATTTTTGACGCAGCAATCCCGGGTTTATTTTGCGCCCGTGCGTCTGAATACGCTCACGATCGTCTTGAAAATGATCTTTATATCGAACCAAACGGAACAATGATCGACATAATAAAGTTCCAGCTTCTGCCGCTCTCCGCTTTCGTAGGTGGTATTGCTTCGCCCGTTGCATCCCCACCATCCGATCATGCCGGGCTTTACAGAAAGCAGTTTATCGCCCAGTCCGCCATATTTTTCATTGACCTCGCTTTCCATGAGCGGACGAGGCCCGACAACAGAGATCCTGCCCACAAAAATATCCCAGACCTGCGGCAATTCGTCGAGCGAAGTCTTACGGAGAAAACTTCCTATTTTCGTGATACGCGGATCGTTATCGATCTTATACTCGCGCTTATACTGCTCCAGTTGCTCAGGCGTGAGCATATACTCGAGCTGATCCGCATTTTTCTTCATACTTCTGAATTTAGAAATATGAATGGGTTTTCTGTTTTTTCCGATGCGTTTATGACGATAGATGACCGTCCCTCCGTCGCTGCACTTCACACAAATCGCAAGAATAAGATACAGCCAACAGAATATGATAAGAAACAATCCGGACGCGAAAATATCGAAACAACGTTTGACGAACAGGTAGCACCCGTAGCGGAAACCGGATCTGGGCTTGAACTCCGCATCGGAGGCGGCGGTCTGCGCGTCGGTTTCGGTCGGCACCGAAACGGGCGCCGCATCGACCTTCACGGGACTGATATCGCACGCGACCGAAAAAGGCGCCTGGCGCACCTCCTCGGGTTCCTCTGCGGGACACGCCTGCGCAGGCGCGATCTCTTCTTCAGCCGTCTGCCTGCCGCAGACAGGTTTCATTTCTTCCATCGTAAATCTCCCGACCGCTCCGTTCCGACGGAGCCCTCATAGTTGTAAACAATTATATCATGTGCAAAAAAGCGTGTCAAGATTTTCATGCGAGAAAATCATGGCAGCGCGGGCAGGATCTGCCGCCCGCACCGCTCAGCACAGCACGAGCGTCGTTACGGAACAGGGCGCAAGAGAAAATACCGCACCGCCGAAGCCGACGCGCTTTTCATACGCGAGCGGATTCTGCACGACGAGCACGCGCGTTCCGTCCGGATTCTCAAAACCGAACGCGTTCCCGCTCATTTTTCCGCCGAGGCGGAGAACGCGCGCGCCCCTGCGGACGAACTGCGCCGCATGGCGGAAAATATAATACTCGTATTCGCGGCGCGCCTCTCCGCGGTCAGTCGTGATCATACTGTTCTGCTTCCAGCCCCACGTGCTCACGCCGCCGCGGGGAAGCACTGCGTTCCAGTAGACATACGCGCAGACGCCGCCCGTGATATAGTGGCGCATCAGCTCAAACACGTAATTTGCATATTCCCAGGTGTTTTCGCCGTCGCCGCACTCGTTTTCGCTCTGGACGTACGCAAGTTCCGGAAAGCTCTCCACGCTCTGGCGCAGGGCGTTCTTTCCCTCCCACTGATACATCACGCCCTTGATATACCGCCGCGCCGCAGGATCGTCGAGCACGGTCAGCGTATACTCGTTGTAGCGCGAGCCGAACCCGCCCAGCGTACCCGTGCCGTTGATCGTCCCGAGCCAGATCTCCGTACCGAGACCGCTCTCTTCGAACGCGGGGCCCATGTAGTCCGCGATGAAACGGCGGATGAGTTCGCCCGACCATATGCACGTCGGATAATTGTTATCGGATGCAAACTCGTTCTGCGGATTGATCGCCGCAACGCGCACGCCTTCCGCAGCGTATGCCTGCACATATTTTACGAGATAGCGCGCGTATGCCGAGAGCACTTTCTCCTCCGCGCGGATCCTGCCGCCGTGATAGGATGCGGGCTCTTTCATCCACGAAGGCGGGCTCCAGGGAGAGGCAAAAAAACAAATCGCGGGATTGCGCGCGAGCGCCTCCTTTGCAAAGCGGAGCACATATCCGCGGTCATGCGCAACGGAAAAATGTTCCAGCGCGTAGTCGTCCGCCGTCTCGTCGTAGGAATACCATCCCAGCGCATAATCGTTCGCGCCGACGGGAAGACGGCAGAACTCCAGCCCCATCTCTTCGGGCAGAAAAAGCTCGTCGAGAATGCGGCGCCCGCACGCAGGCGGGAGCGTATCGAGCGCGGCGATGCCCGCCTCGTTGAGGCACGCGCCGAACCCTCTCCATATCACCTCGCGCTCCGCAGGCAGCTCAAAAAGGCCGTCCGCCGAACCGCAAACGGGGCGGACGCCCTCTGCAAAACATTTTTCCCGCGTGGTCGTGACCTGCCGCAACAATTTCATATCTTCACCCCGATCAAAATCCCTGAGAAATGCGCGTCACCTCTCCCTGTTGGAAGGAGACGTCGCCGAGCCGCACGATGCGCCATGTTCCGTCAGTCTGATAGTCGACCTGCGTGACGGATGCGTTCGGCACCCACGCGATCTCCTTCATGCGGCTGAGCGGAATATGCTGCCAGAAACATTGCAGCGTGCGCAGCACGCAGGCATGCGCGCCGATGAGCACCGTTTTTCCCTCGTTTTCCGAAACGATCGCGCGGACGGCAGCAACGGCACGCGCCTGCACCTCCGCCACAGATTCCCCGCCCGTGCAGCGGCACTCCCCGATGTCCTCGCGCCACAGCCGATAATCGTCGGGGAACAGCCGCGCGATCTCCTCCGCGGTCTTTTCCTCCCAGGCGCCGCCGCAGATCTCGCGCAGCGCGGGGACTTTGCGGACGGGGATCCCCAGCGCCGCGGCAACGAGCGCGACCGTATCGTACGCGCGCCGCAGATCGCTCGAGCAGACCGCGTCGATGCGGTAGTTGGCAAGAAGAAACTCCTCGAGCCGCTCCGCCTGCCGCTCGCCGAGCGCGGAGAGCGGGACGTCCGTCTGTCCCGTAAAAATTTTGCGTTCGTTGGCACGGCTCTGCCCGTGCCTGACACATATCAGACTGACCATATTTTCTCCGTATAGTCCGAAACCGTGCCCCTATTATACAGCCTTGCCGCAAAAAACGCAACGATCCGGAAGAAGAAAACGCCCGATATTTGCCCGGGACAGAACGCGTTCCGATTCGGTCGACAATCCGCCTGCTCCGCGATGTATCGGATCCCGTACAACAGAAAGAGCACCCTCTTGGGGTGCTCTTTGTATTATGTGATTTGTGAACGAAAAGGCTACACGCATCAGTCTTTATATTGCCTATATAATATCAAATTGCACCGCAAAAATCAATGAATACACACCATGAAAATATCGGAGGCAAATTTCTTTGCCCCCGATATTTTACTCAACCCGTTCCTCTATTGTAATTCCGCCTTTTAGCATAATCACGATTTTCCCATCTTCCATCACGCGAATATACTCAATTAACAACCGCACCGACCTATCGTCGTACACGTCGAAGTTCAGAGAATCATCAGTCAACAATTTTTTGATACGTTCCAATTCTGTATTGACGCTTTGATTACTCTCGATCTTGGCCTGTACAAGTTTTAATTGTTCCCGCAAAACAGCCAGCTCATTTGTCTGCCGTTCGATTATCTTCTCGATCCGCCCCTTATCCCCTTCCGTTCTTTCGAGCAATTCGATGTTTCCGTCAATTTCTCCCCTGATCGTTTCCATCTGTTTCTCTATGGCATAGGTATCCAACACATCATTTTCTCCCGTAAAAGCGTAAGAAAGATTGGACACGATCAAATCCATAACTTCTTTTCTATCTCTGACGGCAACCGTCAATGCGCGGCAGATCGCCTTTTTCAGTTTTTCTTCATCGAGGGTAACCGAATTTTTGCAAAATTCCGTTCCGTGATCGACACGGCTCACGCACCGCCAAACTTTTCGATTCACCCCGTTTCTCACCCATGTCCGCCTTCGGTATGGACTGCCACACTCGCCGCAAATCAAAAGATTAGTCAAAGCGAACTTGCCGCTGTATTTTCCCTGCTCCGTTATTGTTTTATCGGATACCTTCCGCATACTTCCCCTGCGGGCAATCTCTGTCTGCGCCATCTTAAAGGTTTCGCGGTCAATGATTGCAGGGTGATTATTCGTTACCAAATACTTTGTCAGTTCTCCGCGGTTTCGTTTCACCTTTTTTGTGATGCAATTCTCTACATATGTTTTCTGATAGATCACGTCGCCGCAGTACCGTTCGTTCGTAAGGATACTGTATATGTTCCCTTTGCTCCATACGCTTTTCCCCTTTTTGGTCAAATAGCCGTTTCCTTCCAAATAGGCTTTGATTTGATCTGTGGTATCACCTGCAAGGTATTTTTGGAAAATCTCTTTCACAATGTCGGCTTCTTCGGGAACAATTTCCGGCTCGCCGTTCTCGCCTTTACGATAGCCCAAAATATTATATCGGAAAGCATACGTTCCCGTGCGCATCCGCTGATGGATTCCCCACTTGACATTGGCACTGATGTTTTCGCTTTCCGCCTGCGCCATAACGCTGTGAAAACCGATCACCATTTCACTTTCCATTTTGAGGGTATCTAAATTCTGCTCCTGAAAATAGACGCCGATCCCCATCGCTTTCAGCTGCCGCACATACCGCAGGCTGTCCACGACATTTCGGGCAAATCTCGCGACAGATTTTGTCAGGATCAAATCTATCTTTCCTTTCTCGCAGTCGCGTATCATCTCCAAAAAGTGTTTCCTCTTTTTAGCAAGCGTACCCGTTATTCCTTCATCCGCATATATCTTGACAAATCTCCACCGTGGATTTTTCCCTATAATATCCGTATAATAAGAAACCTGCGCGGCATAACTTTCAAGCTGATCCTCACTGTCCGTCGAAACACGGCAATACGCCGCCACCCGCAAAATGGCATTGGCATCATTTTGCTTTACCAACAGCGGATTCGCTTCTATTTTTGTTACGACCTTTTGCCGCATTTGTCACGCCCTCCTTCTTTCCGATCACCTCTGCGCCGTTCACGAACACCACGCCGATCGCACCGTCTTTGTATATTTTTACCTGCGATACGGCTACCGTCAAAAAATCCATACTGACTTTTCCGCTCTCGAACTCCTGTTCGACCTTTCTTCTGACAAATTCCGTATAAGCAGCAGCTTTATTCTCCCGGCAAGCCTGAAACTTTAATGCCGCACATTCGAGGATCACCTTTTTCCCCGCCATAAAACTCGGAGCCGGTTGATTCGTCATTCTGCCGATTTCATTTGTATAGCGCATGATCTCCTGTGTGGGATAATAAGTTACAACCTCTTCCTTTGATAACAACGCATCGGATTGCGTTGCAGCCATACCGATTGCCGACAGTATCCCTCCAAACACCTCCACATCGGAGATATACTTGTCGTTTTTACACCCGTTCGGACAAATCCATTTTTCTCGGTTCTTCCATTTTGTCCTTCGATAAAAGGGTTTGCCGCATTGCGCACAAACTGTGATCTTTTTGAGATACTCGACTTCTGCGTCCAAAGCGATTTTCTGATTCCCGCGAGCGGACTTTCTCTGATTGGCTTTCTGATACTCTTCCAGACCGATAATGGCGGGATACCCCTCTGCACCGATATATTTTTCGTTTTCTATGATACGGAAAACTTTGTTTTTATTCCACAAGCGGCTTTCCAAATAAAACTCCACTCCTTCTTCCGTCAGTTCGTCCGCTATCTCCTGCAAAAGTTTTCCCTCTATGTATTCCCGAAACACTCTGCGCACGATCTCCGCTTCGCTGTCTATCACAACGAGCTTACCGCTTTCCATTCCGTATCCGTAGCTGATCATCCTGTTCGCCATATCTTTATCCTACCGTTTCACTCTTAATTTCAATTCGCACTTCAAAGCAAAGGTCAACGAACCGTCCTGTCCGACGCGAATCTTATCCACGATCTCATCGAATAAAGCCTCATCCATTGCTGTTAAAAACGGCTTCTTTTCTACGATCCGCTTCAACGCACGAAGTTTCTCCAAGCATTTTTCTTCTTCGTCCTCATTTACGAGTTTCTGCCTTCGTTCCCGAAGTTCTGCCATTCGGTTTTTTAACCGATCCGTCTTTTCAAAATACAGTACAGAATCAATTACCCCTTTCAAAAATAAGTCACTGAATGTACTGTTTTGTTTAGAAAGCGTAGCCATTTCATTGTCTATTTCCGCTATCATACCGTTGCCACCGTTTACTTTTATTTTCAGGGTCTGCAACTGCTGTATTGTATCTCCAATGACTGTCTTTTCGTTTTGTTTTAAGGTATTAAACATTCTTACGAATGCCCTGCGTATCTCTTTATCCGACAATAGCGGTGCATGGCATACCTCCGACGTCAGCCCCTTTTTCCCGCACTTCCAATACCATTCCCTGTCCTTCTGATGTTTCCTGTACCTCCATCCGCATTGCTCGCATACGATTTTACCTTGAAAGAACTGCTTTTCCTGCGGCGGCTTAAAATACTTTTCGCTCCGTTCACGGCGCATCTCCTGCACCGCCAGATAATCTTCTTTCGGAATGATCGCCTCGTGCGCACCTTCGCAAAGAAACATATCCTCTTCTCCGCGGTTCTTTTTCGCGCGCAGCGGCAGCATCGGCGGCGTGTAATATTTCCGCATCAATAAGTCGCCCACATATCTTTCATTCGTCAAAAGATAGGAAACCTGTTTCATCGACCATTGCAGTCCGCCCGTTTCATGCGTCTGCATATATTTTACGATTGCCTTTTCTCCCATGCCGGACAAGTAAAGTTCATATACTTTCCGTACTTGCTCCGCCTCATCGGGCAAAACGATTAAATCACCGTCCTCTAATTTATAACCATACGGTGCAGAGGACGGCTTATACGTCCCGTTCTCCATGCGCATACGAACCGACATTGCCATTCGTCTGGATGCAGACAAGGCCTCCTGCTGCGCAAATGCGCTCTTGATGTAAAGTATTATCTCCGAATTCATCTGCTCTGTGTCGAGATTGTCGTTCTCAAAAAACACGCTCACACCGCAGGCTTTCAGTTCCCGCACCGCTTCGATACATTCAAGGGAGTTGCGCGCAAACCTCGTAACGCTCTTTACAAGAACACGGTCGAGCTTCCGATTTTTTGCATCTTTCAGCATACGCTTGAACTCGTCCCGCTTTTGCATCTCCGTTCCCGTGATACCCTCGTCGGCGTATATATCTACGAGCCGCATCATTTCGTTTCGGCGGATATAATCGTTATAATACTTGACCTGTGCAAAAAAGGAATTGAGCTGATCTTCCGAATCCGTACTCACGCGGCAATACGCCCCGACTCGGATATACCCCGCGTCATCACCTTCTTTGGTTGGTCTTATGATTTTGACTTCCTTTTCTCTTGCCGACATAATCGTTTCCTCTTTATTTTCCTTGTGTTTCGGACATCTCTCCGATATGTCATACGACTTTTCAGCTCATTCAATCGATCGGGATGACACCGCTGCCCGTTTTCTCTGCGTTTTTATGATTCAGCCGCTCCGCTACCTTTCCGTTTATCTCTCCGTGCAAATATAAATTTCGCACAACCGCCCATGACAACCTATAAACATTCTCCCTGTGCATCCGTTCTTCCGCGCTTATCATTTTTCCTCCATCCTATTTATATATAAGGAAAGACGAAGCGCGGCGGCATAAGTCCGTTACGCTCCATCTTTCCGATGTCCGTTTTCTTCCTTATGCCGTTCGGCATATTCTGTTGTTTATCTTTGTTTCGTAAATTTATGGTGACGGATATATTCCGCAACATTTTGCCTTGCAAAATCGGGTATATCTTCCCATAAAATTTCTTTACGCTTTTTCTCGCACGGTATATCGTGCGCTTGTGCCATCGTAGGAACTCGTATATAAATTACTGCCTTACAAGTTTTCATCGTTTCTGCCTCAAACCTTAAATACTCCGTTAAAGCAGGAGCGCAAGGGCCGTAGTCCTTGCGCTCGCACTTTTACTCTTTATTTAGTTGATTTTTCGGGCCGTAGTGATCGAGCAGGGCTTGATACCCTGCAACGATCAGTTCTACCTTTGTAATTCTATTCTTTTTGAGAAAGGCACAAATCTCATCGTGCAGCTCCCTCGGCAATCGTGTATTGTACTGCTTTGTCGCCTGCACTCGCTCCGTTTTATTACGCACCTCGTAATTCCGACGCGCGCGACGGAGCGGCGTTTCTTCTTTCTTTGCCATAGCACCCTCTCATTCCGTAATCGCACAGATGATCGCGCCAATAAAGTTCATAACACAGGTTCCGATAAACACAACCCCTATGAATAACGCTTTCAGCAACCCCTTCCCGATTCCTAAAACAGCTCTCATCTTGTACCTCCGTCTTTAATCCACATACACAAGCTCGGAAAGTATTTCTTCCTCTATGAGCCTTTGTATCTCCGTCTGTCTGCGGTAGTCCTCCATAAAGTT
>JFBN01310713.1_pt1 | contig 13341 bp, 10 predicted proteins | sample 768741 | NCBI WGS metagenome assembly JFBN01 (sample SAMN01983846, study PRJNA193217) | chicken gut metagenome | biome: terrestrial biome; isolation source: ceca of Broiler chicken | host: Gallus gallus | place: United Kingdom: England | collected 2010-09-07
CGTTCAACGGGTGGTTTTGATTTATTGGAATCTCAGAAAAAGACCAGTTCGCGCAGCCATCGGAAAACAGCGCTTCAGGAAATCCGCTTTGCAACCACGGCAAGGCGTTTGTCTGTGGCAGAACTGGTGGTCCCGCAGGTGGAGAGAGTCAGAAGCTGGTCGCCGTACGCGGCATCCACACCGGTATCAAAAAGGGCAAGATCCTGGATGGCGCGGTATCTTGCCTGCCAGTCCTTTTCGTCCTTTGCATCAAAAAAGGTGTAGTAGGGGAGAGCGTCAGCGCCGACTTCGGTGCGTAATACCGCTACGATCTGCCATTCCATCTCTTCATAGAGAGTATCAAAGGAAAAGGTGGGGTGCGCCTTGCAGAATGCTTCGTCGGCAAAGGAATCCAGTTTGCCGAACATACTGCCGTCGGACATGTTGTGCCCGTAAATGAGCCAGTTGGCAGTGGCAGGGGCGGACAGACGGCAGTTTTCGTCGAGAAAGAGGCTGCCGGCCAGGGAATATAGTTTGTCAAATCCCCGGCGCAGATAGTATTCATTGTCTCCCGGTGTCTGCATGACAGGATAATCCACGCCGATGGCGTCAATGGTCAGCCAGCCTACCAGATCATTGTTTTGCTGATAGAGCGCCTCATATTGGGGGAGGATTGCTGTGCCGGACGGAGTGGACTCCTCCGGTGTTGCGGCACCGGCAGGCGCATTGATGGTGGCCGGCTGGACGTTGACGGTAACGGGGGAGGGTTCGGCAGATTCCGGAGACATCACGGCAGCAGGCGGTTCCGGCTGCCCACCGTTGAACACGATCTGTCGGATCAGTAAAAAAGCAACCGGCAGAACCAATGCCAGTCCCAGAAGGCGCAGAAGAACAACGCGCAGACGCTGCTGTTTCCGCAGCGTGGTGCGCGCACCGAAAGGATAATAGGCAGAACTTCCGTTCAGATGGGCGTAGCGGCCTTTTTTGGGCATGAAGAAGAACCTCTCACACGGGACAAGGAAAGAAAAAAGCCTCCTGCCGAAAAACGGAAGAGGCTGTCGGAGCAATCATCAGATGCGCTTGAGCATCAAAAGCCCTGCCGAGCAAAACAGGATCAGGCCGATGGCGCCCGCCATATAGACAACCGGGGCATCACCAGTGGACGGCGTGGGGGAGGGAGCCGGAGAAGCGGTTGCCGCCGGGGTTTCGGTGGGGGAGACAACATCTGCCATGGCGTAGGTCTCGTCCACTTTGACCGGCTCGTTGTGGACATCGCGGGATGTGGCTGCCACAGTGGGGGAGGGAGCGGGAGTGGATTCGCTGAAATTCGTGGAAGATGGAATGCCACAGGCCGCAAGAAGTGTAATGAAAACAACGGCAAGCAGAATGCCCACAATGCGTTTCAAGGAAAAGGCCCTCCTTTTCTCAAACAAAACGGCGCAAACCAATCCTGTGCGGCTGCATCTGCAGTCACACGCGCCGATCCAAATTACGGAAAACGCACATCGCAGGGATGTGCGACAAATGTTTACAAGTCACCAATCTATTTCGTTTATTCTATCACGCAGGGCCGGCTGCGTCAAGGTTTCCTGACGCCAACCAGCATATTTCGTGGATTGCTGCCGCGGGATAATTTCGTTATCATTCTCCCGGGATACAAAATTGACGTCCGGCGGGGGTTGTACAAACGGATGGCAGGCAGTATAATAAACTAAATAAATGCTGGCGGGCGGCGGGAAAGTTCGCCTGACCCAGTGAAGGAGTAACAGCATGAAAGGTATCATTCTTGCAGGCGGTGCCGGCACCCGGCTGTATCCGCTGACGATGGTCACTTCCAAACAGCTTCTGCCCGTCTATGACAAACCAATGATCTATTATCCGCTCTCCACGCTGATGCTGGCGGGGATCCAGGATATCCTGATCATTTCCACCCCCACGGATACGCCCCGGTTTGAGGCGCTGCTGGGGGATGGCAGCCAGTACGGTGTGCGGCTGCAGTATAAGGTCCAGCCGTCTCCGGACGGTCTTGCGCAGGCATTTTTGCTGGGCGAGGAATTCATCGGTGATGATTGTTGTGCCATGGTTCTGGGAGATAATATTTTCTATGGTGCAGGATTTGGCCGTCGGCTGCGCGCGGCGGCGTCCAACGCCGAAAATGGCCGCGCAACGGTGTTCGGCTATTACGTCAACGATCCTGAACGCTTTGGCGTTGTGGCATTCGATCAGGAGGGACATGCAACCTCCATTGAAGAAAAGCCTGCCCAGCCCAAGAGCAATTATGCGGTGACGGGTCTCTACTTCTACAACCGCGATGTGGTGCGCATGGCCAAACAGGTCAAACCCAGCGCCCGCGGTGAGCTGGAGATCACAACCCTGAATGAGATGTACCTGGACCAGGGGCTTCTGGATGTGCAGCTTCTCGGCCGGGGCTATGCCTGGCTGGATACGGGCACCATGGACAGCCTGGTGGAGGCGGCGGATTTTGTCCGCATGATCGAGCAGCGGCAGGGCATCAAGATCTCTGCGCCGGAAGAAATTGCCTACAAATATGGCTGGATCACCCGGGACAAGCTGTTGGAGAGCGCCGAGCGTTACGGCAAGTCTCCCTACGGCGCCCATCTGCGCAATGTGGCGGACAATAAGTTCATGTACTGAATAACAGGACCGCGGCGCGGTCCGATTTTTGCGGAGGACACTATATGAAAATCCTGATCACAGGCTGCAAGGGACAGCTGGGTACGGAACTTCAGAAACAGCTGCATGACGGCCGCTGTGTTCTGGGCCCTCTTCCCGAGCGGCTGAAAAATGCTCCGGTCGTTGCGGTCGACCTGGAAGACCTTGACATCACCGACCGGGAGGCAACGATTGCCTACATCCGCAGGCATCAGCCGGACACGGTCATCAACTGTGCGGCGTTTACCAATGTCAACGGCTGTGAAACCAACCGGGATGCGGCGTTCAAGGTCAATGCCCTGGGACCTCGCAATCTGGCCATGGCCTGTGAGAAGGTCGGTGCTCGCCTGATCCACATTTCCACCGACTATGTGTTCAGCGGTGCGCCCAACGGTGGGATTCCGCTGGATGAGTGCGCCCTGCCGGCTCCGGTTTCGGCCTACGGTCAGACCAAGCTGCTGGGCGAGCAGTATGTCCAGAAATTCTGCCGCCGTCATTTCATTGTGCGCACCGCATGGCTGTACGGGGCTGCGGGCAAGAATTTTGTCAAGACCATGGTGAACCTGGCCAAGACCCATGACCAGATCACGGTTGTCAACGATCAGCTGGGCAACCCCACCAATGCAGTGGATCTGGCCTATCATCTGCTCAAGCTGGCAGTCAGCCATGATTACGGCATCTATCACTGCACCTGTAACGGTGTCTGCAGCTGGTACGACTTTGCCTCCGAGATCATCCGTCTCTCGGGGGAAAACTGCAAGGTAATGCCGATCTCCAGTGAGGAGTATGCTGCCCAGCACCCGGAATCGGCCAACCGCCCGGCATGGAGTGCACTGGACAACCGGATGCTGCGCTGCACCGTGGGCGATTCGATGCGCGACTGGAAGGTCGCGATTCAGGACTTTTTTACAAATTGGGATGGTAAGTGAACTATGAAAACCTATCTTGTCACCGGCTGCGCCGGATTTATCGGTTCCAACTTTGTCCATTACATGCTGGAAAAGCATGAGGACATCCGTCTTGTCAATCTGGACAAGCTGACCTATGCGGGCAATCTGGAAAACCTCAAGGATGTGGAGAACGATCCCCGTCACATTTTTGTCCAGGGTGATATCTGCGACAAGGCGCTGGTCACCGACCTGATCGCCAAGTATGACCCGGATTATCTCATCAATTTCGCGGCGGAAAGTCATGTGGACCGCAGCATCAAGAACCCGGAAATTTTTGTGGAGAGCAACGTTCTGGGTACCGTCAATCTGCTGCAGTGCTGCAAGGATGCCTGGTATGACGCCGACAGCAAGACCTGGAAGCCGGGCAAAAAGTATCTGCAGGTTTCCACCGATGAAGTATACGGTGCACTGGGTGCCGAGGGTTACTTCACCGAGACGACCCCGCTCAGCCCCCACAGCCCCTATTCCAGCTCCAAAGCCAGCGCCGACCTGTTTGTCATGGCTTTCCATGACACCTACGGCATGCCGGTCAATATCACCCGCTGCTCCAACAACTATGGCCCCTATCAGTTCCCGGAAAAACTGATCCCGCTGCTCATCAATAACGCCAAGCAGCACAAGACTCTGCCCGTCTATGGCGACGGCATGCAGGTGCGCGACTGGCTGTATGTCATGGATCACTGCAAGGCCATCGACATGGTTGCGTCGGACGGCAAGGTGGGGGAGGTCTACAACGTGGGCGGCCACAATGAGCGCCCCAACATCTTCATCGTCAAGACGGTGATTGCTCAGCTGCATGACCGTCTGGGCGACGATGCCATCAGCGAAGAGCTCATCACCCATGTGGCCGACCGTCTGGGCCATGACCGCCGCTACGGCATTGACCCCACCAAGATCAAGAACGATCTGGGCTGGTATCCGGAGACTCCCTTTGAAAAGGGCATTGTCCTGACCATTGACTGGTACCTGGCCAATCCGGACTGGATGGCCCACGTTACCAGCGGTGACTACCAGAAATATTACGAGCAGATGTATAAAAACCGCTGATTGCATAGCTTCATGCCCGTGCCCGCCTGTCGGGTGCGGGCATATTGTGCCAAAACGGGTTTCCCCTTTGCAATGCGGGGAGGGCTGTGCTATACTATAAAGACATTGCAGACCCGCCCCGCGGTACGGCATTTTGCGGCGCGGCGTCATGGAGACTTTCCCGACCCAAGGAGTAAAGAATGGCGATTTCAAGAGAAGAACAGCTGCGCAATAACCGCCGCCTGGCCCGCCAGGCGCTGGGCCTTGTGGCGATCCTGCTGATCGTGATCGGCCTGTTCACGGTGATCGGCTGGGCCATCCGTGCCATTACGGCGGCACTGGATGACTCTGACCGGCGCGAAAGCTATGCCGATCTTTTGTACGGTCTTGTCATGTTTGACACGGTGCCGTTTGATGATGTGAATACGGTGGATCAGTCCATCTTCAAGCAGGCGGCAATCTGGGGCTGTGTCTATCAGATCCAGAAGGACGGCGGCAGCCTCGACCAGTACGAGCGTGACGAGGAAACCGGCTGTATGATCCTGCCGCAGCTTGAGGTGGATGCGTATCTTACCAACCTGCTCGGCCCGGATTATCAGATCGAGGAAGGCTCCTTCCAGACTTCCGAGATGAACTACGTTTACAGCGAGGAAAAGCAGGGTTACCTTGTCCCGGTCACCGGTTCGGTGGGCTTGTATACACCTGAGGTGGAAAACATTTCCACCCAGAGCGGCAAGATGTATGTCACGGTGGGTTACATTCCCACCCTGGCCAGCACCACCAGCCTGACTCTGACGACGCCCACGGAACCCACCAAATATATGGATTACGTGTTCACTCGCGGGGAGAACCGTCAGTGGTACCTGTCCGCCCTGCAGGAGAGCGACATGCAGGTGACCGCATCGTCCAGCTCGGTAGCCAGTGAGAGCCAGGTTGTCACCAATGACCCCCAGGCCATGGTGGAGAGTAATCTGGCATCCTCGGTGGTAAGCGGAGATGCTTCCAGCGATTCTGAGCCTGCCTCTGAACCGGCAGGGGAGCCGTCCGATGATACGGCGGCGACCGATCCGGATGGAGACAACACCGGGGACGAGTCCTCGTCGGATGGCTCCGACAGCGCTTCCGACCAGACGGACAGTGCTGCGGAGGATGGCGACGGCTCGGATTCTCAGCCGGAAGAATAATTCCAGACAAGAACAGGCAAGGCCCGCAAAGCCGGAGCATTCCGGCGGCGCGGGTTTTGTTTTGCCCGGAGAGTTGCGCGCTGGACAGATGGATAAATTGACATTCCAGGGAAATTTTGTTTTAATAAATAGATGTATCCGCTTTTTGGCGGTGCATAACAGAGAGAAATACGTGTAGAAACTGCTCTTCGCGTACACAATAGAGATGGATGAGCTTTGGATGGAGGGGTAACCTTTTCATGGCAAAAAAGCAGGAGTATGGCAACGAAAGCATCAAGAGCCTGAAAGGCGCTGACCGGGTACGCAAACGCCCGGCCGTTATTTTCGGTTCTGACGGTGTGGAGGGATGTGCCCACTCGATTTTTGAGATCGTCTCCAACTCGATCGACGAGGCCCGGGACGGTTACGGCAATAAGATCAACGTCACCTTGTTTGAGGATCACTCGGTGGAGGTCGAGGACTTCGGCCGCGGTATCCCGGTGGACTACAACAAGGCGGAACAGCGCTGGAACTGGGATCTGGTTTTCTGCGAACTGTATGCCGGCGGCAAATACGGTGAGGGCAGCGGTACCTATGATTTCAGCCTGGGTCTCAATGGCCTGGGCCTTTGTGCCACCCAGTATGCCAGCGAGTGGATGACTGCCGATATTTACCGTGACGGCTGCCACTATCACCTGGATTTCAAGCACGGCGAGAATGTGGGCGGCCTCAAAAAGGAATCTTACTCCGGACGCCGTACCGGTTCCATCATCCGCTGGAAGCCGGACACTCAGGTTTTCACTGATATTGCAGTCACGCCGGAGACTTTCCGCGACATGCTCAAGCGTCAGGCAGTGGTCAATGCAGGCATCACACTGGTCTTTGACGACCGCTCCCAGGGCAAGAGCGAAAAGAGCGAGTACTATTACGAGAACGGCATCGTCGATTATACCAATGAGCTGGCGGGGGAGAACTCCCTGACGCCGGTGCACTTCTGCCAGGGCTCGGCTACCGGCCGGGACCGTGCCGACCAGCCTGAGTATGAAGTGCAGATGAATGTGGCGTTCTGCTTTTCCAACACGGTGCAGACGCTGGAATACTACCACAACTCCAGCTGGCTGGAACACGGCGGCAGCCCAGACCGGGCGGTGCGCCTGGCCTTTGTCAACCAGATCAATACCTGGCTGAAAAACAAGGGCCTTTACAAGAAAAACGAGAGTGCCATCACCTTTGCCGATGTGCAGGACTGCCTGGTGCTGGTGTCGTCCAGTTTTTCCACCCGTACCAGCTACGAGAACCAGACCAAAAAGGCCATTACCAACAAGTTTGTGGCCCAGGCCATGACCGATTTCCTCAAGCACCAGTTGGAAGTCTACTTCATTGAGCATCCCGATGAGGCGGAGAAAGCCTGCAAGCAGGTGCTCATCAACAAGCAGAGCCGGGAGCACGCCGAGAAGGCCCGCATCAGCATCAAAAAGAATATTACCGCTCAGATGGACCTGGCAAACCGGGTGCAGAAGTTTGTCGACTGCCGCACCAAGGACGTCACCCGCCGCGAACTCTACATCGTGGAGGGCGATTCCGCTATGGGCGCCGTCAAGACCAGCCGGGATTCGGAGTTCCAGGCCATCATGCCGGTCCGAGGCAAGATCCTCAACTGCCTCAAAGCAGATTACAGCCGTATCTTCAAGTCAGACATCATCACCGATCTGATCCGGGTCATGGGCTGCGGCGTTGAGCTGGGGGGCTCCCACAACAAGGACCTGTCGGCATTCCGACTGGAGAATCTGCGGTTCAACAAGATCGTCATCTGTACCGATGCCGATGTGGACGGCTATCAGATCCGTACGCTGATCCTGACCATGCTTTACCGCCTGACGCCCACCCTCATCAATGAGGGCTACGTCTATATTGCGGAAAGCCCCCTGTACGAGATCAACACCAAGACCAAAACCTACTTTGCCTATACCGAGCCGGAAAAGGCCAACATCCTAAAACGAATCGGCGATGCAAAGTATACGATTCAGCGCTCCAAAGGTCTCGGTGAGAACGACCCTGAGATGATGTGGCTGACCACCATGAACCCCGAGAGCCGCCGTCTCATCAAGGTCATGCCCACCGACGCCGAAAAGACGGCCCAGGTGTTTGACCTGCTGCTGGGCGACAATCTGCAGGGACGTAAGGAGCACATTGCCGAACATGGCGCCGAGTACCTCGACGACCTGGATCTGAGCTGAAAGGAGGCGGGAATATGGCAAGAAAAAAGGAAAAGAAGATCGTTCCCGCCCGGCCGCAGCTGGGCGACAACGTGGAGATTCTCTCCGCCGGCACCGTGCTGGAAAGCGCCATCACGGATACGCTGGAAACCAACTATATGCCCTACGCGATGAGTGTCATCGTTTCCCGTGCTCTGCCCGAGATCGACGGCTTCAAACCGGCTCACCGCAAGCTGCTGTATACCATGTACACCATGGGCCTTCTGAAGGGCGCTCGGACCAAGTCTGCCAACATTGTGGGCAGCACCATGCATCTGAACCCCCACGGCGATCAGGCCATCTACGATACCATGGTCCGTATGGGCCGCGGCAACGAGAGCCTGCTGGTGCCCTATGTGGATTCCAAGGGCAACTTCGGCAAGGCGTACAGCCGGGACATGGCCTACGCCGCCTCCCGTTACACCGAGGCCAAGCTGGACCCGGTCTGCGAGGAGCTCTTCCGGGATATCGACAAGGAGACCGTGGATTTTGTGCCCAACTACGACGGCTCCACCACCGAGCCCACGCTGCTGCCGGTGACCTTCCCGACGATCCTCGCCAACAATACGCTGGGCATCGCCGTCGGCATGGCCAGCAACATCTGCTCTTTCAATCTGACGGAGCTGTGCAACGCCACCATCGCGCTGATGAAGGACGAGCAGGCCGACCTCTCCACCCTGATGCCTGCCCCCGACTTCGTGGGCGGCGGCGCCATCCTGTACAATGCCGCCGAGATGCAGAACGTCTACGAAAACGGCCGGGGCAGCATCCGTGTCCGTGCCAAGTGGAGCTACGACAAGGAAAACAACTGCATTGATGTCACCCAGATCCCGCCCACGACCACCGTCGAGGCCATCATGGACAAAATCACCGAGCTGGTCAAGGCGGGGCGCATCAAAGAGATCAGTGACATGCGCGATGAGACCGACCTCAACGGCCTCAAGCTGACCATCGATCTCAAGCGGGGTCAGGACCCCGACAAGCTGATGGCGCGGCTGTTCAAGGCAACCCCGCTGGAGGACAGCTTTGCCTGCAACTTCAACCTGCTGATCGGCGGCCAGCCCCGGGTACTGGGGGTGCGGGGCATTCTGCTGGAGTGGATTGCCTTCCGGGCCGAGTGTGTCCGCCGCCGCACCTACTATGACCTCAAGGGCAAAGAAAAGCGCCTGCACCTGCTCAAAGGTCTGGCCGCCATCCTGCTGGACATTGACAAGGCCATCCGCATCGTCCGCGAGACCGCCGAGGAGTCCGAGGTCGTCCCCAACCTGATGATCGGCTTCGGCATCGACGAGGTCCAGGCTGAGTATGTGGCCGAGATCAAACTGCGCCATCTGAACCGGGAATACATCCTCAAGCGCACCGAGGAGATCTCCCAGCTGGAAAAGGATATTGCCGACCTGGAGGACGTCCTCAAGCGTCCGGCCCGCATCAACAAGATCATCATGACCGAGCTGGCCGATGTAGCCAAGAAGTACGGCCAGCCCCGCAAGAGCGAGATCCTGTACGAAATCCCCGATGCCGACGACGGCGACGAGGCGGAGGAAATCCCCGATTACCCCGTCACGCTGTTCTACACCCGGGACGGCTATTTCAAGAAGATCACGCCCCAGAGCCTGCGCATGTCCGGCGAACAGAAGCTCAAGGACGGGGACGAGATCGTCGCCACCATGGAGGCGTCCAATGCGGTGGAGCTGCTCTTCTTTACCAACCACCACCAGGTGTACAAGTCCCGTGCGGCGGACTTCTCCGACGGCAAGGCCAGCGTGCTGGGTGATTATGTCGCCTCCCGCCTGGGCATGGAGGAAGGGGAAGTGCCTGTCTATATGGCAGTCACCTCCGATTACAGCGGATATATGCTCTTCTTCTTCCAGAACGGCAAGTGCGCCAAGGTCCCGCTGGCCAGTTACGAGACCAAGCAGAACCGCAAAAAGCTGCTCAAGGCATACAGTGACAAGGCTGAACTTGCCTGCATGATGCAGATGAAAGAGGAAGCGGAACTTGCCATCTACACCACGGGCAACCGGCTGATCCTGGCCGGCAGTGCGCTGATCCCGGCCAAGGCGACCCGTGATACAGCAGGCGTCAATGTGGTCACCCTCAAGAAAAATCAGAAAATCGCCAAAGTACAGCCGGCTGAAGGGCTGGAGTTTGCCAATCCCCACCGTTTCCGCGTCCGCAGTCTGCCGGCAGCGGGAGCTCTGCTGCGGCCGGAGGATACTTCCGAACAGCTGAGCCTGTAAAGTTTTAAGACTTGATAGGGGAAAACAGGCAAAAAAACTGCCTTGTGCGGCACTTCCGGCTTGCAATCCGGGAAATTGTATGCTACACTACTATTTGCATTAGAATGTGAAGGAGAACTTTTCAATGAGCGTTTACGAGATCGTTTTCGGCGTTATTCTGGTTGCCGTTTCGCTTTTCATCATCGTCTTTACTCTTGCACAGGAAAGCAAGGGCCAGGGCCTGTCCGCCGCCATCATGGGCGACAACAGCTTTATGGCTGCCGGCCGTGAGCGCGGCATTGACGCCAAGCTGGCCAAGGCCACCAAGGTCTGCGGCGCGATCTTCTTTGTCGCGACGCTCGTTGTCTGCGTGCTCAGTGCGCGCCTTGGTTGAGCCGGTTGATTCGTTTTGGGACGGTCCGCTGATGCAGCGGGCCGTTTCTGTGTGTACGCAAGTTTTTACGTGGGAAAGATGAATTTGGGGAGCATGCCGGTTCTGGATATGGCCGTGCCCTCCCCGCGGAAGGACCCTGCCGGACGGCAGGGTGACGTCATGGAGGAGTAAAATCATATGACAACTTTGAAGCAGAACATCCTGAAGGCTGTCAGACGCAAGCCGCACTACTTGCGGGAGCTTCAGTCGGAGCTCAAGGTGGACGGCAACCGTCTGCGCTATACCGTTTCCGCTATGGTGGCCTCGGGTGAGCTGACGATGAAAAACGGCCAGTATGCGCCTGGCCTTGCTACGGTAGAAAATGAAAATCAGCCCGCCGCCATTCCCTGCACGCTGGTCAAGCTTGCTGCCCGGTTTGGTTTTGCTTCCCGGGACGACGGGGAAGGGGACATCTTCATTCCTGGCCGCGCCCTGCACGGCGCCATGCCCAAAGACAAGATCAAGGTCGGCCTGTTTGACCATCCCCGGGTGGAGGGCAGCGCCGAGGGCGAGGTCGTCGAGGTGACTGAGCCGCACAATACCATTGCAGGCACCGTTGTCCGTACCGACGACGGACGCCTGGCTCTGGAGCCGGATGGATGCAACGGCGTCAACCTCATCATCCGCAAGGGGGAGGACATGGGTGTCCGTCCCGGGGACAAGGCCGGTGCACTGCTCTCTCTGCGCGGCAGCCGCCATGCAGACCACCGGGTGTCCATCATGCAGCGCTTCGGCTCCTCCGAGGTGGCGGGGGAGTGCGCCAAGGCCATTCTCTACGGCCGTGAGGTGCGCCAGGAGTTCCCTGAGGAAGTGCTGGAGGAAGCCAAGGTTATTGGCCGCGCCCGCGTCACCCAGGCGGAGATCCAGCATCGCATGGACCTGCGCGGTATCCCCATTTTCACCATCGACTCCGCCGAAACCAAGGACATTGACGATGCCATCAGCCTGATGAAGCTCAATGACGGCGGGTATGAGCTGGGTGTCCACATCGCGGACGTCAGCCATTATGTCAAGCCGGACACGGAACTGGACAAGGAAGCGTTTGAGCGTGCCACCAGCATTTATTATGCGGACAAGGTCATCCCCATGCTGCCCAAGCAGCTGTCCAACGGCATCTGCAGTCTGAACGAGGACGAGACCCGTCTGGCATTCTCCTGCCTGATGCAGCTGGATGCAAACGGCAATATCCGCCAGTACCGCTTTGTCAAGACCGTCATCCGCAGCCGCGTCAAGGGCGTGTACAAGGAGATCAACGCCCTGCTGGACGACACCGCAGACGAGGCCATCCGCGAGAAATATGCCGCCGTCTCGGCTCAGCTGCCGGTCATGCAGGAACTGTACGAAAAGCGTCTGGCTCTGCGCAAGGCCCGCGGCGGCCTGGACATCGAATCCACCGAGGCCAAACTGGTCCTGGATGAGAAGGGCCGCTGTGTTGACGTGGTCAAGCGGGACCGCGGTGTCTCCGAGTGCATGATCGAGGAATTCATGCTGCTGGCCAACCAGTGTGCAGCCAATGCCGGCCGCACTCACAAGGTACCGTTCCTCTATCGTATCCATGAGGCTCCCGATGCCGAGCGCCTGGAAAAGCTCATGACCATGCTCAAAGCCTGCGGGCTGGATGTCCGCTTCAAGGGCGAGACTCCCACCCAGCTGGAACTGGCTGCCCTGCTGGACAAGACCCGCGGCGAACCCATCCAGATCCCGGTGCACACCGGCATCCTGCGCAGCATGCAGAAAGCAAAATATTCTCCCGAACCCAAGGGCCATTTCGGCCTGGTGCTGGAGGACTATGCCCACTTTACCAGTCCCATCCGCCGCTATCCTGATCTGGCGATCCATCGCATACTCACCGATATGCTGCTGGGGGAAAGCACCCAGCAGCTGACTGCCCAGTATCAGGACTTTGCAGCCCGCGCCTGCGAGCAGTCCAGCCGCAAAGAAGTGGATGCCCAGCGCATCGAGCGTGACGTGGAGGACTGCTACAAGGCCGAATATATGACGGCTCATCTGGGTGAGACGTACACCGGTACCGTTTCGGGCATTACCCAGCGCGGCGTTTTTGTGGCACTGGACAACAGCGTCGAGGGCTTTGTCCCTGCCGCCGAGCTCTGCAAGGGCGAACCGGTTGTCACTGAGGGCGTGCGCATCTACGACCCCCTGACCGGCCGCCACTGGATGCTGGGCGATCCCATGCAGGTCCGCGCGGCAGCTGCCAACGTGCAGCTTGGCCGCATCGACTTTACCTTTGTGCCCTGACAGGGCAGATGAAAACAGGAGGCTCCCTATGCCCACAAACCGCGAGGATCCCCGGACCATGAACGCTGCCGAAGTGCAGCAGGCACTCAAACAGGTTCTGATGGAAGTGCAGAAACCCGCCCGCTACACAGGCGGCGAGTTCAACTCGGTCATCAAGGATGCCGACAAAATGGATGTCCGGTTTGCGTTCTGCTTCCCGGACACCTATGAGATCGGCATGTCCTTTCTGGGTGAAAAGATCCTGTATGAGCTTTTGAACCGCCACGAAAACTGGTGGTGTGAGCGCGCCTTCATGCCCTGGACCGACATGAAAGCCCAGATGGAAGCCCACAACGTTCCGCTCTATACCCTGGAGAGCAAGACCCCGCTTTCCCAGTTCGACATCAT
>JFBN01310664.1_pt1 | contig 13272 bp, 10 predicted proteins | sample 768741 | NCBI WGS metagenome assembly JFBN01 (sample SAMN01983846, study PRJNA193217) | chicken gut metagenome | biome: terrestrial biome; isolation source: ceca of Broiler chicken | host: Gallus gallus | place: United Kingdom: England | collected 2010-09-07
GGCGTGGCGATTCAGGGGCTAATACAGACTTATATCAACTTTGATGGCACGCTGAGCTCATGGTGGACGAAAATCGCCATCGGTATTTTGTTATTTATTTTTATAGCATTACAGCGTGGATTAACGGTGCTGTGGGAGAATCGTCAGAGTTCGCCTGTGACAAGAGTCAACATTGCGCAGCGATAAAAACGCCTCTCCGTGTGGAGAGGCGCAGGAGATTACGCGTCCGGGAACTCACGGATAAAGCGTTCGACATCTTCAACCATATGGTCGTTGCCGACAAAGAACGAACGGCGCTGGTGCAGAGTTTCCGGGATGATATCCAGAATACGCTCTTTGCCATCGCTCGCTTTACCGCCCGCTTGTTCCGCCAGGAATGCCATCGGGTTGCACTCATACAGCAAACGCAGTTTGCCGTCCGGGTGGCTGGCGGTGCTTGGGTAGAGATAAATACCGCCTTTCAGCAGGTTACGGTGGAAATCCGCGACCAGTGAACCGATATAACGTGAGGTATAAGGGCGGTTGGTGGACTTATCTTCTTCCTGGCAGAATTTAATGTACTTCTTCACCCCGTTCGGAAACTTAATGTAGTTTCCTTCGTTGATGGAGTAGGTTTTGCCTTTCTCCGGGAAGCGCATCCGTTCCTGGCACAGGCAGAAAACGCCCAGCGAAGGATCGTAAGTAAAGGCGTGAACACCGCATCCGGTGGTGTAAACCAGCATGGTAGAGGAGCCGTATACCACGTAACCTGCCGCAACCTGTTTGTTACCAGGCTGGAGGAAATCTTCTTCCGTTACCGGCGTGCCAACAGGCGTAACGCGGCGGTAGATGGAGAAAATGGTACCGACAGAGACGTTAACATCGATGTTGGACGAGCCATCCAGTGGGTCCATCAGCACCACGTATTTTGCGTGTTCACAGCCTTCAAAGACGACAATCTCATCTTCTTCTTCAGAGGCAATGCCCGCAACGATATCGCGTGCTTTCAGTGCGGCTTTCAGTTTTTCATTAGCGAACAAGTCGAGTTTCTGCTGAACCTCGCCCTGCACGTTCTCAGCACCGCTGGCACCCAGGATATCAACCAGTCCTGCTTTGTTGATATCGCGATGGATAATCTTGGCGCCCAGTTTTATTGCCGACAGCAAAGCAGTGAGCTCACCGGTAGCATGAGAAAACTCGTGCTGCTTTTCGACAATAAATTCACCTAACGTTTTCATAAAACTTTCCCTGCAATGTTTATGGAGTAAAGCGACCGCAACAATCTTAACAAATAATCTGAATGTTGCGCTCAGGTGAATCGCGCCAGCAAATTACGGTTTATCCTGAAATGCGTTTCTCAGTTGCCCGACATATGCGTAAAATGAGCGGCAGATTAAAAAAGGATAGTGACGTATGCGCATTCATATTTTAGGAATTTGTGGCACGTTTATGGGCGGTCTGGCGATGCTGGCGCGCCAGTTGGGCCATGAAGTAACGGGTTCGGATGCCAATGTGTATCCGCCGATGAGCACCTTACTTGAGAAGCAAGGCATCGAACTGATTCAGGGTTACGATGCCAGTCAGCTCGACCCACAGCCGGATCTGGTGATCATTGGCAACGCCATGACCCGTGGAAATCCGTGTGTGGAAGCGGTACTGGAGAAAAACATCCCTTATATGTCCGGCCCACAGTGGTTACACGATTTCGTACTGCGCGATCGTTGGGTACTGGCCGTTGCCGGTACCCATGGCAAAACAACCACGGCGGGGATGGCGACCTGGATTCTGGAGCAGTGCGGCTATAAACCGGGTTTTGTGATTGGCGGCGTACCGGGGAACTTTGAGGTTTCTGCACGTTTGGGCGAAAGCGACTTCTTTGTTATCGAAGCGGACGAATACGACTGCGCCTTCTTCGACAAACGCTCCAAGTTTGTTCATTACTGCCCGCGTACGCTGATCCTCAACAACCTTGAGTTCGATCACGCCGATATCTTCGACGATCTAAAAGCGATCCAGAAACAGTTCCACCATTTGGTGCGTATCGTTCCGGGTCAGGGCCGTATTATTTGGCCGGAAAACGACATCAACCTGAAGCAGACCATGGCAATGGGCTGTTGGAGTGAGCAGGAGCTGGTGGGCGAGCAAGGTCACTGGCAGGCGAAAAAGCTGACCACTGACGCTTCCGAGTGGGAAGTGTGGCTGGATGGCGAAAAAGTGGGTGATGTGAAATGGTCGCTGGTCGGCGAACATAACATGCACAACGGCCTGATGGCGATTGCCGCGGCCCGTCATGTTGGCGTTTCTCCGGCAGATGCCGCTAATGCGTTGGGTTCGTTCATTAACGCCCGTCGTCGTCTGGAATTGCGCGGTGAGGCGAATGGCGTGACGGTATATGACGATTTTGCCCATCACCCAACGGCGATTCTGGCAACCCTGGCGGCACTGCGCGGCAAAGTTGGTGGTACGGCGCGTATCATTGCTGTGCTGGAACCGCGCTCTAACACGATGAAGATGGGGATCTGCAAAGACGACCTGGCGCCGTCATTAGGCCGTGCCGATGAAGTCTTTCTGCTGCAACCGCCTCACATTCCGTGGCAGGTCGCTGAAGTAGCAGAAGCCTGCGTTCAGCCTGCACACTGGAGTGGCGATGTTGATGCACTGGCGGATATGGTGGTGAAAACCGCCCAGCCTGGCGACCATATTCTGGTGATGAGCAATGGCGGTTTTGGTGGGATTCATCAGAAACTGCTGGATGGTCTGGCGAAGAAAGCGGAAGCTGCTCAGTAATTCTGCAGCCTTGCATGCTTATGTAGGCCGGATAAGGCGTTTACGCCGCATCCGGCGTTTGAGCAAAGTGCCTGATGCGACGCTTGACGCGCCTTATCAGGCCTGGAGGTCCGCCGCATCCGGCAAACCATACTCACATCAACAACGAAAATTACCCGTCGTTTTCCGCTAATTCGCGCAGATACTGGAAAATCTGTCGCGCGGATTTCGGCGGTTTATTTCCTTCTTTCTCTTTCTTCGCGTTGCGGATCAGAGTACGTAGTTGCTGGCGATCGGCATCTGGCCACAGGTTCAATACTTCGGCGATGGCGTCATCACCGTGATCAATTAAACGATCGCGCAGATTTTCCAGTTTATGGAACAGCACCACCTGCTGGTTATGGCGGTTTTTTAGCTTATCCAGCGCCTGACGGATCGGTTCTACATCACGCTGGCGCAGCATCTTACCGATGAGCTGCAACTGGCGGCGGCGACCTTCCATCTTAATACGCTGGGCTAACTCGATGGCTGCACGCAGATCCTCATCTAATGGGATCTTATCCAGCGCGTTTTTCCCCAGATCAACAATTTCCGCGCCCAGGCGTTTTAGCTCCTCGGCATCACGTTTAATTTCACTTTTACTGACCCAGATAATTTCATCGTCTTCGTCTTCGATGTCATCACCGGGAACGTCGTCGAGCCAGTCTTCGGGCTGCTTAGTCATGTCAGGCTCCTTAAAAAAAGAGGCTAATGTTACCAGTTAAGATGCGCACTGAAAAACGGTTCTCTGTTAGACTTCAGAGAAACTCTCTACATTATGGCACTTGCAATGAAAGTAATCTCTCAAGTTGAAGCGCAGCGCAAGATTCTGGAAGAAGCAGTTTCGACTGCGCTGGAGTTAGCCTCAGGCAAATCGGACGGTGCGGAAGTTTCCGTCAGCAAGACTACCGGCATTAGTGTAAGCACGCGTTATGGTGAAGTGGAGAATGTCGAGTTCAATAGCGATGGTGCGCTGGGGATCACCGTTTATCACCAGAACCGTAAAGGTAGCGCATCATCCACTGATTTAAGCCCACAGGCCATTGCCCGCACCGTACAGGCGGCGCTGGATATTGCGCGTTACACTTCGCCAGACCCTTATGCAGGAGTGGCAGACAAAGAACTGCTGGCTTTTGATGCACCGGATCTTGACTTGTTCCACCCAGCGGAAGTTTCCCCGGATGAAGCTATTGAACTGGCTGCACGCGCGGAACAGGCGGCATTGCAGGCGGACAAACGTATCACCAATACCGAAGGCGGCAGCTTTAACAGCCACTACGGCGTAAAAGTTTTCGGCAACAGCCACGGTATGTTGCAGGGGTACTGCTCAACGCGTCATTCGCTCTCCAGTTGTGTAATTGCGGAAGAAAATGGCGATATGGAGCGTGATTACGCCTACACCATTGGTCGCGCGATGAGCGATTTACAAACGCCAGAGTGGGTTGGGGCAGAGTGCGCTCGCCGAACTCTATCGCGACTGGCGCCGCGTAAACTCTCCACTATGAAAGCGCCGGTAATTTTTGCCAATGAAGTTGCCACGGGTCTGTTTGGTCACTTGGTTGGCGCGATTGCTGGTGGCGCGGTCTACCGTAAATCGACCTTCCTGCTCGACTCGCTAGGTAAACAAATTCTACCGGACTGGCTGACCATTGAAGAACATCCGCATCTACTGAAAGGACTGGCATCCACGCCGTTTGACAGTGAAGGTGTGCGTACCGAGCGCCGCGATATCGTCAAAGATGGCATCCTGACCCAGTGGTTGTTGACCAGCTATTCTGCGCGCAAGCTGGGGCTGAAAAGTACCGGACACGCGGGCGGTATTCACAACTGGCGCATTGCTGGACAAGGGTTAAGCTTCGAACAAATGCTCAAAGAGATGGGCACCGGGCTGGTAGTGACGGAGCTGATGGGTCAGGGCGTGAGCGCGATCACCGGTGATTATTCCCGTGGCGCGGCGGGCTTCTGGGTAGAGAACGGCGAAATCCAGTATCCGGTGAGTGAAATCACCATCGCAGGTAATTTAAAAAATATGTGGCGCGATATCGTTGCTGTTGGTAATGATATTGAAACACGCAGTAACATACAGTGTGGTTCTGTTCTGTTACCGGAGATGAAAATCGCCGGGCAGTAAACAAACTGGCGCGACCTGCCGCGTCAAATCTTAATAAGGAAAAATGGAAGGAAGTGTGCAATGCGTAAAAGCCTGTTAGCTATTCTTGCAGTCTCTTCGTTAGTATTCAGTTCGGCGTCGTTTGCCGCTGGGCTGGAAGACAATATGGAAACCCTTAACGACAATTTAAAAGTGGTAGAAAAAGCGGATAACGCGGCGCAAGTCAAAGATGCGCTAACCAAAATGCGTGTTGCGGCACTGGATGCGCAAAAAGCGACGCCGCCGAAGCTGGAAGGCAAATCATCGGACAGTCCCGAGATGAAAGACTACCGCCATGGTTTTGACATTCTGGTTGGTCAGATTGACGATGCGCTGAAGTTGGCAGACGAAGGCAAAGTGAAAGAAGCACAGGCCGTCGCAGAGCAACTGAAAACGACCCGCAACGCCTATCACAAGAAGTATCGTTAATTCCTTATTGGGCGGTGAAACGTTACCGCCCAATGCTCTTCTCCTTTCATCACTTCCCCGCAGAATTTACTTTCAACACGGCCATTTCCCTGTGTATAGCCCCATTTACGCACAGTCAGGGAACGACTGACCAACCCACAAGAGGCCATTAAGGTCCGACTGGATGAACTATGAGCTGGCTTTTGATCCGCGGGCGCTGAAAGAGTAGCAAAAACTGGACGTGACAGTCCGGGAATAATTTAAAAAAGGCTTGAGGATGTGCTGAAAAGACCGCGCAATCCATCGACTAAACTACGGGATTTGCCGGACTGCTACAAAATTAAGCTTCGCACACTGGGATATCGCCTGGTCTATCAGGTCAATGATAAAGAGTTGCTCGTGTTGGTGATAGCTATTGGTAAGAGAGAGTACTCAGCCGTTTATGAAGACGCGACAAAACGGCTGGATGAGTGACTAACGCAAATGATGCACCACCTGGTTGCTGCTACCGCGCCAGATCAGGGAAGGATCTTTTAAATCCTGTACAAATTTGCCATCGACCAGCACATTAATCAAATCAACAACCTGCATTTGCTCAGCGTTGAGTTCATCGAGTTTATAGCCTGTCCATACCCAGATGTCTTTACCCGGACACTCGGCGCGGATGCGTTGCACCAGTTTTAAAATGTCCGGCACGTTTTGCGGATGCAGCGGATCGCCGCCGGAAAGAGAAATTCCCTGACGTTTAATGCGGGTGTCGTTCAGATCGTTGATGATCTGGTCTTCCATTGCCTTGGTAAATGGCTGACCGGAATTTAACCGCCAGGTGCTTTTGTTATAGCAGCCGGGGCACTCATGAACGCACCCTGAGACAAACAAGGTGCAGCGAGTGCCGGGGCCGTTGACGATGTCGACAGGATAGTATTGATGGAAGTTCATATTTCGCCTGGCTTATCAGTCCGCGTGTAGGCCGGATAAGGCGTTTACGCCGCATCCGGCATTTGCTTACCGCAGAGTGGGGATCAACCTATTTGCCCATTCCCCAAATGTTTAACGCGGCGCTTAACTTCTTCCTGCTTACCGGCGTTAAACGGGCGAGCATCAGGGCTACCTAAATATCCGCACACGCGGCGAGTCACCGACACACGGGAGGTGTCATGGTTACCACATTTCGGGCAAGTGAATCCTTTGCTGGTACATTCAAACTCGCCGGTAAAACCACATTCGTAGCACTCATCGATTGGCGTGTTAGTGCCGTAATACGGTACATGCTGATAGCTGTAGTCCCAGACATCTTCCAGCGCCTTCAGGTTATGCTGAATGTTTGGATACTCGCCGTAGCAAATGAAACCACCGTTCGCCAGCGGCGGGTAAGGTGCTTCAAAGTCGATTTTGTCGTACGGATTTACCTTTTTCTCCACATCGAGGTGGAAGCTGTTGGTGTAGTAGCCTTTGTCAGTTACGCCCGGCACCACGCCAAACTCAGCGGTATCGAGACGGCAGAAACGGTCGCACAGGTTCTCACTCGGCGTACTGTACAGGCTGAAACCGTAGCCAGTTTCTTCTTTCCACTGATCGACTGCCTGACGCAGACGTTCGACAATCGCAATACCTTTTGCGCGAAGCTGTTCGTTATCATAAACATGCTCGCCGCCGAACAGCGCGTTAATGGTTTCGTGGATACCGATGTAGCCCAACGATATAGACGCACGACCGTTTTTGAAAATTTCAGAAACGTCATCGTCGGCATTCAGACGTACGCCGCAGGCACCTTCCATATAAAGGATCGGAGCCACGCGTGCTTTCACGCCTTCCAGACGGGCGATACGGGTCATCAGCGCTTTACGCGCCAGCACCAGACGCTCATCCAGCAGCTTCCAGAAGGTGGTCTCATCGCCTTTCGCTTCCAGTGCAATACGCGGCAAGTTCAGACTGATGACGCCAAGGTTGTTGCGGCCATCGTGGATCTGTTCGCCGTTTTCGTTTTCCCACACGCCAAGGAAGCTGCGGCAGCCCATCGGCGTTTTAAACGAACCGGTTACTTTCACTACCTGATCGTAGTTCAGAATGTCCGGGTACATGCGCTTGCTTGCGCACTCCAGCGCCAGTTGCTTGATGTCGTAGTTCGGATCGCCGGGCTTATGGTTCAGGCCATCGCGAATCGCAAACACCAGTTTCGGGAACACCGCAGTTTTACGGTTTTTGCCGAGGCCCGCGATACGATTACGCAGGATAGATTCCTGAATCAGGCGCGATTCCCAACTGGTGCCCAAGCCAAAGCCAAAGGTTACAAACGGCGTCTGACCGTTGGCGGTGTGCAGGGTATTCACTTCATATTCCAGCGACTGGAAGGCGTCGTAGCACTCTTTGATGGTACGAGAGTTAGCGTAGCCTTCGGCGTCCGGGATATTCCACTCTTCGGCTGTTTTACGGTGTTTGTTGTAGCTGGCGGTAACAAACGGCGCCAGCACTTCATCAATACGGTTAATGGTGGTGCCGCCATAAATATGGCTGGCGACCTGAGCAATAATTTGCGCAGTCACTGCGGTAGCCGTAGAGATCGATTTCGGCGGCTCGATCTCGGCATTCCCCATCTTAAAGCCCTGGGTCAGCATGCCTTTCAGGTCGATCAGCATACAGTTGAACATCGGGAAGAACGGCGAGTAATCGAGATCGTGGTAGTGAATATCGCCGCGCTCATGCGCCTGCACCACATCACGCGGCAGCAGGTGCTGACGCGCATAGTGTTTAGCAACAATCCCGGCCAGCAGGTCGCGCTGGGTTGGAATCACTTTGCTGTCTTTGTTAGCGTTTTCATTGAGCAACGAAGAGTTGGTCTGCTCGACCAGGCCGCGAATCTCCTGGTTCAGGCGACCGCGTTTTTCACGTTCAATGTCGCGATCGTGACGGTACTCGATGTAAGCACGGGCCAGTTGTTTGTACGGGCCAGACATTAGCTGGTTTTCAACCGCGGTCTGGATCTCATTGATATCTACCTGGCTGCGGCCCTGCATCTGCTCGCTGACAATAGCGGCAACAGTGGCGCAATAATCAGCATCATCGACTTCCGCTGCTTTAGCTGCACGCAGAATGGCTTCTTTGATGCGCTCTGATTTAAACGGCACTTTGCAGCCGTCTCGTTTCATCACATGCGGTGTCATGATCGCTCCATATTTTTAAGAACAGGTTATCCACAGAAATTGGGAAAGGTGTTTTCCGGTTTTTTCGTTTCGTTTTCCGGCGCTTTCCACAATCACCATCCGCTTATCCACAACTCCATACCTTTTAAAAGGAAAGCTGTAGTAGCAATTATAGCCGATTAATACAACATATTGGGTTGGTGGGCATTTTAAAGTCTATATATAGTGCTTTGCATCAAGGATGTTTGAGGTTTTTTTGATGTAGCTCAAAGTAAAAAGCAGAGTGTACGGATGGCGGGCGCTACAGAGATATGTAAATTTTCTAATGATTTTCTGATTGGAAAATCAACAAAAACAAGATGCTTGTCGAGGCAGGCCCCGGAAATATTCGTTTTACCGGGGCATGGTGAAGAGTTATCGCTGTAACCACCAGACAGCCTCAAAAGGCCGTAATGTCATGGCGCATGGTTGTGGTGACGCTTCTTCATAGTTATGCATCAGAAGCTGCCAGTCACCGCGAATTTGCGTTGGCTGCCAGGATTGTACGTCACGGCTCAGGTTGGCAATCACCAATAGACTTTGTCCCTGCCATTCACGACGATAACACCACAATGCAGGGCTGATTGGCAGCAGATCCTGATAATTACCCCATGTCAGAATGGGTTCTTGTTTGCGTAGTGCAATTAACTTCTGATAGGTGTAAAACACCGAAGATTCATCGGCCAGCGCGGTTTCCACGTTGATTTCCTGATAGTTATCGCACAGGCCAATCCACGGCTTACCAGTAGTAAATCCTGCGTTATCGCCATTGTTCCACTGCATCGGCGTACGACTGTTGTCGCGAGATTTACTGGCAAGGATTGCTAATAACTCGTCAGCATCACGCCCATTGCTACGCAATTCAGCAAACATATTGAGACTTTCAACGTCGCGATAGTCGGTAATGCGCGTGAAATGCGGGTTGGTCATACCAATCTCTTCACCCTGGTAGATATACGGTGTTCCCTGCATACCATGCAGCACCATCGCCAGCATTTTAGCTGCTGGCTCGCGGTATTGGTCTTCATCGCCAAAACGAGAAACAATGCGTGGTTGGTCATGGTTACACCAGAACAAGGCATTCCACGCGATGTTGTGCATTCCCTGTTGCCAGTAGCGGAACAACGTTTTCAGTGCCACAAAGTCGGGTTTAGCCAGCGTCCATTTTTCACCATCGGGATAATCGACTTTCAGGTGGTGAAAATTAAAGGTCATCGACAATTCACTGCCTGTTAACGCTGCGTATCGCTGGCAATGTTCAAGGCTGGTGGAAGACATTTCGCCTACGGTCATTAACCCGCGTGGCGTAAACACATCACGGTTCATTTCGTGCAAAAACTCGTGTACACGTGGCCCGTCTGTATAAAAGCGGCGCCCATCGCCATCCAGATCGTTAGGGAAGTTCTGGTCCTTAGAAATCAGATTCACCACATCCAGACGCAGCCCGTCGACGCCACGATCGGCCCAGAACTCACAGACTTTCTTCAGTTCCGCGCGTACCTCCGGGTTCTCCCAGTTGAGGTCCGCCTGTTCTGGTGCAAACAGATGTAAATAGTACTGTCCGCTTTCTGCGTGCCAACGCCAGGCATTGCCGCCGAATTTAGAACGCCAGTTGTTCGGGGGGATACCCGGTTCACCATCACGCCAGATATAAAACTGACGATAAGGACTTTCTTTCTTCAGCGCCTCGTGAAACCAGGCATGTTGGGTAGAGGTATGGTTAAACACCATGTCGAGAATGACACGAATGCCGCGCGATTTTGCCTGTGTCACCAGTTCGTCAAAATCATCCAGCGTGCCGTAAGTGGGATCAATCGCCGTGTAGTTCGCTACGTCATAACCATTATCGACCTGGGGAGAGACATAAAAAGGCGTCAACCAGATAGCATCGACGCCCAGTTTTTGCAGATAGTCCAGGCGTTGGATAACGCCACGTAAATCGCCGGTGCCGCTGCCCGTGGTGTCCTGAAAGCTCTTTGGATAGATCTGGTAGATAACACCGTTTTGCCACCAGTGGGGAAGATGAGTCATTACGTATTTCCTGCAAATGCGAGGGGCGCAATGACGCCCCGAAGAAAATTAAACAATTTCAAGCGTGCCCAGGCGGTGTTTGCGCTGGTAGATAAACGAGGTGAGCACAATCGGAACGATGATGGCGACAGCCATTGCCAGCGCAAATACCTGCCAGTAGCTCGGTTGAATCGAGAGAATGCCCGGCAGACCACCAACACCAATGCCGTTTGCCATGACGCCGTTCAGGCCGCACAACAATCCTGCCAGGCCAGAACCTACCATCGCGCACAGCATCGGAAAGCGATATTTCAGGTTGATGCCGTACATTGCAGGCTCAGTGACTCCAAGCCAGGCAGAGATAGCGGCAGGTACGGAGATCTCGCGTTCATTGTTCTTGCGACTGGAGATGATAATGCCCATCACGGCGGAGCCCTGAGCAATATTTGAGAGGGCAATCAGCGGCCAGACAGGTGTGCCGCCCATGCTTTGAATCATCTGCATATCAATAGCAAGCGTGGTCTGGTGTACGCCGGTGATCACCAGCGGCGCGTAAAGGAAGCCAAACAATGCTGCGCCAATGGGGGCAAAGCTGCCGGTCATCAGGTGGCGAACCGCAAAGGCAACGCCATCGCCGATCATGCGACCAAATGGACCAATCAGCGCATGAGCGAGGAATACGGCGAGGATCAGCGAAAAGACCGGAACCACGACCAGATAAAGGTAATCCGGCACGATGCGCTTAAGGCGAGTTTCAATAACGCCCAGCGCCAGCCCAGCTAACAGGGCCGGAATCACCTGTGCCTGATAGCCCACTTTAGCGATGCTAAACATGCCAAAGTTCCATACTTCCGGCACCTGCTGCCCGAGCAGATAGGCGTTCATCAGTTGCGGAGAAACCAGCGTCACGCCCAGCACGATACCGAGGATCGGCGTGCCGCCCATTTTTTTCACCGCTGACCAGCAAATCCCGACCGGCAGGTAGAAGAAGATGGCCTCACCGATCAACCACAGAAAATCGTAGATCGTTTGCAGGGAAGGGTACATTTGCGCCAGCGTCTGACCGTTGCTCATGGGCAGATCGCCGATCACATTACGAAAGCCGAGGATCAAACCGCCGCTAATCAATGCCGGGAGTAACGGGAAGAAGATCTCTGCGAAATGAGAGATCAACTGCTCATGCCATTTCATATTCTGCCGGGCGGCTTTTTTCACCTGCTCTTTATCGACCTGCGCCTGGCCGGTCGTCGCTATCAGCGCTTGATAGTAATCGCCAACGTTGGTGCCAATGACGACCTGAAATTGCCCGGCATTGGTGAAGCAGCCTTTCACCATCGGCAGTTGCTCGATTTCTTTCGGTCTGGCATTGCCCGGTTGGTTGAGGACAAAGCGCAGGCGGGTAATACAGTGACTTACCGTTGCGATATTGCCGCGCCCGCCAACCAGTTCTATTAACTGATCAATATCCGCTTGATTAACTTTGCTCATCATAAAGCCCCGTGGCAGATGACATATTTGGTTGGCTGCAGAATATATTGTCGGGAACAATTAAAAAATGGGAACGTTCCCGAAGCGTAGCGAAGATCACAAATTATCGTTCAGGAAACGATCAGGAAAGAGTGGCGGGAATGATGATCTGCTGGGGGGCGCAACGTCCGTTGATCTGCTCGATCAACTGGCTGGCGGCCTGTCGCCCGGCTTCCGCGTATCCGGGATCCACGGTGATGATCTCCGGGTGAAGGAACTTCATGAGCGGCGTATTACCAACGCTCGCCAGTTGCAAAGTGTTGATGTGCTGCTCTTGTAGGTACTTACTCGCGCCAAGCGCCAGCGTGTCAGTCGCACACAGTAAAGCGGTGGTCTCAGGCGTAATCACTTTTGCTACGTTCTCATAACCTTGCTTCATAGCAAGGCCTGGCAGAGCGGCAACAGGATGCAGTTTATGCGTGTTGCAGAATGCCAGATAGGCTTCGTGGCGCCGCTTACCGGTTGTCACGTCACTGTGCGGCACGCCGAGATAACTGATATTGCGATGCCCCAACTCGAGTAGCCGTTGCATCAGGATGTTGATCGCTCCTTCATCGTCATAGCAAACTGAAGCAAAACCTTTGGCGTCGCGTGCCAGCAGAACCAGCGATGACTGCCAGTGGGCTAACATGTCTTCCGTTATACCGGTAAAACCAAATAGCACTACGCCGTCAATATTACGGCGTTTCAGGACGCCCAGGTGCTCGGCAACTAATTGCGGGGAAAACTGGCTTTCCATCATAATTGGGTCGTAACCCTGTTCATAAAATGCAGGCAGCATGGTCTGAACGGCGAGGTTTTCTGATAACGAATCCAGACGGGTAACGATAATGGCGACGACTTTATCGCTTTGTCCACGCATGGCACGTGCGGAACGGGAAGGGGAAAATCCATGCTGATTCATCACGGCTTCCACGCGCTCACGTGTGCGCTGGCTCACGCCGCTTTCGTTATTCAGTACCCGGGAAACAGTGGATTTTCCCACGCTGCTTAAGCGTGCGATGTCTTTGATGGTCAGCCGATTTTGCATCCTGTTATCCCGTAACGTGCGTTTAATTATTTGAGACTAACTTTACCTGCGTATATGGCAATGAGCAAAGTCTGGTTTATCGTTGGTTTAGTTGTCAGCGAGTATTATATCGCCATAAATGCTACGAATATTATTAGATTCTCCTTATTATTCGTGGCGCTATTTTTTCACTTACCGGAGGTTAT
>JFBN01306436.1_pt1 | contig 13261 bp, 9 predicted proteins | sample 768741 | NCBI WGS metagenome assembly JFBN01 (sample SAMN01983846, study PRJNA193217) | chicken gut metagenome | biome: terrestrial biome; isolation source: ceca of Broiler chicken | host: Gallus gallus | place: United Kingdom: England | collected 2010-09-07
GTGCCGGGGAAGACCATATGCTCGTAGTTGCCGTCCGCGTAGAACGTGGTGCAGTAGTCGCGCAGTTCGGCCGCGTCGATCTTGCCATCGTGGTGGGGGAGCGTGAGCACCTTGTGACCGGTGGCCTCGATGGCGCCGGCCTCATGCACGTTGACGTGGCCGGTGTCCGCGGACACCACTCCGGCGTAGGACGGGGTGATGGCGTCGATGATGGTCTGGTTGGTCTGGGTCCCGCCGACCAGGAACCGCACGTCGGCCTCGGGGCTGGCGCAGGCCCGGCGGATCTTCTCCGCGGCGGCGGCGCAGACGTCGTCGGAACCGTATCCGGGATGCTGGGTGGCGTTGGTGGCGGCGAGGCGTTCCAGGATGGAGGGATGTGCGCCGCAGCAGTAGTCGTTTTCGAAGGACAGCATGGTCGACTCCTTGTCGATTGAACGGTGGGTGGAAGCGGTACCGAGGTGCAGTGTATCGCCACCGAGCGCCAATACGGCGGCCGACTCCGGATGCACGATCTGTGCCTATGACTCTGGCCTATGTGCCGGTCTATATTCCCTGACTCAAGCCGGTCTATGACCTCAGATGCGCCCGGCATATACGGTGAGGGCCCGGGTCCCTGCCTTGGGATCCGGGCCCTCACCGCGAAAGGAGGTCATCATCTTCAGTTCTGCCGCGCCGTCCTGCGCGGAACCAATACCATCACTCGATACCACTATCCATCCACATCATCCGGCAGACGTTCCGGCCACCTTGCCGTTGCTGTCACCTTGCCTGCTCGTCCATCTCCATCGTGTCCGCCGGCACTGCCTGTTGCGTTATTGGAGGCGTTGCACGAACCTTAAGGAATCGGTGCTTCGTTACCGCCTGATGGATTCCCATCCGACCATAACTCCGGCCTCCGCTTTCAGTATACCCGGCAAAACGCACATTGTCCACCCTGTTCGTGCCGCGAAAACCCAATGTTTCGTAGCGCTCATTGCATACGGTTGCAGCGAACGAAACAGCACATGTCTTGGTTGACGGTGTGCGTTTCTGGTGTACGCGGCTGGGTGATCGACCCCCGTTTCCCGTCGTGCGGGACCGGCGCGACGCGCCGAATTCGCGTTGTCGGGAAAATCCTGTATAGTATCCATCTGTTGTGCGAATCCGGGAGACCGGATGACACACATGGTGGATATAGCTCAGTCGGTAGAGCAGCTGATTGTGGTTCAGCAGGTCGCGCGTTCGAGCCGCGTTATCCACCCCAGCAAGGCCCCGCTTCGGCGGGGCCTTTGTCATAGCACTATCCGGGTCTGGTCACGACACGCAGGCCGGGGCGCTGTCCGGTGTGCTGCTATCCTAGATATCTGTGTGTGCCGCCGGCATGCCTTATGTGACAGGCGTGGGCGGGCGGGACATCCCCGAGTCCGCGGGAATGCGCGCAGTAATGCGGCGGCAGGAGGACAAGGGGCCATCGGGCCGGTGGACTGGGCTGTATTTCCGATTCAAGGGAAGTGTGGGCGCAGTGTGGCGGCTCCACAGATGAAGAACAACCAACGAATCGGAGAATTCAGTTGCCTACGATTGAACAGCTCGTCCGTAAGGGACGTCAGGCCAAGCCGAAGAAGTCGAAGACTTTGGCCCTGAAGGGCAGCCCGCTGCGCCGCGGCGTGTGCACCCGTGTGTATACCACCACCCCGAAGAAGCCGAACTCGGCTCTGCGTAAGGTCGCTCGTGTGCGCCTGAGCTCGGGCGTTGAAGTCACCGCCTACATCCCCGGTGAGGGCCACAACCTGCAGGAGCACTCCATCGTGCTCGTGCGCGGCGGCCGTGTGAAGGATCTGCCGGGCGTGCGCTACCACATCGTGCGTGGCGCGCTGGATACCCAGGGTGTCAAGGACCGTAAGCAGGGTCGTTCCCTGTATGGAGCAAAGAAGGCGAAGTAAGAGATATGTCGCGTAAAGGACCTGCCAAGAAGCATCAGCTGCTGCCCGATCCGATCTACGGCTCGACCGTCGTGGCCCAGCTCATCAACAAGATCCTCCTGGACGGTAAGAAGTCGATCGCCGAGGACATCGTCTACTCCGCGCTCGATATGGTCAAGGAGAAGACCGACCAGGAGCCGGTCGCCGTTTTGAAGCGCGCCCTGGACAACATCCGTCCGAGCCTCGAGGTGCGTTCCCGCCGCGTCGGTGGCGCCACCTACCAGGTGCCGGTTGAGGTCAAGCCGGCCCGCGCCAACACGCTGTCGCTGCGCTGGCTGACCGACTTCTCCCGCGCCCGTCGCGAGAAGACCATGGCCGAGCGTCTCGCCAACGAGATCCTCGACGCCTCCAACGGCCTGGGCGCCTCTGTCAAGCGCCGCGAGGATACTCATAAGATGGCGGAGGCCAACAAGGCGTTCGCTCATTACCGCTGGTAACCACTCGATAACGAGAGCTAAGGAAAACACTCATGGCACAAGACGTGCTTACTGACCTGAACAAGGTCCGCAACATCGGCATCATGGCCCACATCGATGCCGGTAAGACCACCACCACCGAGCGTATCCTGTACTACACCGGCAAGAACTACAAGATCGGCGAGACCCATGACGGCGCCTCGACCATGGACTTCATGGCGCAGGAGCAGGAGCGCGGCATCACCATCCAGTCCGCCGCCACCACCTGCTTCTGGAACCGTCAGACCCACGACACCGAGGACAAGTATCAGATCAACATCATCGATACCCCGGGCCACGTGGACTTCACCGCCGAGGTCGAGCGTTCGCTGCGCGTCCTCGACGGCGCCGTCGCCGTGTTCGACGGTAAGGAGGGCGTGGAGCCGCAGTCCGAGACCGTGTGGCGTCAGGCCGACAAGTACGGTGTCCCGCGCATCTGCTTCATCAACAAGATGGACAAGCTGGGCGCCGACTTCTACTACTCCGTCCAGACCATCAAGGACAAGCTGGGCGCCACCCCGCTGGTCGTCGAGCTGCCGATCGGCGCCGAGAACGACTTCGTCGGCGTCGTGGACCTGATCCGCATGAAGGCCTACGTCTGGAACGACGTGAAGGACGACATGGGCGCCCACTACGACACCGTGGACATCCCGGCCGACCTGCAGGACAAGGCCGAGCAGTACCGCGCCGAGCTGCTGGACATGGTCGCCGAGTCCGACGAGGAGCTGCTTGAGAAGTACCTCGAGTCCGGCGAGCTGAGCGAGGACGAGATCCGCGCCGGCATCCGCAAGCTGACCGTGGCCCGTGAGGCCTACCCGGTGCTGTGCGGCTCCGCGTTCAAGGACAAGGGCGTGCAGCCGATGCTGGACGCCGTGGTCGACTTCCTGCCGAGCCCGGAGGACGTGCCGTCCATCGTCGGTTTCGACCCGAAGGACGAGTCCATCGAGATCGACCGCAAGCCGGTCATCTCCGATCCGTTCTCGGCTCTGGTCTTCAAGATCTCGACCCACCCGTTCTACGGCAAGCTCGTGTTCGTGCGCGTGTACTCCGGCGCCGTCAAGCCCGGCGACAACGTGCTCGATTCCACCAAGGGCAAGAAGGAACGCGTCGGCAAGATCTTCCAGATGCACGCCGACAAGGAGAACCCGGTCGACGGTGCCTCCGCAGGCAACATCTACACCTTCGTGGGCCTGAAGAACGTCTCCACCGGTGACACCCTGTGCGACGAGAAGGCCCCGATCTCCCTGGAGTCCATGACCTTCCCGGATCCGGTCATCGAGGTGGCCGTGGAGCCGAAGACCAAGGGCGACCAGGAGAAGATGGGCATCGCCCTGGCCAAGCTCTCCGACGAGGATCCGACCTTCCAGGTCAAGACCGACGAGGAGTCCGGCCAGACCCTGATCTCCGGCATGGGCGAGCTCCAGCTCGACATCATCGTCGACCGTCTGCGCCGCGAGTTCAAGGTCGAGTGCAACGTCGGCAAGCCGCAGGTCGCCTACCGTGAGACGATCCGCAAGGCCGTCATGAACCAGGAGTACACGCACAAGAAGCAGACCGGTGGTTCCGGCCAGTTCGCGAAGGTCCTGATGAACTTCGAGCCGCTCGACACCGAGAACGGCGAGACCTACGAGTTCCACAACGAGGTCACCGGCGGCCACATCACCAAGGAATTCATTCCTTCGATCGATGCGGGCGTGCAGGAGGCCATGGAATCCGGCGTCCTCGCCGGCTTCCCGGTGGTGGGCGTCAAGGCCACCGTCACCGACGGTCAGACCCACGACGTCGACTCCTCGGAAATGGCCTTCAAGATCGCCGGCTCCATGTGCTTCAAGGAGGCGGCTCCGAAGGCTCACCCGGTCATCCTCGAGCCGATCATGGCCGTCGAGGTGCGTACCCCGGAGGAGTACATGGGCGACGTGATGGGCGATCTGAACGCCCGTCGTGGCCAGATCCAGTCCATGACCGACGCCACCGGCGTCAAGGTCATCGACGCCAAGGTCCCGCTGTCCGAGATGTTCGGCTACATCGGCGATCTGCGTTCGAAGACCCAGGGCCGCGCCATGTTCACCATGCAGATGGACTCGTACGCCGAGGTTCCGAAGAACGTCTCCGACGAGATCATCAAGGCCCAGCGCGGCGAGTGACACGCGCAGCCATAATGGTCGCTTCTGTCTCCAGTCAGCGCTAAAATTTTGTAGCGCTGACTGGGTTCGGGGCACCAAAGTGGCACACAACCCAGCAACCCAGTACAATGTAGCGAGTGCCTCGGGCCGCAAACCCGGGGAGTACTACGAGACGTCCAGGAGGACAACACACAATGGCAAAAGCAAAGTACGAGCGTACTAAGCCGCACGTTAACATCGGCACCATCGGCCACGTCGATCACGGCAAGACGACCCTGACCGCCGCCATCTCCAAGGTGCTGCACGAAGAGTACCCGGATGTCAACCCGGCCTACGACTTCAACCAGATCGACGCCGCTCCGGAAGAGCAGCAGCGTGGTATCACCATCAACATCGCCCACATCGAGTACCAGACCGCTGAGCGTCACTACGCTCACGTGGACTGCCCGGGCCACGCCGACTTCGTGAAGAACATGATCACCGGCGCTGCCCAGATGGATGGCGCTATCCTCGTTGTGGCCGCCACCGACGGCCCGATGGCCCAGACCCGCGAGCACGTGCTGCTCGCCCGTCAGGTCGGCGTTCCGAAGATCCTGGTCGCCCTGAACAAGTGCGACATGGTCGAGGACGAGGAGCTCATCGAGCTCGTTGAGGAAGAGGTCCGTGACCTCCTCGACGAGAACGGCTTCGATCGCGACTGCCCGGTCATCCACGTGTCCGCCTACGGCGCTCTGCACGACGACGCTCCGGACCACGAGAAGTGGGTCGAGGCCGTCAAGGAGCTCATGAAGGCTGTCGACGAGTACATCCCGACCCCGGTCCACGATCTGGACAAGCCGTTCCTGATGCCGATTGAGGACGTGTTCACCATCTCCGGCCGTGGCACCGTGGTGACCGGCCGTGTCGAGCGTGGTAAGCTCCCGATCAACACCCCGGTTGAGATCGTCGGCATCCGCCCGACCCAGTCCACCACCGTCACCTCCATCGAGACCTTCCACAAGCAGATGGATGAGTGCGAGGCTGGCGACAACACCGGTCTGCTGCTGCGCGGCATCAACCGTACCGACGTCGAGCGTGGCCAGGTTGTGGCCAAGCCGGGTTCGGTGACCCCGCACACCAAGTTCGAGTCCGAGGTCTACGTTCTGACCAAGGACGAGGGCGGCCGTCACTCGCCGTTCTTCTCGAACTACCGTCCGCAGTTCTACTTCCGCACCACCGACGTCACCGGCGTCATCGAGCTGCCGGAAGGCGTCGAGATGGTCCAGCCGGGCGATCACGCGACCTTCACCGTCGAGCTGATCCAGCCGATCGCTATGGAGGAGGGCCTGACCTTCGCCGTGCGTGAGGGTGGCCACACCGTCGGCTCGGGCCGTGTCACCAAGATCCTCGCCTGATTTCGATCAGTCGATGACTCGGTGCGCCTGAACTAGCGCATACCGAATGCCCCGGAACCCCAGCGGTTCCGGGGCATTCGCATATCCGGGCGCCCCTCGCGGGCGGGTCGTATGCCGACATCCGGTTCGGATATGGGCCGATTCGAAGCTCCTGTATAGACGTGGTGGCATAATAGGCAAGGCTCATTTTGAACGTTGCCAACAACCATCGAGTGAATAGGTGAACAACAGTGGCACAGACTACCAATGACATCAAGAACGGATCCGTCCTGAACCTGGACGGCCAGCTGTGGACCGTCGTCAAGTTCCAGCACGTCAAGCCCGGCAAGGGCCCGGCCTTCGTGCGCACCACCATCAAGAACGTGCTGTCCGGCAAGATCGTGGACAAGACCTTCAACGCGGGCATGAAGATGGAGTTCGAGACCGTCGACAACCGCAACCTGCAGTACTCCTACGAGGACGGCGACAACTACGTCTTCATGGACATGACCACCTATGACCAGATCTACATCCCCAAGACCCTGGTCGGCGACCAGAGCAAGTACCTGCTCGAAGGCACCGACTGCATCGTCAGCTTCCATGACGGCACCCCGCTGAGCGTGGAACTGCCGGCCTCCGTGGTGCTGACCATCACCCACACCGAGCCGGGTCTGCAGGGCAACCGCTCCAACGCCGGCACCAAGCCGGCCACCGTGGAGACCGGCGCCGAGATCCAGGTCCCGCTGTTCATCGGCGAGGGCGAGAAGGTCAAGGTCGACACCCGCGACGGCTCCTACCTGGGTCGCGAGAACAACTGACCTGAAGAAGGGACACCGAGAGCTTCATGGCACGTTCCACCGCCCGCAAGAGGGCTCTGAACACGTTGTACGAAGCGGACGAGAAGGGACAGGACATCCTGTCCCTTCTTGCTGAGCGCATCGCACTGCCCGGCGCCCAGACCCCGCTGCCCGATTACGCCATCGAGATCGTGCGCGGCGTGGCCGACCACCGCCGTCAGATCGACCGCGTGCTCGACGAGCATTCCACCCGGTGGAAGGTCAAGCGCATGGGTGTTGTGGATCGCAACATCCTGCGCATCGCCGCCTGGGAGATCCTGTTCAACGACGATGTGCCGGACAAGGTGGCCATCGACGAGGCGCTGGGCCTGGCCAAGACGCTGTGCGCCGACGATGCCCCGTCGTTCATCCACGGCCTGCTGAGTGCCGTGTGCGCCGACAAGTCGCAGATCGCGCCGCAGGAGGACGCCGCCGAGCGGACCGTGGCCGATACGTCCGCCCAGGGCGATGGGCCCGCGGGGGCTCCGTCCGATGCCGACACCGCCGAACAGTCCGGCGAGTCCGCAGCTAACGAGTGATTTTTCAAGGATTCCGGCCGGTTGCGAGTCCCAACCGGCCGGTACTCTAAAGGGTAGATTCGACCCAAGGATAAAGGGGGTTTTGGTGAACCAGACCGATTCCGGAGCCGTGATGTTCTCCAAGGACGATGCCGTTCTCGTGTTGGAGGACGGGCAGGTCTATGTGGGGGAGCCCTACGGCGCGCGTGGCTCCACCTGTGGTGAGATCGTCTTCGCCACCGGCATGACCGGCTATCAGGAGACGCTGACCGATCCGAGTTACGACCGTCAGATCGTGGTGCAGACGTTCCCCCACATCGGGGACACGGGCATCAACGGCGAGGACCCGGAATCCTCCAGGATCTGGGTGGCCGGGTACGTGGTCCGCGAACCCAGTCCCAACGTCAGCAACTGGCGTGCCACCGGCAGTCTGGATGATGATCTGGTCGCCAACGGCATCGTCGGCATCTGCCGTATCGACACCCGCAAGCTCGTCCGCCATCTGCGTTCCGCAGGCGTGATGCGTGCGGGTGTTTTTTCAGGTGAGGCCCTGGAGGACGCCAACGGCCGTCTGCGCGCCATCGACGATCTGCTCGACCAGGTCAAGGCCACCCCGCAGATGCAGGGGCTGAGCCTGTACGACGAGGTCAGCACCAAGCAGACCTACACCATCGAGCCGTGCGGCGAGTACGAGGGCAAGGAGCCGCTGTTCACCGTCGCCGCCGTCGACCTGGGCATCAAGGCCATGACGCCGCACCGCATGGCCGAACGCGGCTGCCGCGTGCATGTGGTGCCTTCCACCATCACCTTCGAACAGCTGCAGGCCCTAAACCCGGACGGCGTGTTCTTCTCGAACGGCCCCGGCGACCCGGAGCAGGCCGAGCCTGAGGTGGAGCTGCTGCGCCAGGTGCTGGACGCCGGATACCCGTTCTTCGGCATCTGCTTCGGCAATCAGCTGCTGGGCCGCGCGTTGGGGTTCGGCACGTACAAGCTCAAGTTCGGACACCGCGGCATCAACCAGCCGGTCAAGGACATGACCACCGGCAAGATCGAGGTCACCGCGCACAACCACGGCTTCGCCGTCGACGCCCCGATCGGCGAGACGGTTCCGTCCCCGTACGGTGACGGCCGGTACGGCCGGGTGTTCGTCTCCCACATCGATCTGAACGACGACGTGGTCGAAGGCCTGCAGTGCGTCGACATCCCCGCGTTCTCCGTGCAATACCATCCCGAGGCCGCGGCCGGTCCGCATGACGCCTCGTATCTGTTCGATCGTTTCGTCGATCTCATGCGTTCGTCCAAGGAGGAAACCCGCAATGCCTAAACGCACCGACATCAAGTCCGTCATGGTCATCGGCTCCGGCCCGATCGTGATCGGCCAGGCCGCCGAGTTCGACTACTCGGGCACCCAGGCATGCCGTGTGCTGCGCGAGGAGGGCATCCGCGTCATCCTGGTCAACTCCAACCCGGCCACCATTATGACCGATCCTGAGATGGCCGACGCCACGTACATCGAGCCGATCGCCACGCCGATCCTCGAACAGATCATCGCCAAGGAGCGCCCCGATGCGCTGCTGCCGACGCTGGGCGGCCAGACCGCGTTGAACGCCGCCATGGCGCTGGGCGAGGCCGGCGTGCTCAAGAAGTACAACGTCGAGCTGATCGGCGCCTCGCTGGAGGCCATCGACCGCGGCGAGGACCGCGAACTGTTCAAGAAGGTCGTGGAGGACGCCGGTGCCGAATCCGCACGCTCCGAGATCGCGCATTCGATGGAGGAGGTCGACCGCATCGCCGAGGAGATGGGCTTCCCGATCGTGGTGCGTCCGAGCTTCACGATGGGCGGCCTGGGCTCCGGCATCGCGCATGACGAGGAGGAGCTGCACCGCATCGCCGGCGCGGGCCTGCACTACTCGCCGACCGACGAGGTGCTGCTGGAGGAGGGCATCGAGGGCTGGAAGGAATTCGAGCTCGAGCTGATGCGCGACAAGCACGACAACGTGGTGGTCGTCTGCCCGATCGAGAACGTCGATCCGGTGGGCGTGCACACCGGCGATTCGATCACCGTGGCCCCGGTGTTCACGCTGACCGACCGCGAATACCAGAAGCTGCGCGACATCGGCATCGCCATCATCCGCGGCGTGGGCGTGGATACGGGCGGCTGCAACATCCAGTTCGCCGTGCACCCGGAGACCGGCCGCATCATCGTCATCGAGATGAACCCGCGCGTGAGCCGCTCGTCGGCGCTGGCCTCCAAGGCCACCGGCTTCCCGATCGCCAAGATCGCCACCAAGCTGGCCCTGGGCTACACGTTGGACGAGATCCGCAACGACATCACCCAGTCCACCCCGGCCAGCTTCGAGCCGACCATCGACTACGTGGTGACCAAGGTGCCGCGGTTCGCGTTCGAGAAGTTCCCGGGCGCCGATCCGAGCCTGACCACGTCGATGAAGTCCGTGGGCGAGGCGATGGCGCTGGCCGGCAACTTCCAGGAGTCCCTGGGCAAGGCCATGCGCTCGATCGACAAGCGCCACATGGGCTTCAGCTGGGATGGCGAGCGTCCGGACGAGGCCGAGGTGAACGAGCTGCTCAAGGCCATGAAGACCCCGACCGAGGACCGCTACCTGCAGCTGCAGCGCGCCATCTGGGGCGGCGCCACCATCGAGCAGCTGTTCGAGGCCACCAAGATCGACCCGTGGTTCCTCAAGCAGTTCACTCTCATCAACGAGACCGCGATTGAGGTGCGCGACGCCGAAACGCTGAGCTTCCGGCTGCTCAAGAAGGCCAAGCAGGCCGGCCTGTCCGATCTGCAGATCGCGCATCTGCGGGGCCTGGGCGACGAGGGCGAGAACACGGTGCGCGAGCTGCGCTGGGCCTTCGGCCTGCGTCCGGTGTACAAGACCGTGGATACCTGCGCCGCCGAGTTCGACGCGGTCACGCCGTACTACTACTCGTGCTACGCCGACGAGACCGAACTGCGTCCGCGCGAACGCGAGGCCGTCATCATCCTGGGCTCCGGACCGAACCGCATCGGTCAGGGCATCGAGTTCGACTACACCTGCGTGCACGCGGTGCAGGAACTCGGCAAGGACTATGACACGATCATGGTCAACTGCAACCCGGAGACCGTCTCCACCGACTACGACATGTCGGATCGCCTGTACTTCGAGCCGCTGACCTTCGAGGACGTGCTGGAGATCTACGAGGCGGAGAAGAAGATGGGGCCGGTCAAGGGCGTCATCGTCCAGCTCGGCGGGCAGACGCCGCTGTCGCTGGCCGCCCGACTCAAGGCCGCCGGCGTGCCGATCCTCGGCACCACGCCCGAATCGATCGATCTGGCCGAGAACCGCGAACTGTTCGGCGAGGTGCTGAAGAAGGCCCGTATGAACGCCCCGCGGTACGGCACCGCGCTGAGCCTGGAGGAGGCGCAGGAGGCCGCCCGTTCGATCGCTATCCGGTGCTGGTGCGCCCGAGCTATGTGCTCGGCGGCCGCGGCATGGAGATCGTCTACGACGATGCGCAGCTGGAGAAGTACGTGAACCGCGCGCTGGCCGAGGCGCAGGCCGATACCGTGGTCTCCGGCCGTCTGCCCTCGCCGCTGCTGATCGACAAGTTCCTGCAGGACGCCATCGAGGTGGACGTCGACGCGCTGTTCGACGGCGAGGAGCTGTACATCGGCGGCATCATGGAGCATGTGGAGGAGGCCGGCGTCCATTCGGGCGATGCGGCCTGCACCCTGCCGCCGTCCACGCTGTCCGACGACCAGATCCGCCGTCTGCGCGAGGGCACCTACGCCATCGCCAAGGGCTGCGGCGTGCAGGGCCTGATCAACGTGCAGTACGCGTTCATGGCCAATACGCTGTATGTCATCGAGGCCAACCCGCGCGCCTCGCGCACCGTGCCGTTCGCCTCCAAGGCCACCGGCGTGGCCCTGGCCAAGGCCGCGGCCCGCATCATGGCCGGTGAGACCATCGCCCAGCAGCGCGCCAACGGGCTGCTGCTTCCCGAGGGCGACGGCGGCGTCATGCATGTCGGCCAGCAGGTGGCGGTCAAGGAGTCGGTGCTGCCGTTCAAGCGCTTCCGCACCCCGGTGGGCAAGACCGTGGACATCCTGCTCGGCCCCGAGATGCGTTCCACCGGCGAAGTCATGGGCTTCGACCGCGACTTCCCGCACGCGTTCGCCAAGAGCCAGCTGGCCGCCTATGACGGTGGCCTGCCGACCAGCGGCAACGTGTTCATCTCCGTCAACGATTCCGACAAGCGCCAGCTGCCGTTGATGGCCGTGCGCCTGGTGGAGCTCGGCTTCACGCTGTGGGCCACCGAAGGCACCGCCTCGGTGCTGCGCCGGTACGGCATCGAATCGAAGATCGTGGACAAGATCACCGCCCGTGTGGACACCTCCGCCGACGCCCAGGTGGAGATCAAGCATGCCGAAGGCAGCGTGGGCAAGAACGTCGTCGAGCTCATCGAGGAGGGCAAGATCGACATGGTGCTCAACACGCCGAACTCGCGCGGATCGCGGTCGGATGGCTATTCGATCCGCGCCGCGGCGATTGCCGCCGACCTGCCGCAGTTCACCACCATGACCGAGTTCTCGGCCGTGCTGATGGCGATCGAGGCGGTGAAGCGCAACGACTATCAGATCATGAGCATCCAGGAGCATGCTCAGCAGTTGTTCGACTTGGAAAGGTCGTGATGACGATGACCGAGACCGTCAGCAGTGAAGAGATTCAGATGCGCAGGTCCGATTTCGGTCTGCGATTGAAGAATTCCATGGACAAGTATGGTCCATTGTGTGTGGGCATCGATCCGCACCGGAAACTCCTCACCGACTGGGGGTACAACGTGGACGCCGACGGCGCCGAACTGTTCGCGATGCGCATGCTGCAGGCCGCGAACGGTCGCGCCGCCGCGGTCAAGTTCCAGGTGCCGATGTTCGAACGGTACGGGTCCAAGGGATTCGCCGCGCTCGAACGCGTGCTGTATGCGGCCCGCCAGATGGAGATCATCACCATCGTGGACTGCCTGCACGGCGGCCTGCCCACCACGATCTCGGCCATCGCCGACGCCTATTTCAAGCCGGGGGCGCCGATGCTCGCCGACGCCATCACCCTGCTGCCGTACTATGGCGCCCGCTCGCTGCAGGGCGTGATCAACGACGCCCTGAACAACAGCCGCGGCGTGTTCGTGGCCTCGCTGACCTCGAACCAGGAGGGCGCGAGCATGCAGACCGCCATCCGCCAGAGCGGCGAGTACAAGGGCAAGACCGTGGCCTACGGCATCGCCAGCACCGCGCAGAAGTTCAACAAGGGCATCAACGGCATGGGCTCGGTCGGCCTGATCATCGGCGCCACCATCGGCCAGTGGATCGATGACAGCGGCGTGGATCCGGCGAAATTCACCGGCCCGATCCTGTCTCCCGGCTACGGTTGGCAGGGTGCCGAGGCCAAGGATCTGCGCACCGTGTTCAAGGGCACCAAGGGCAATGTGCTGGTCACCGTGTCCCGGTTCATCGCGGCGCATGGCCCGGACATCGCCTCGCTGTCGCAGGCCACCGAGGCCATCGCGCTGGATGTGCGCCAGGCGCTGATGGAGGCCACGCAGGAGGGGACCGCTGAAACGGAGGATGACGCCGAGTGAACTACCAGACATCCACCCCTGCGGAATCCGGAACTCCGCTCTCGACCGACGCGACGCATCCGACTGACACAACCTGGATGAACGATTCGTCTCCGGCAGGACCACGCACCGGTCGCCTTATCGTGCTCACCGGTCCGGCCGGCGTGGGCAAGGGTACGGTGGAGGCCAAGTTGCGCGCCGACCATCCGGAGATCTGGCTGTCGGTGTCGGCCACCACCCGCGCCCCGCGTCCGGGCGAGGTGGACGGCGTGAACTACCATTTCGTGACCGAAGAGGAATTCCTCGCCGAGGAACGGGCCGGCCGGTTCCTGGAGACCGCCGTGGTGCATGGCATGGCGCATTACGGTACGCCGCTGCA
>JFBN01306740.1_pt1 | contig 13256 bp, 4 predicted proteins | sample 768741 | NCBI WGS metagenome assembly JFBN01 (sample SAMN01983846, study PRJNA193217) | chicken gut metagenome | biome: terrestrial biome; isolation source: ceca of Broiler chicken | host: Gallus gallus | place: United Kingdom: England | collected 2010-09-07
TTTCTGTGCGGTGTTGCCCTAAAAGAGGAATACGCCGTCAGTGTGGGGATGGTGGAGGCCGCCCTGGCTATGGGAATGGAAAAATACCCCATTTCCGCCATCTATCTTCACCTGATAGCCGTGATGGACTATATGAGCTTAAAGCAGATGGAACGGGCCAAAAAACATGTGCTGGAGGCCTGGAGGCTGGCCCGCCCGGACGATCTCATCGAGGGCTTGGGCGAGCATCACGGCTTGCTGGGCGGAATGTTAGAGGCTGTCATCAAACCGGAATGGCCAGAGGATTTCAAACGGATCATTTCCATAACCTATCGTTTCTCTGCGGGCTGGCGTAAAGTGCACAACCCCATCACCGGCCATGATGTGGCCGACGACCTCACCACCACTGAGTTTGCCATAGCCATGCTGGCCGCCCGTGGGTGGACCAATCAAGAAATCGCCAACCACCTAAAGATTTCGCCCAACACGGTGAAGCAATACCTTGCCACCGCCCGGGAGAAGCTCCATGTCAGTCGCCGGCAGGACCTAAAAAAATATATGCTGCAGTAAAGCGATCGCTTGCTGCCCACAGTGTGCCCACAGGGTTTTTACCCTGTGGGCACTACCCGTTTTAGGGGGTCAAACGGGTGATGTCAGAAGCGATGTTTCATGGTATAATACCTATAAGATTATCTCTGATACCAGCGACAGATGAAAGAAAGCGACACGTCTCTTTTTTACGAAAATTCCAATAACGGAAAAACCAAGGGGCCATGGCCCCTTCCTCGTAAAGTACACTTTACGAGGAATCATGGATACACAGAACCAAAAGGGAGGAATACTAGAATGAAAAAGCGCGTATCACGTAGTGTATTGAGTTTGATTCTGACGCTTTGCCTGACATTGTCCATGCTGCCCAGTCCGGCTCTGGCCGCCGTGGGGGATCTGGTGGACAACGACCCGGCGGAAAACGAGAGCATTCTCTCCCAGTTGGAGGATTCCAGCGGCCAGAGCTATGAGGAGGCCTATACCCTGCTGGATTCTCTGGGCCTTCTGGACGAGGACGGCAATCTGGCCACCGACCAGAGCATCGTTCTGGACGGGGAGGAGTACACCCTGGAGGAGATCGAGGCTCAGCTCAATGACCCGACCACCGATCTGACAAAGGTGGCCGAGGTGGACGAGATGCCCATCGCCCTGGGCGACCTGAAAACCATCATCGCCATTGAGCGGGAGCTGCAGTATCTGCAGGAGAAGTACTTCACCGGAGCCACCTTCCAGGGGGAGGCTCGGAATAACCTGAACAGCTTGATGACCCAGCTCCAGACGGAGGGTATAACCCTGAGCGCCAGCAACAGCGCGGAGAACCAGATCGTCTTTGACACCAGCGAAGTGAAGACGACCACATCGGTTGATGGTCTTCCGGTATATTACATTGAGGCGGGCGAAGTGAACCTCCCGCCAGACGCTCAGCTTTCCGTCCGGTTTAAGCTCAACCACCTTTCCGACGCTCTGTACCCTAATATATCTATACAATTCATTGGTACTAGCCCTTCGGTCTATTTGTCTACTACGCCACAAACCCCTGTTCTTGATCAGAACAGCGGGCTGGAGATAAACAGTGACAACAGTGAGATTCTCTACCCCACGAACTCCCCCGAACAAAGCTATAGTGTGTCGGTCAATACTACAAGCTATGATGGCTATAATGGACCACTGTATCTCTGCATGCGAGGACCATCGCATCAAAGCCCTGAGGCGCTGGATTATCCGGAGAATTTCGACGAATTCTCATTTGGGGATCTCTGGCAGTCTGTATCCTTTTATGATGCCGACGGTTTTTTATTCCAGAACGGCGAAAACGGCCCGCTGCGCGACCAGTGGACCGGCTACTTCTCTGTTTCACATACTCTGCCGACCATGACGACCTCCGCGAAGTCCAACGGAACGACTACCGAAAGGGAGATATCCGGTACCTCAACGTATAACTACATATCGATTTATTTGGCGAATGGCGGAGATCTCACCGAACTGGAGAAGACGCTGACCTATCTGCAGAATTGCCTCGGGGGGGTGTACACCAACCAAGATAAAGCGATACGCATCCACGTCTCCGCCACGATTCAGCAAACCAATAGGGATAATGTTAACTCCGGCCAAGCCATCCCGGAAGAGAACCAGCCGCTGATCGTACCGGAGGATGTTTTCCTCGGTGAGAACACCTATATTATCGACAACGAAAATTTAAGCGGGTTTCCGCTCAACATTCCCTCCGGCAATAGTAGTACCATCGCCTACGACATGATCTCCACAGCGCCTTCCACCACCACTTTGATCTATTCCCTGAATCCTCTTCTGTACTTGGTTTTCTGTAGGAATGAGGATGTGACATGGAGTCAGGCCAATTCCGACCGCAATGAAACCTACACTTACAGAGTAAACACATATAAGGCCATCACTTCCGATGTCAGCTATTCACTGATTAAAGATGAAAATAATCCCATCCTAACCGTTTCCGCCCCAGAGGACGAGTACCGGAGCGGTGACGTGATCCCCATCACCATCACCGGCAACGAATTTATCGAAGTGAAAGACCTGGACGCCGCCACAATCACCATCAACGACGCAGAGTACTCTCTCAGTGACCTCCATGCCTCGTCCAGCGGCAAGTACATCACCCTCTTTTACGAGGTTAAGGAGATCGACGCCGGTGCCCTCACCGTGGGCATCCCCGCGAACACTTTCACTGATTTCTGGGGCAACGGGAACACTGAGGTGAACAACGAAACCGTTGACGGTGTCAACATTACCACTCCCGTGCTGAAAAACGCCGTCACCGGCCTCAGCGCCAGCTATAATGAGAGCACCGGGACGGTGGAGTTTTCCATCGAAACCAATCAGGACGAGAAATATCGCACCCTTTACACAAATACCGAAAACCCCTTCCAGCTGCTGGTCACTGTGGGCGACGACGAGGCGCAGACTGTTGTGGTCACAATGGGTGAAGACCCGGACGATCGCCAGAACGTCATTTTCACGGCAGCCCCCCTTACGGTGCAGCGTACCTCCGAAGCGCAGTCCGTCACCGTCCAGATCCAAGTGAACAACGGCAGCGAGGGCTGGGAAACCGTGAAATGGCTCACCGCCAACGCTACCGTGCCCGCCCTGGTGCCGGTCACTGATGTGCAAATCAGCATGGTAAACAAGCCGGAAGGATACGACTACCAGATCGCCCTGAGCGATGAGAACATTCCCAAGCTCGAGGCAGCCGTCACGCCGGGCAATGCCACTTACAAGACCGGCTCCTGGAGCAGTAGTAATGAGGACATTGCCACCATCAGCAATGATGAAACCACAGCGGGTCAGATCACGCTGACCGGCAATGCCGTGGGAAAGGTCGCCTTTACCTTCACGGCGGACAACGGCACGCCGGAGACATCTGACGACGTCAAGTCCGATCCGCTCGAATTCACTGTCACCGTCGGCGATGAGCTGACCCTGGTGTTCCCCACCTACGCCCAGGACTCCCTGGTTCGGGAAGGCAAGGATGCCACGGTGAAGTGGAACACCAACGCCTTTGTCTACTATCCCGGTAAGGATATCACTTTCACGGTCAATCTGTACAAGGGACAAGACACCAGCGTTGATCCGGTCTATACCGGAATTGCGAAGAACGAGACCGAGCTTACCATCCCGGCGGAGAAACTGACGGCGGACTATCCCCAAAGCCAGTACACCGTGCAGGTCAGCATGACCGAACCCGAATCGCGCACGGCCACCGCCTCTATCACCGTCCTCTCGCCGCCTACGGTCATGCGTGTTAACGCGAAAGACACCTCCATCACCGAGGAGAATCCCCTATCCCTCAACTGCACCATCAGTAACGAAGACGCCCAAGGCACCCTGTCCGCCACCCGTGTGACGGAGAATGGGGCAACGTCCAATGCCGACGACTGTCTGGACAAGCACTCAGTCTCCGGCGGCAAGGGTACCGTAATTTTCACACCCAAATCGGTTGAGGAAGGCAGTCTTTACGACACCTACACCATCACCTTTACGGAAGAGGAAGAACCCAGCGACAACTTCACCCCCAGCACCGATTCCATTGTCATCACCGTTTACCGCTCCGGAGCGCTGGAGATTGAAGGCGACGATACCATCAACCTGAGCAATGTGAGCAAGGTGGAAGGCATGATCGCCGAGAGTGCCTCTGAAGAAAACGAAATGGCTTCTGAGGACATTCTCGCCCTGCGGCAGGAACTGGGGCTCCTTGAATTCATCCGCGTCAACGCCGATGACTATAACTGGAGCAGCATCAGCGACGGTATCCGGTGGATTTCTTCCAACCCTGACGCTGTGAGCGTCAACTATCGCCAGGGCGGATTGTGGGACAACATTGAGGATCTGCCCTATGAGACCTATCTGCCTGAGAGCCAGATGTCGGTCTCTGCCACCGCCGATGTGGAAGACGTCACCGTCACCGCTACCCACGCCGCCACCGGTATGAGCGACAGCGTGACAGTGAACGTGGATACCCTGCGCCATCAGTTCTACCTGTTCCAGGCGACTCCGGCGGAGAAGACCCAGGTGGCCTACACCAACGGCGACGGAGAAAGAGTCACTACCTATACCAATAAAGACGGCCTGCTGGCTCTCTATGAGCCCAGCGGCATTGACAGCAACGTGGTGTTCAGCTCCGGCGAAGAGAAGAATCCCAACCTGGGCACCATTCTGAAGGAGAACCTGGCCAGCGGGGAGAAGGACGCCGCCAAGCTGCAGCTTTACCCCCTGAATACCATCACGCTTCAGCCTGCTGCCAAGGCGGAGGTCTATCTGGTCGAGCCCGACGGTTCTCCCTATGTGGGCAATGTCACCCTCCGGGGCGGCGTGTACCTGGCCGGAATCTACTCAGACAACGCCCTGCTGGGCAACGCTCCCGGATCCCTCCAAAACGGCGGTGAAGACGCCACCTACACCACCGACCCTAACGGCAAGCTGACGGTGTATATGGACGCCACTCAGTTCCGTCCCGACGGGTACGGGGGGCAGCTCACCAACGCGGATCTGGACTACTGGTTCGAACTGAGCGACATTGACAACAATACATACTATCCCACGCTGGTGAACATTCAGGGGACCATGTCCCCGGACTACAAGCTGCGCACCGGCAGCGCCGTGGTCACCCTCACTAAGGTGCCCGACGGAGAAGCGGAGCAGCCTTTCCTCATCGCCCAAACCCTGTCCTATGCCAAGGAGAACGCCGACGAGGGGTTGCAGGTGCGCAGTGTGCTGGGCTCCACCGGCAAGGTGGGTCCCAACAGCACCTACAAATACACCGAACTCCCCAGCCGCATCATGCTCTGGGGCGTGGACAACGACCTGGGTGAATCCAATGTTCTGATGACCGGCGAGGACGGTTTTGCCCCCGAGGCTCAGACCGTGGATGTGAACACCTTCCCCTTTGCCTCCATCCCCATCATCACCAACACCCTGGTGCTCACGGAGGATACCATGACCAATTCCGGCTGGCTGGAGGCGGAGACGCCGGAGAGCCTGTCGGCCAGCATCTACCAGAACGACGTGCTCATGAAGACCGTCACCATGCCCTTCCAGGTGGTGGATCTGACCAATGTGAAACTGGTGGACGACGATGCCCAGGCCCTGGTGGTGGAGATGACAGGCAGCTTCACCGACAGCGTCGGCAATAACCAATTCAGCCTTGGTACCGACAACAAGGTGAGCGACGCCTTCGGCGAGGACATCAGAGGTATGCTGAACACGCTTAACACCCTCCAGGAGACCGGCAATCCGCTGTTCCGGGTGCTCATCACCCCCTCTGAGGACAGCAGCGTATTCAACGTCCTCATCTGGGGTGGCTACAACAGCCTGGATATCGACGATTTTGATTACAGCACGAGCGGCTTTACCACGGGCAGCAGCCTGATGGAGGCAGAGCTGAACGTGGGTGTGCCGCCCCTTAACGACCTGAGCGACATGGCAAAGGGAACTTATGACCCCATCGGCTCCATCAACGAGGCCAAGTACAAGCGGACCAACTCCGGTCTGGACATCGGCGCTCAGCTGGAGGGCTACTATGAAGGTCAGTTCTACTACGACCTTGATCAGGGTAAGTGGGCTTTCCGCACGGTGAGCGGCGGCATGACCGCCGGCGCCAGCCTGAGCTTCCAGGCCAACATCAACGCTTGGGTGGGACCCGTTCCCATTACGGCCACCTTTGCCGCAGGCATCGCTATGCAGCTGGACTTCAAGGCTGCCACTGTGTACAAAGATCAGGTGAGCGACACCTCCGGCTGGAAGGAAGAGCACTTGAAGGCCGACTCGGTGAATGACTATCTCACCACCCTGCGCATTCAGGGCTATATCGACGCCTTTGGTGGACTGGGCTTTGACTACTGTGTCCTTGCCTTGAAGATTGGCCTCTACGGCCGTCTTACCGGCGACACCACCAACACCTTCCTCTCCCGGACCTACCTTGCGAACGAGGATGACAGTCAGATAAGCGGCCATGCCGTGGGTGTCAACGGCGAAGTGGGCATTAAATTCTTTGCCAAGTTCCTGTTTGTCTCCTATGAGACGGTGATCGCATCGGGACACTTCAACGCTACGAGCTCTGATAAAAACTACCAAGATACCACTAGCTACTGGAATGGCTCTGGTGCCGCCGGCGCCAGCCTGACGAGTATGGGTGCGCCCACCCTGCTCAGCCGCGCTTACCTGGCGGCCTACGCCGGCAGCGCCTCCCAGCGTTGGAGCAACCTAGCATCCTTTGGTTCCCAAGCTACTGAGGTACAGAGCGATGCCAACCCCGGCTCTGAGCCTGCGGTGAACGATGACGGAAGTTTGTCGGTCTACATCAGCGACATGGGTGAGGAGGACTACTTTGCCAGCCGTATCATGGCCGGCAGTGTGGGTACCGAGGGCCAGGTCATTTGTGACAATGGCTACGGCGATATGTCGCCCTCTATCTCTGGCAACAGAAACTTCACCGTGGCTGCCTGGATCCGGCTCTTTGAGAATCTGGACGAGAAGAATGCTGATGATGAGCTCTCCTCTACCGAGGAGAAGCAGCTGCTCAACAGCACCGAGATCATGGTGGCCACCACTGCGAACAACGGAGGAACCTGGACGGTCAACCAGCTTACCAAAAATGCTTCCCCCGACCTGGCTCCGGCTACGGCGGCCAACGGCAGCAATGCTATTGTGTTCTGGCGCAGCGCCTACACCTCCTCGGCCGATCCCTTCGCGGAAGGTGAAAATAACAAATTGAATTTCGACACCCAGGACAACATCTGGTTCCGCCAGTACAAGGGCGGCACATGGGATGACGCCAAGATGATCTACAACGGCTCCCTGGGAAGTGTGGTGGGCTTGCAAGCTGCCATGCTCCCTGATGGCACTGCTATCCTGGCATTCACCATCGACAGAACCGACGACAATGATGCCAGCGGCTATGAAATGGCCTACCGCACTGTGGCTTCCGACGGCACCCTGGGCGACCTGGTGGTGCTCACCAATGACAGTGAGATTGACACCAATCCCCAGGTCACAGCAGTCAACAAGGGCGGAACAAACTATTTCGTTCTGGGCTGGTACAGCAGCCGCAGTGACGGCAACATCCGCCTCCAGGCCGTGAACGGCGCCGGACAGCTCTACACCGGAAGCAACCAGTATGCCGTGCCTGAGAGCACCAGCGCCATCATCGGGGAGTCCAATTTGGCCGTCAGCTCCGACTTCCGCTTCGCCAAGGGCGTCAGCCAGGACGTGAACGGACTGACCCTGGTGTGGGCTGAGACCGTGGATGTGGTGGCCGAGGACGGCACCGCCACACCCGACCACAGTGTCCTCTACGGTGTCCAGCTGTGCGCGATCGACGAAACCATGTACCTTTCCAGCCCTCAGGCTCTGATCACCCTGCCGAATCGCACCCTCTCCAACTCTTTCAGCGCTTGGAAGGACAGCGGCACGGTTAATGCCTACATTTTCGGCACCTGGTACGATCCGGTGAATATGGATCCCAACTACGAGGACCTGTCGGTACCCTTGGACACCGACAAGCTCCTCACCGGCGGCGGAAGCATGGTGCCCAACGCCGTCACAGTGGATCAGATCGTGGTGGACTACCAGAACCTGCAGACCCTTTTCTTCACGCCGGTGGTCTTTACCCTGCGCAACACCGGCACCACGAAGCTCACGAATCTGACCGTGGACGTGGGCGCCTATGCGGGCTCCCCTGTCACGCTATACCCCGGTGAGAGCGCAACCGTCACCGTGATGTACAAGACCGACGATTCCATCACCAATCCCACCTACACCATCGGTGCGGATGCTGGGAACCCGCTGGTAACCGACACGCTCTACCTCAATTACAACGATATCGGCATCAGCAGCATGGATGTGGTGTCTGAGGGCGAGGGCAAGCGCACCGTCCAGATGACGCTCTACAATGACGCTGCCGCCAAGCTGAAGGGCTCTGGCCGCACTGTAGAGCTGGGCTTCTACACCGACTCGGCCTACACCAAGCCCGCTGAGATCCAGCTGGTGGGCCAGCAGAACGGCGTGTCCCTCAGCAACAATAAGATCACCCTCAGCGGCGATGATGTCCTGGAGCGCCTCGACCTAGGCGTACTGACATTGCAGGTCACCTACAACCTTGCAAACTATGTGAACAATACACTGAAGCAGGAGGAAGTACCTGGCAGCGGCGTGCAGCTCTACGCCATGGCCCAGATCCGGGATGACAAGGGTGTCATGCGGGAGTTTGCCACCGGCAACAACATGACCTCCGTCCAGCTCACCGGCGCCCTAGCCCGCACCGGGGAGACCACCACCCTGGATGTGACGCTGGACAACACCAGCGGAAAGACCAAGGCCACTGTGACCTTGAAGAACAATTCTCTCCGGTCTCAGCCCAGCGGGGGTACCCTGGTAGCGGTGCTGCTGGACGAGAACGGAAAATCTCTGGACAGCAAGGTAGTCACCACCAATTCCGCCCTTACCTGTGAGCAGACATTGGAGGTGGATATTGAGTTTGAAAAGCTGGGTGCGGACGTGGTAGTGCTCTACGACAACAGCACCGATTCCTCGGGGCTGCAGGAGCTTCGCTTCTCCGGCATTCCAGTGGGTCTTGGCGACTTTGAGCAAGCGCTGGATGAAGATGGACAGCACATCGCCGATCAGTATGTCCTCACACTGGATGACGATGCGCCCGCCTCCACCGTGGTGAGTTTCATCAGCGGTGATCCGGTGACTGTCAATGGCACGGAATACGACAAGGCAGGCAGCGCCGAGGTGGACATCCCCTACGGCAACAGTACCATCACCATCGTAAGTGGCGGTGTTACCTACATTATGAATCTGAACCGCAGTTATCCCTACTCCGGTGGCGGTTCCACTGGCTACAAGGTCAAAGTGGAGCCCACCGAAAATGGCACCGTGACCGTTTCTCCCACCAGCCCCAAGAAGGGCGACACGGTGACCATCACCGCCACCCCCGACGAGGATTATAAAGTGGGAACTGTCACTGTCACCGACGAGGATGGGAAAGCCGTGGCCGTGTCCGGTGGGGACGGAAAGTACACCTTCACCCAGCCCGGTAGCAATGTGACCGTAGCTGTCAAATTTATTTGGGATAGCCCCTTTAGCGATGTGGGCGATGCCTGGTACACCGAAGCGGTCCACTATGTCTACGAAAATGGTCTGATGGCAGGCACCGGCGCCACCACCTTTGACCCTGAGATGAAGCTTACCCGCGCCATGACTGCCCAGATCCTCTACAACCTGGAGGGCAAGCCCCAGGTGACCGAGGATGCCACCTTCACCGACATGGACGTGGCCCCCACTTGGTCTTTGGACGCCATTGCCTGGGCCCAGGACACCGGCGTGGTCGCCGGCATGGGCAACAACCTGTTCGACCCCAATGCCAACGTCACCCGGGAGCAGTTTGCCCAGATGATGTACAACTACGCCAGCTACAAGAAGTTGGATCTCACTGCCACCGGTGACTTGACCCAGTTCCCCGATGGTGACCAGGTCAGCAATTGGGCCGAAACCGCCCTCAGCTGGGCCAACGGCAAGGGCCTCATCAACGGCCACGCCGAGTCTGGCCTGCTTGATCCTCAAGGCAACACCACCCGTGCTCAGGCCGCCAGCATCATTGCAAATTTCGACAAGAACGTGGCAAAATAAGATAGTTTGATGGAAAACAGCTCTGAAAGGGGCTGTTTTCTTTTTGCGTTGGATGAAAGACGGGCGGGGAAAGGGCGCTGCGGAGGGTTTTCACGTAACCGTCATCTCCCGCAACGCCTAGTATTGGGAAAAAGACATTGGAAAATATCGTAAAACTTCACCTGCGTGATGGCATCGAAACCCAGGATAGGTTCATCTCAAAGCACTACGCTTTTATTGCTCGCTGAACAAACGATTGTAGAAATCATCGTTTTCATACCAAGGGAAAGGTGGTTGAATGGCTTTTTCCCGTTCAGTGAGAAACGGTCCATTATTTCAGAAGCGGAGATAGACGCCTACACCAAAGACGAGAAAACTGAGAATCGGACAATTCTTCACCATCCTTAAAACTGAACCAACTGCCCCCGGCACAGCGAAAGGAGCGCGGCGCGAGCCACGCTCCTAAGGAACCGTTAAAAGGCGGAACGGGTTGGGGGATTTAGCTTTGGAGATCAAAGGCAAAATTTAAGCTTGGCTATCGAACTGACATTTGAAATAATTTGCATAGAGATAAAATCCTGTACTGAAAAGAGGGACAGAGATGATATGCTTTAGCCGAAACGCTTTAGAACGAATCGCTGGAAAAGTAGTCGCGGCGTATATGCGTTCTGTACCTGTTCGAGAAGAAAATGTAGACTAGATAGATCCCGAGTATGTGGCGGAAAACCGATTTCATCTTTCTGTGGAGCGTTTTCACCTTTCCCGCAATAGTTTCATCCTGGAAATGACTGCCCCAACGGAGTTTGGAGTGGAAGTGTTCCATGAGGATAGGAAGAGCTTTTTTATTTTTTGGACGGGAAAACCATTCTCATGGAGCAGGAACTGTTATCCGCAAAGGTGCGATTAACTATACGGCGATGCACAAGGTGGCCCACCAGATTCTGTTCTATGATTCTGCCCGACAGGGACAGAAGATTCCGTTTCGGCAATACCCGGATTCCCTTCTTTATGGCGCCGTACATTTTGGTTTGCCTAATCTTTTTGTTTATTCTCACAAGGATATACAAGACAAAGGAGTACAATATCGCTGGCGGAAAGGAGTACTTTGTAGAAGAGTACAAAAAGCTAGGAAAGGTCACGCTGGTTGAAAAAAAGGCAGCGATTTCGCTTCTGTTCCTGTTTCTTTTTATCCTTACCAGCAGTTGGCACGGGCTGGATACCCTGTTCGGGTTCATTGCGGCCGTGGTTTATTTGTTTCTGCCAGGCATTAATGTAGGAAAAAAGGAAGCGGTTACCAAGGTCAATATGGGCACTATCGCGTTCATGGTCGCCTGTTGTAGCATCGGGACTGTGGGCAGCTCTTTGGGGTTTGATCAGCTGGTAACGGACTTGCTCTCTTCGCTGCTTCAGGATGCAGATGTTTATACCGTGTCGTACACCATCTTCGGCATGGGAATTATTGGAAAACTTGTGATGACTCCCTTGGCCCTAATCAATTGTCTGGCAGCGCCGTTAGCTCAGCTGGGTGCAGACCTGGGAATGAATTCGTTAGGCCCGATCAATACTTTGCTGCTCTCCACCGATATGTATGTAATGCCCTATCAGAATTCCTGGACCATGGCATTCTTCGCAATGGGAATGTTCCGATTCAAGGATTTTATCAAATTGAATCTTCTAAGATGCGTCCTTCTTCTGGTTGCAATGGGGCTCCTTTTTATCCCCTGGTGGGGACTTCTGGGGGCACTATAATAACAAAAAAGCTGTTTTAAAAAGGAGATGGTTCCATGTTTGATGTAATGAAAGCTTTTCAGATGAACGGGAGAAATATCGCTGTAACCGGGGCTACAGGAAACCTTGGAATGCACTTTGCCGAGGGACTGGCGCAAGCTGGTGCAAATCTGGCCCTTATGGATATGCCGGGAACCGAAGAAAAGCTGAATGGACTGAAAAACAATTTTGAGGGGAACTACGGGATAAAAGTTTCTGTGTACGCTTTGGACATTGGCGACGAAGAAAACGTGAAATTGGTCAGCGAAAAGGCGGAAGAAGATCTCGGACCTGTGGATGGTCTTCTCAATGTGGCTGGTATCAACCATCATGGAACTGTATTTGATTACAGCGATGCGGATTTGGATCGGCTCATGCATATCAATGTGGTGGGAACCTATTCCTGCTGCAAGTGGTTTGGGAAAAAGATGTGTGAGCGCAAGAGAGGCTCTATTGTCAACATCGCATCCATGAGTGGATACATTGGCAACTACCCACCCAGAACGATGGCTGGTTATGGAATTTCCAAAGCAGGCGTTCATCACCTGACCAAATGCATCGCTGCAGAAATGGGGGCCTATAACGTCCGAGTCAACAGCATTTCTCCGGGTTTTTTGGAAAAAGGCATGAGTAATGTGAAGAATTTTATGCAGTTGACAGACCCGGGTATTGCGGAGCATAATTTGAGTGCAACTCCTATGCACCGTGTTGCTAAAGCCGAAGAGTTAGTTGGTGCAGCTGTTTACCTTCTCTCGGATGCTTCTAGCTTTACGACCGGCATTGATATCCTCATCGACGGCGGCTATATGCTCTGGTAAAATCCATCTACTTTCCAAGTGGATAAAAGAAGGAAAAAGCACTGATCGGCGCAATAGAAAAAGTCTGGCAGGAGCGTCCAACGGCCATGAAACGTGGGCTGTGACCAATGTAGACAAATCGATTTCGGGTCAATCCCAAAATCTGTGTGAACTCCAACTTGGGTGCAAATAGAGTAAAATTCATTCAGGACGGCAGCCGGGGAAATTCGGTTGCCGTCTTTTCAATAACATAACGACGGTGGGGGGCGGATGCCAAGGGGGACACAGCCGTTCAGCGTGTCCTTGACATCCTGTCTAAGCGGTGTTGCTCGGGCATATGCTCGGCAAAATAGATGACCATCTGGAGGTGGATTAGGCTCCAATTTTGCCGCCGTTCGCTCCATATTTTGGTAATATCCATCATGGCCAGATACAGCATTTTCAGCAGGCTACCAGCACTAGCAGGAATGCGACCTTCATATATGGCGCCGGGAAAAGAATGACAGCCCGCAGCAGGCAGAGTGAAAA
>JFBN01010361.1_pt1 | contig 13222 bp, 10 predicted proteins | sample 768741 | NCBI WGS metagenome assembly JFBN01 (sample SAMN01983846, study PRJNA193217) | chicken gut metagenome | biome: terrestrial biome; isolation source: ceca of Broiler chicken | host: Gallus gallus | place: United Kingdom: England | collected 2010-09-07
GTGCTTGTAAAAGGTTCAAACTACCTTGAAGCGCTTTCAAAGGCAAAGACAGTCGTGTTTGATAAGACGGGAACCTTGACACAGGGCAAGTTTGAGGTCGATGCCGTGCACCACTGCCCGATTTTGGAGGATGAGCTGATAGAGTATGCCGCTCTTGCGGAAATATCCTCAAGCCACCCGATAAGCCGCAGCCTTCAGCGCGCGTATACCAAGCGCACCGGAAAAGTCGCAGACATGTCACGCGTGAGCGACATCCATGAAATAAGCGGAGAAGGCGTGACGGCCGTAGTTGACGGAAAGAGCGTTGCGGCGGGAAACGACAAGCTCATGAAGAGGCTCGGCGTGGAGTATATCGACTGCCACCGCGCGGGAACTATCATACACATGGCGGTGGATTCAAAGTACCTCGGACACATAGTGATATCGGATATAGTAAAGCCGACTTCCGAAAAGGCCATTGCTGCGCTCAAGGAGTCGGGCGTGAACAAAACCGTAATGCTCACCGGCGACTCTGCAAAGGTTGCAAATGAGGTTGCGTCCCGCCTCGGAATTGACGAGGTGTACAGTCAGCTGCTGCCTGCCGACAAGGTTGAAAAGGTTGAGGAGCTGCTCGGCAGAAAGGGCAGAAGCGGAACGCTTGCGTTTGTCGGCGACGGCATAAACGACGCTCCGGTGCTTTCAAGAGCCGATATAGGAATTGCAATGGGCGCCATGGGTTCCGATGCGGCTATAGAGGCTGCCGACGTGGTTCTTATGGATGACGACCCGCTCAAGATTTCAAAAGCCATACGCATATCCCGCAAGTGCCTGAGAATAGTATACGAAAACATAGTTTTCGCCATAGGCATAAAGCTTATATGCCTTGTTCTCAGCGCGGTCGGTATTGCAAACATGTACCTTGCGGTGTTTGCGGATGTCGGAGTTATGGTGCTGGCTGTTCTGAATGCAATACGCTGCCTGTTTGTAAAGAAGGTTTAAATAATATATACAGCGCTTCGGCCGAGGGGATTATATCCTCTCGGCTTTTTTCGTGCACAGCATGAAACGCTTTCGATATACCTGTATTGACATAAGGAATGCGGTGTGGTATCATATCAATATACTTAGCATTGCTAAATAGTGATGCTAAGTAAAGCGAGATATAAGAAGGTGCGGCGATTGCGGCGCTTGCAGCGGCGGTATGTGCGGCTGCGGTGTGCATAGTGGCTGCGGTTCTGCGCGAGAGGGACAAAGGCGTGATAGGGTATGCCGACGGCATGACGGCTATAGAGCTTAATTCGTCGGGGTTTGACCCGACAGCACTGATACTGATAACAGCGGCGATTGCAGCGGCTGCCGCCATGGCTGTGATTTGCGCGCACATAAGGCGCAAAAAGGAGACGATGAGAAGATGAAGAGCATAAAAAACAGGCTGTCTGCGCATATGGCGCTGCTTGTCGTGGCGGCTGCCGCATGCATGCTTTTGTCGGCGGGATGTGATAGCCTGCAAGTCGTGCAGGGCGCGCAGTACACCTATCTTACGCCCGACTTGTCCAAGGTCACCACCGAGTACACAAGCGAGTGGCCGGAAAACGAGTTCACCGCACTCATCCCGAAGCCTGATTTCGGGCGGACGGAGTCCGTAATGGACATGAGCGAGTACAAGAGGTTTGTGGTGTTGCTCACCGATGTGGAGGACGGAGAGCTTGAAGGGTATCTTGACAGCCTTCCCGACGCCGGATTTTATAAGATGGAGTATTCCTCAAACGACGTCTCGGTGGGTGCAATGTATCAAAACGACGACGGTGTGGTTTTGAGTATTGCAGGCTCTTCGGGCAGCATGGGCATAATGATATCCGTCCCCGATTCGCCGGACGGCGGCAGCGCGGACTGAAAAAGCCCTTATCGGAGAAAATTCGGCAGCCGGCGCTCACTTTTGTTTAAAAAATCACTTGACATATAGGCGCAAATACCATATGATTATTAGTGCAACAAAGGGGAGTAGCCGGCAGCCTTGCGCATTGTGCGAAAACGCGGCGCGGTCTGTGATCAGATGCGACATCTCGATAGCGGAAATTCCGGCGGGAAGCCGTCAGATTTTCATCCGCATCTGATTTAAGGGATAAATCCGACGGCAAGACTTTTATTGTGATGTGCCAAGCTTTGCATGTCATGATAAAGGTCATTTTTTTGTCCCTGAAAGATCGAAAGGAATGAAAAAGATATGCAACAGATACTTGATCTGTTCGCCAACGTGCTTGAAACTCAGTGGCAGCAGATCGTAATGTGGGTGATAGGAGGACTGCTCATCTACCTCGGCATATGCAAAAAGATGGAGCCGTCACTTCTTATTCCTATGGGCTTCGGAGCGATTTTGGTCAACCTCCCCAACTCGGGAGCGGTGACGCAGGGCGGCGAAGAGGGACCCATAGACGTCTTGTTCAACGCAGGAATAGCAAACGAGCTTTTCCCGCTGCTTTTGTTCATAGGAATAGGCGCGATGATAGACTTCTCGCCCCTTTTGTCAAACCCCAAGCTGATACTTTTCGGAGCGGCTGCGCAGTTCGGAATATTCTTCACCTTAAGCATGGCAAGTCTGTTCGGCTTTGAGCTTAACGACGCGGCGTCCATAGCGATAATAGGTGCGGCGGACGGGCCTACGTCGATATTCGTGGCAAACGTTTTGCAGTCAAAATATATAGGCGCAATAGTTGTCGCCGCGTACTCGTATATGGCGCTTGTGCCGATAATTCAGCCGCCGGTAATACGCCTTATCACCACCAAAAAAGAGCGCATGATAAGGATGCCCTACCGCCAGAGAAGTGTAAGCAAGACCGCAAGAATACTCTTCCCGATATTCATAACCATAATAGCGGGTATAGTTTCGCCTAAGTCGGTGGCGCTGGTCGGATTTTTGATGTTCGGAAACCTCATCCGCGAGTGCGGAGTTTTGGAGTCCCTGTCCGAAACCGCTCAGAACGTCCTTGCAAACCTCATAACCATACTTTTAGGATTCACCGTGGCCACTAAGATGCAGGCTGATCAGTTCTTAGCCTGGGACACCATACTCATCATGTGCTTGGGACTGGTTGCATTCATATTCGACACCGTCGGCGGAGTGCTGCTTGCAAAGCTTATAAACCTCTTCCTGCCCCGCGAAAAGAAGATCAACCCCATGATAGGCGCTGCCGGAATATCGGCGTTCCCGATGTCCGCAAGAGTCATAAACCGCATGGGCTTAAAGGAGGATCCGCAGAACTTCCTGCTCATGCATGCAGTCGGCGTAAACGTATCGGGACAGATAGCATCAGTCATAGCCGGCGGACTCATCCTGACTTTGGTTCAGTAATGAAAGGCGGTATGATTTATGTTTGAAGATTTCAACATTGACCTCGAAGCGTTTATAGATTCGCTCGGCATAATGGGAATAGGAATGCTCGGCATATTTATAGTCATAGCCGTCATAATGGGCGCTATGTACCTTCTGACCGGCATTTTTAAGGACAAAGGCGACAAAAAGTAAACGCATAAAGCGCAAATGCGCATAAAAAAGACCGGACGGTTTTTGCCGTCCGGTCTTTTGCTGCCCGGTTACTCAGCTTTGAATATCATCCTGATGAAGTTGTACATGTGCGGCGTCACTGTCGATTGGTCGTGGCCGCCGTTGTCTATCACCTGCCAGATGTGCGTTACGTTGTTGTTGTTTAATATGTCGTTGTAGCCGTAGGGCACGGTTCCGACAACGCCGTCGTTAGAGCCTGCGGTTATCATGAGCAGCCACGGCGCGTTGTCCTTTCCCTCGAACGTGAAGTCATCCTCCGCAATCAGCCCGGGGCATGTTCCGGGGGCAGGGCAGACAGCTCCGACGTATCCGAACAGGTCGGGTCTTGTGAAACCGATGTACAGCGACTCTCTTCCGCCCATCGAGAAGCCTGTTATCGCAGTGTTTTCAGGACCGGTGGCTATGGAGTAGTTGTCCTCTATAAACGGCATTAAGTCTGTGACAAGGTCGTTTATGAAGTTGTCGTAGGCGGCGTTGCTGACATCGTTCATCGCATCAACCACATCCATGTCCTTTGAGGCGAATATGTACGGGAACACCACTATCATCGGCTTTGCCTCGCCGTTTGCAATCGCGTTTCCGACGTTTTCAACCGTCTTGTCGTTTCCGTAGACCATTGAGTCCTCCGTGCCCCAGTAGCCGTGCAAAATATAAAGCACGGGATACCGCTCGTCCTCGTCATACCCCGCCGGCAGCAGCACGTTTACGTTTCTGTCCTTTTCAAGGGTGGTGGAGTAGTAGCTGACCTTTTCAATGGTGCCGTAATCCGTGCCGAACATGTTCTCGGTGGCAAGGCTCGGCGTCCTGTTTACAACCTGCTCCTGCATCTGAGCCATGTACTCGTCAGGAGTTATGAGTATCGGCTCTTTTGGCTCCGGCTCTTCCTTTGATGCGCATCCAGCGAGGATGAGCGCGCAAAGACCCATGCTTAAAGCAGCTTTTGTCAGTCTCTTCATATATATCCCTCCGTAAATGTTCTATGATTTAATATTATACCTATGTAAACCCGTTTGTCAAACACCGCCGCACACATGCCTTCGTGGCGCTGCGGCTATTGATTTTCCGCTGCGGAAAAGGTATATTTTAATTGATAGATATCTGCTTGAAAAGAGGGAATAAGAGCATGAACAGAAAAAACGTATCCGACATACTTGCCCACGTCGATCACACTCTTTTGTCTCAGACCGCAACATGGGATGACATAAAAAAGATTTGCGACGAGGGCATAGAGTATAAAACCGCATCGGTATGCATACCCGCATGCTACGTCAGACGGGCGTGCGAATATGCGGACAAAAGGGTGAAGATCTGCACCGTGACAGGCTTTCCGAACGGCTACAGCACCACCGCCGCAAAATGCTTTGAGGCAGGACAGGCGTGCGAGGACGGCGCGGACGAAATCGACATGGTGATAAATATCGGTTGGCTCAAGGGCGGCATGCATGACGCGGTTTTAGACGAGATAAAAGCCGTCAGGGCGGCGTGCGAGGGCAAAATCCTGAAGGTGATAGTCGAAACCTGCCTTTTGAGCCGAGAGGAAAAAATCGCGGCGTGCGATATAGTCTGCCGGTCGGGGGCAGACTATATTAAGACGTCAACCGGATTCTCAACCGGCGGAGCTACGTTTGAGGACGTGGAGCTCTTTAAGGAGCATGTTAAGCCGTGGGTGAAGATAAAGGCCGCGGGCGGCATATCAAGCCTTGAGGACGCAGAGAGATTTTTGGAGCTTGGCGCAGACAGGCTCGGCACAAGCAGAGTGGTAAAACTTGTAAATGAGCTTCGGGCGGCAGAGTAATCTGTAAACAACCCTTTTGCATGCTTGTATATATTTAAACATGATATAAGAATATGAAACAATGAAAGGAGCATTAAAATGGCATTATATCCTACACCTCACATAGGCGCAAGACCGGAGGACTTTGCAAAGACGGTTTTAATGCCCGGCGATCCGCTGAGGGCAAAATTCATCGCCGAGAACTTTTTGCAGGGCGCTGTTCTTGTGAACAACGTCAGGGGAGTACAGGGCTACACCGGAACGTATGAAGGCGCGAGGGTTTCGGTGATGGCGAGCGGCATGGGCATGCCGTCGATGGGCATATACTCCTATGAGCTTTACAACATATTCGGCGTGGAGAACATAATCCGCATAGGCTCTGCCGGATCTTTGCAAAAGGACATACAGCTGCGTGACATAGTTATAGCGATGTCCGCATCGACAAACTCCGATTTTGCAAGACAGTACAGACTCCCCGGAACGCTTGCTCCTACGTGCAGCTACGCGCTTTTAAAGACCTGCACGGACATGGCTCAAAAGCTCGGCTGCCGCTATCATGTGGGAAACATACTCTCCTCCGACACGTTTTACACCGATGAGACGGGACTGCCGCAGGGCATGAAGGCAAACGACCGCTGGGCGTCAATGGGCGTGATGGCTGTCGAAATGGAGGCGGCCGCGCTGTATATGGTTGCAGCGGCGGCGCATAAAAACGCCCTTGCAATATGCACGGTGTCCGACTCACTTCTGACCGGAGAGGCTACAACCTCGGCGGAAAGACAAACTTCGTTTACTCAAATGATGCGCCTTGCCCTTGAAACCGCAAAGGCTTTTCACGGATAGCGCAGACGCATATATGTAATATGCACAAAATTTGCGGCGTGATTTTTAGCATGTAAATGGCTAAGATCACGCCGAATTTATTGACATGGGGGTAAAATATGTGATAATTTATATATGAATATATTATACCTGCGGGTATGGTGTATGGAAGCATTTACATTGGGGCGGACTGTGGACGCAAGGTGATGTTTTGCGTCTGCGGTTCGTAAAATTTTTAAGAAAGGATCCCTTATTTTTGGAAACAGGGCTTGATATGAAGATCAAAAGTATCAAAACCGGACTTGCGCTTGCGGCGACGGTGGTCTTGTCTGCGGCGGTTCTTTCCTCCTGCGGAACAGGTTCCAAAGAGGACCCGTGGAGCTATAACGCGGCTTTTACAAGCGGCGATCTCATCTCTACGGACGTTGAGCAGACGATATTTTCCGGCAACGAATGGACCGGAAAGTCGTTTGCTAAGGACGCGTCCGGCAACTATGTCAGCCAAAGCGATATAGTCAGGATCAACACGCTTGATTATCACTCGGTAAACACCGTCATATTTGACAGCGTTGAGAAAGCGCTTGAGGGCGCAATAAGCTACGACCGCACCGATTCCGCTTATTATAAGCTTTTGACCGGTGAGGACAACGTGTGGCAGCTTGCGGTTTATAAAAACGAGGACGACGCGGAGGCTGCGGGCGTTCTGAACGAATTTTATAAGCCGTCATACGACATGTCCGCCGCACCCCCGTATGAAGGCGAGGACAGGATTTACTCCTCGAGCGACGCATACTACGGCGGATTTAAGGACGTAACACTTCCCGCATCGTGGCAGACTCAGGGATTTGACTTCCCGATATACACAAACTACACCTATCCGTGGGACGGCGGAGCTTACGGAAACGAAAAGCTGTTTGCACCCGACGTGCCCACAGTCACAAACCCCGTGGGATTTTACCGCCACACCTTTGATGTCGATGAATCGTGGATAACAGAGGGAAGAAGGGTGTTCATATCCTTCGGCGGCGTTGAGTCCGCATACTACGTGTATGTAAACGGATATCAGGTCGGCTACAGCGAGGATACGTTTGACGCAGCCGACTTCGACATAACGCCTTACCTGAACGCAGACGGCAAGGACAACCTCCTTGCGGTAAAGGTTTACCGCTGGTGCGACGGCAGCTATTACGAGAATCAGGACTTTTTAAGACTTGCCGGAATATTCAGAGACGTTTATCTTTACTCCACCACTCCGGTGAGGATGTCTGACTATACTGTTGTCACAGACCTTGACGACGACTTTGTAGACGCAGAGCTGAGGCTTGATGTCGAGATAGAAAACACCACCATAAACGACATCGGAAACCGCCGGCTTTACGTCGATGTAAAGCTCTATGACGCCGATAAGAACCAGTTGTTCTATGACAAGCCCTTAAGAAAGGCTGTTTCGAGCGTTGCAAGCGGCGAAAAGACAATAGTTTCGCTTGAAAGAAAGGTTGACGAGCCGCACTTGTGGTCGGATGAAGACCCCTATTTGTACACGCTTGTGATATCGCTTTACGACGAGGACGGCGGATATTACGGAAGCATGTCTCAGCAGCTCGGATTCAGGGAAATAACCTTTGACCCGACAGTCGGCACAACCGAAAACGAGTACTACCAGACGGTTCTTTTAAACGGCGAACCGCTCATACTCAAGGGCGTAAACAGGCATGAAAACAACCCCGAGACGGGAAGATACGTGCCCGCCGAGCTTGAGGAAGCGGACGTCATCCAGATGAAGAACCTAAACATAAACGCAGTAAGAACCTCTCACTACCCCGATGACGAGATGTTCTACAACATGTGCGACAAGTACGGACTGCTTGTAATGGGCGAGTGCAATATAGAAACCCACTACGCCGTCGATGCGTCAACCACCGAAAACTCCTTCTCAAACGTGATAAAGGACAGGATTATGGCTCATACCACGGCGTATAAGAACAGAACCTGCATAATCATGTGGTCTATAGGAAACGAAACCATCGCCGGCACGCAGACCTTCCTCGACTGCATAGCAGACCTCAAGCAGCGCGACCCGACAAGACCGATTCACTTTGAGTCTCAGGGCAGCGGCGGAGGCGTTGACATCGCCAGCACCATGTACTCCACGGTTGAGGACGTAGCCGCAAGGGGAACATGGGAAAACCACATGCCTTACCTGCTTTGCGAGTATGCTCACTCAATGGGCAACTCGACGGGCAACCTGTATGAGTACTGGGAGGCAATAAGAAGCTACGACAACATTTTGGGTGCGTTCATCTGGGACTACGTTGACCAGTCCATACTCACCGAAATACCCGAAAACACCTTTGACTACTACGGCAACGGCATGTACTATGCGTTCGGCGGATGCTGGGGCGACAACCCGAACAGCGGCGACTTCTGCCAGAACGGAATTATAAGCTCCAACAGAACGGTTCAGCCGGAGGCTTATGAGGTCAAGTACGTTTACCAGTCGGTGTGGTTTACCGCCGATGAGGCGCTGAGCGCAGACAACAAGTCGGTGAACGTGTACAACGAATTCAGATTCACAGACCTTGACAACTACGATTACAGATACGAGCTTTTGTGCAACGGCGAGGTTGTGGACAGCGGAACGTTTGAAGTCAGCTGCGCACCCATGGAGGAAGTCACTGTAGAGATACCCTTCAACATGCCGGAGCAGATAGAGCCGGAGAGCGAGTTTTTGCTCACCGTTTACGCATGCCTGAGCGAGGATACGCTTTGGGCGGACGCGGGATACGAAATAGCGCTTGAGCAGTTTGACGTCGAGTGCGACAGCGAGACTGTTTCCTTTGATGTATCGCAGATGCCTGACATTAGCGCAAGCGAGACCGATACCGAGCTTACCGTAACCGGCGACAACTTCGAGATAGTGTTCAACAAGACTAACGGTTACATCGACAGCTACATCTATGACGGCGACGAGATCATCGAAAGAGGCCCCACTCCGACATACACCCGCGGCAAGACCTCAAACGACCTCGATTACCTGCCTCTTGACGACGCAACCATACGCGGCGTCGATGAGTTCAGCTATGAGATAACCGACGGCGGAAAGTCGGTGACGGTAAACGAGACCCTCAGGCTTTCGGCAAGCGGATGCTACAACTACATGAGCTATGTGGTGTACGGCAGCGGAGAAATAAAGGTTTCAAGCTCCTTAGAGCTGACTGACGACATCACCGAGCTTTACAGGTTCGGCAGCGTCATAACACTCCCCGTTGACTACGAGAATATGACCTTCTACGGCAACGGCCCGTATGACACATACCGCGACAGGCTCAGAGGCTCACCGGCGGGCGTTTACAGCCAGACGGTAACCGACAGCTTCTTCCCCTACGGCAATCCTCAGGACACCGGTAACAAGACAGAGGTAAGATATATCTCCTTAACATCAGACGAGCGCGACACAGGCATACTTGTGACCTGCGACGGCTTGCTTGAGGCGTCGGCGCTGCACTACACCGCAAGACAGCTTCAGGATGCGGGAAGAGTATATCAGCTCCCCGATATAACCAACACCTACCTCAACATCGACTACGGCTCAAGAGGAACAGGCGGAGCTTCATGCGGCCACGGACCTCTTAACGAGTACAGGCTGTTAAACGACGGCAGAGACTTCAGCTACTCCTACACCATAATCCCGTTTGATAAGAACGAGGACGACGTGAGCGAGCTTGTAAAGCTCTTCAGAGATGTTTCAACCGCCTCTGACGCCGAGTAAACGTATAAAGCAGTATAAAACAAAAATCCCCGCCCGGGTCTTATGACCGAGGGCGGGTTTTGTTTTGCGCTTTTGGGTTTTGACCGATGCGCAAAAAGCGTTAACAGCGCATTACAGCGGCAGGTCTTTGTTCTTAAAGCAAAAGACGGAGGCAATATACAGCACTATTCCAACCGCCGCAAGAACGACAAGCTTCCATATAAAGGTGATGAGATCGCCCGACGTGCATGCATATGAGCCGTCGTCGCTTTCAAAGCTGAGGGTGTAAAGCCCGCTTTCGTTGTCGTATCTTATCCACGGGTCGCATACGAGCCTGCCGAGGTCTATTTCCCGCTGGTTTTCAAAGTTTATAAGGTCGGCGGTGTCGTATATAAGCACCTGCGATGTGGTGTTGTCGTTTGCTGCGACAAGGCCGTAAGATCCGTCCGGCTTTCTGAAAAGCATGGGTGAGCCGAACTTGTACTCAAACGGCACGCCCATGACGCAGTTGTCGCTGCGCGGGTAAAGCACCGCTCTGTCGTTGTTTATGCCCTCAAAGTTTTCACCGTCGGTGGACACCGCGTAGAACATAACGTCGGTTCTTGCGTTGTCGGTGTAGTCGTGGGACGGATACTCCGCAAACTCTACGCCGGTGTTGTATTCGTAAACCGAGATGTAGGTTGCAAGGTATGCATAGGTCTTTGCCGCTGCAACAAGATCAAATTCCTTCTGCGCGGTTTCGCCTTCATAGCTGAGCGTAGCCGTCAAAGTAAACTGCGTGTCGGATTCGGGACGCGTGATCTTGCCGTCTGCGGACAGGTATTCGCCGCCGTCCCAGCTTATCTGCACGCCGTCTATCTCGCTTGCAAGGCTGATGTCGCTTGTTATGTACTCTATGCCGACATCGAGCATGTTCTTAACAAAGTTAAGCCTGCCCGACGCTCCCGATGCAACAACCGTCACCGTAAAATCGCGCTCATAGCTTATGCCGGTGTCGGGGTCGGATATGACCGCCGTCAGCGTCACCGACTTGTCGCTGTTTTTCGGGCTGACCTTTCCCTGCTCGGAAAGAACGCCTTTGTCGGACGAACGCCAGCTTATTTCAAAGCCGTTTACACCGCCGATGGTATCAAGCGTCAGGTCGCCGTATGTGTACTGCGGCACCGCAAGCGCGTTTGCATCCTCTATCAAGCGCTGTTTAACAAGCGCATCCTCGTACATTTTAAGCACCTCCTCGCCCGAAAGGGCGCCTTTGTATATGGTAAGGTCGTCAATGGTTCCGCAAAGATACGGGTCGTCCCTTCGCGAGTAGCCGATGTAGTTTTCATCGTCGCTGACCTGCGACAGCGTGTAATCCGCCACAAACGGATCTCCTATCTGTTCGCCGTCTATGTAAAAGGTGTAGGTGTTGTTGTCGGCTACCATCGCAAACATCTGCCACTCGTCTACAGTCTTGTCTATGGGCAGACTCGTCCATTTGTCGTCCCCGTTTACCGACAGCACAACCGAGCCGAACGTCGGGGCGTATGCGAAGTAGTTGTCCGAGCCGCTTCCGAAGTCAAAAAGTCTCTCGTATCCCGAGCAGGAATCGCGCTTGAGCCACACGACAAGACTCATCTCGTCCCGCAAAATTCCGCTCGGCAGTTCTAAATACCCGCTGCTGCCGTCTAAGACAAGCCCCGCTCCGTCAATTCCCGCGCCTTCTACTATCGACGCGCCGCCTTTAAGCCGCTCGCTGAGCTTGCCCGCGTCGCTGTCAAAGTCGTAGTGCAGTATGGTGTCGCCTCCGAAAAGCAAAACCGCCGCAACCACGGCTCCTATCACCAGCACCGCGGCAAAAACAGCAGCAAGTGTTATAATAAGCCTTTTCTTCATATACATGTTCCTTTCAATGGCGTGACATATTAATGCCTATACTTTGATTATATGACTTAATGACATATCGTCAAGCTCTTAGAAATAATCAAATGAAAAATCGGCACAATGACTTATTTTAAAGCTCTGTTTGTCTGCACTTTTCACAAATAATCAATCATGTTTAAGGAAAAATAATGCATAGACAGTATAAATTTAGGCTGAGCAATATAAAAATATTACACCGATTTTTGTTTGAGGCGAAGATGTTTTATATGGTTATATTGTCACCGCGATTTTGCAAGTGTATAATCTTCATATCAGGCGATGAAAAAAGCCTGCATTTACTTGACGTTTACTTGGAACAAAGGAGTGAACTCACAATGCCGAAGAGAAAAATAAAAAAGGGTGCATCGCTGCGCAGATTTGTAGCGGGCGTGCTTGTCTTGCAGATGGCGGCGAGCGTTTCGCCCGCGGTTTCCGCAAGCGAAACGATATCCACCGACCCGATATTCAATCCCGATTATGCGCAGCTTATTGCGAGGTCGGATCTCAGCTATACCGGAATGATTGCGGGCGGATACGAGGGAATACCCGTAGCAAACGGAAGATTCGGCGGACCGGTGTGGCAGCCGTCGCAGACAACGCTTTGCATGCAGCTAAACCACACCGACACATTTATGTATAACGACGCCTCGTCGGAATCGACAACCGAGGGCGGAGCGCTGGGACAGGTGTAAGTCGATTTCGGAAGCGCGGTGTTCAGCTATGAAACGCAGCAGCATCTGTCGCTGTACGACGGAAAGCTCAGCATAACCGACGAGAACGTCGAGATAAGCGTCATAGCTCAAAACGACAAGGACGCTGTGGCTATACACGTAAACGACAAGCGCGAAAACCCGCAGCCGATAACGGTTGAGCTTAGGATGCTCAGACAGCCGAATGTCGTTCGGGGCGAGTTCAGCGCGATATCGAGCTTTGATCTGTCAAACGACGGCGTTGCGGTTTTGCAGCAGGTCTTTTCGGAGGACTGCGCCTCCGGAATAGAGGTAAACGATTTTTACTGCGCAACGGCTGTGGCGCTTTGCACGCAGGATATACAGGGCGAGTTTTCGCAGGCGGGTGCACAGTCGGTCAAGCTCACACTTGACTCTCGGGGCGGCGAGTTCACCATAATAATAGGCGGCGGCAGTACAATGGATGAGTCAGAAGACATATCCGTGCAGGCTGTCTCGAACGCCGTAAACGCCCCCGCATATGACGAGATGTATGAGTCAAACAAGGCGTGGTGGAGCGATTTTTGGTCAAAGTCCTATGTTTACATCCCCGCGCAGCAGGACTTTGAAAAGAGAAGAAACTACTATTTGTATTTAGCTGCCATTTCAAACAGAGGCAACTACCCTTCAAAGTATAACGGCGGAATATGGATAGGCGAGGGCGACCGCAGAGACTGGGGCAACTGGTATTGGAACTGGAATCAGGA
>JFBN01315921.1_pt1 | contig 13171 bp, 13 predicted proteins | sample 768741 | NCBI WGS metagenome assembly JFBN01 (sample SAMN01983846, study PRJNA193217) | chicken gut metagenome | biome: terrestrial biome; isolation source: ceca of Broiler chicken | host: Gallus gallus | place: United Kingdom: England | collected 2010-09-07
TTCTCTTTAATATTGAATTTAATGATTAAAATTGAATGTTGGTTGGCTTTGGCTAACCCGCTTCAAAGAAGCGAGAAGCGATTTATTGCGGATTGGCAATTAGAGTAAGCAGGATTGTCACTTCATCGCCTACAAGGCTATCTTTGAGGTTGGATTCCCATACTACTCCAAAATCTGAGCGTTTAATCGTTGCAGTTGCTTGGATTTGCAATGTTTTGTCCTTTAGCGTTTCTGTACTTTCAAAGATTACAGGCTTTGTAATGCCTTTAATCGTTAAATCTCCAGAGATTTTTCCTGCTTCGAATTTTGTCATTTTAAAAGTCATATTAGGATATTTTTTAGAATCAAAAATATCTGCTGCATTAAGGTGTTCATCGCGTTTGGCGTTTGTGGTATCCACAGAGGCGATTTCCACACTGCCCTCTAAAATATTGAGCTTTTTTGCAGCCAAATCATAGTCAATGTTTGCACTAAATTTCTTAAATTTACCATCGACTTTGGTTAGCTTTAAGTGTGAGATTTGAAAATCTACTTTGGAATTTTGAGAATCTAGTGTATAAGGCTGTGCTAGAAGCGGACAACCAAGCAATGCGACAAAAGCTGAAATTGACAAAAATTTTTTCATAATTTTTCCTTTTTAATGAGATAGATTATTATAACATAGTTTAAAAATTATTTAGCAAAAAGAGTTATTGTTTAATATTTTTTGGCTTTTAAATAAGCCCTTTGGGGTGCGGGGTAGCCCTCGATAGTTTTGCTTTGGTCGGCATTTAGGAAATCTTCTAGGCTTTGTGCGTTGCTCCAAGGGGTTTTTTTCTGCTCATCAATACCGGTTTTGAGTGTAGCAATATGGGTGATTTCCCTAAAACCACAAGATTCTAGCCAATTTATGAAAGTTTTAAGTGTGGGGATAAAATAGACATTTGGCATTTTGGCATAACGCTTATTTTTGGGACAAAGGGCGATTTCCTCATTGCCCGGAATAATAATGCTATCAAAAATTGCTTCACCATTTTTTGCAAGAGAATCATAAATAATTTTTATCGAATCTAATGGGCTTTTGCGATGATAAAGCACTCCAAGGCAAAATAATATATCAAATTTTATTTCCAAAAAAGGCAAATCCTCAATCCCCAAAAGCTTAAAATCTAGCCTAGAATCGCGGATAAAAAACTGCATAAAATCAAATTGCAACTTGCAAAGGGGCATAGGGTCTAAGCCGATGATTTGCTTAGGGTTTTGCTCTAGCATTCTAAACATATAATAGCCATTGTTGCAGCCAATATCGCCAATAATCTTGTTTTTAAGCTCTAAGTGAGGGCTTAGTAAATTGTATTTGATAGCACTATTCCATTCACTAAGAATCTCTAAGGAATTAATGCAAAAAGGTCCTTTTCTCCAAGGAATGAGGGTTTTTGCGATATTAGTTATAAGCTCTAGGGAAGCTTTGGATAGATAGGGTAGGTGGAGAGTGATAAAGTCATTGGGGCTAAAAGTGGCGTTTTGAAGTTCATTTGTGGGGATATTTTTTAGGCGATTAAGGGATTCTAAAAGAGGTGTGATGTGTTTGTGCGTTAGTGCTAGATTGCGTCTATCTTGAATAGATTGCAGGGTTTGCATTAAAAAGTCTCATCTTGCATTTTGGGCTGTTTGCCTTCTTTGTAAAGAAGATTGTCTGGGCAAACCTCTATGTAATTACCCTGTGAATCATAATAATAGCTTTTTTCGTCCCAATAAGAATCAGAATATCCGCATTCATTGTGATAAATACAACCGCTAAAAAGCAACGCAATACCAAGTAATTTGAAAAACCATAAATATTTCATTTTATTCCTTTTTGTTTAGATTCTAGCAAATCCGATTCCAAAAAATCTTTCCCCTAGGAATGCTGGATCTATGAGGGTGCGAATTTTTGGGGAATGGTGCATAAAAGATTCTAAGCCAAAGTTTTGGATATACCATTCTCCAACTTTGTCTAATCCCATATCTACAAGGATTTTATTTTGTCTGCCAAAAAATAGTTCTTTTGCATTCATTGCTTTAAAAAGATTTTTAAGATAGCCAAAATGCACTTCATAGGTTATGTCGCTTTTGCCAAAGGATTCCAAAAAGTTTGGGTAATAATCTTTGGAGGTGGGATTTAAGAAAAGATTGTTGGTGGTGTGGTTTTGATAAAAACGCAAAGAAAAGGCATTGCGTGCTTTTAAATCCCCATAATCAAAAGTAATAAAGGCAAAAGAAGGTGTGTATTGAGTAAGGGAGGCAAGAAAAGATTTTAAATGTAGTGGAATCTCGCCAATTTCTAGCTCCATTGCTTGTGCAATTTCTATAATTTCTTTTGGGGCGGGGGCAAAAAGCAAAGAGTTATCTTGCAAATAAGCCATTTCCCCTTTGTAATAAAGCTCGCAAGCAAAGGAATCCAAAAGCTCATTGCTGATAAAAAAAGTAAAATCGTAGTTTTGTGCCTGTAAATCTTTGGGGGAATCTAATGTGTGAAGTGTTTGGGAGGTTTTGGAATAGAAGGTGGATTTTTGGGTGGTTTGGAGATTTTTGAGTGGTTCAAGGGTGTGGAAGCTGAGTTTTGCAAAAAGTGGATTGTGGGCTAGAAAGCTTGCAATATCGCTGATGAGATAGCCTTTGTCCGCACCAATTTCTACAATGGCAATCTTTTGGAGGGGGGGAAGTTTTGTGAAAAAATCTGCAATGAAATTTGCAATGCAATATCCAAAAAATGGGCTAACGCTAACGCTGGTGTAAAAATCCCCATCTTTGCCTATTTTGTGGTTTTGATAATAGCCCTCTTTGCCATAAAGCCATTGTTGCATGAGGTGAGAGAAAGGCTGCATTAAAATCCCTCTTGCTTCTCTTCAAGCTCAAAATATTGCATTGTTTTTTCTTCGCACAAGGCTTTTTTAGCCTCTAGCTCCAAAGAAAGCTCTTGTAGCTCATTAGCACTTAGAGTGTTGGAGTAGAGTTTGGATTCAATGGCTTTGATTTGGGATTCTAATGCGTCAATTTCGTGGGGTAGAATCTCTAAAAGTCGCTTTTGGTTGTAGGAAAGTTTGGTTTTTGGTTTTTCTTGTTTGGGCTTTTCTTTGGGGGATTGTAGGCTTTTTTCAAAGCTTTGGTATTCTTTGAGTTCTTTTTCTATCTCTAAATACTCGCTAAAGCTGCGGTGGGTTTCTTCAATCTCGCCATTTTCTTTGAAAACTAAGAGTTTTTTAGCAATTTTATCCACAAAATAGCGGTCGTGGCTGACAAAAATAATCGCCCCTTCAAAGCTTTGTAAATATTCCTCTAAAATATTGATTGTTGGGATATCTAAGTCATTTGTGGGTTCATCTAAAATCAAACAATCATATTCTTTGGTAAAAAGCAATGCAAGTGCTACGCGATTTTTTTCTCCGCCACTTAGAGAGCCAATTTTGTTGTCTAAAAACTCTTTGGGGAAAAGGAAGTTTTTGAGATAACCAAAAACATGCATGCTTTTGCCCTTAACATCAATATGGTCGCCTCCAAAAGGGCAAAAAGTTTCTAAGAGATTCTTAGAATCATCTAGCATTTCGCGGTGTTGGTCGAAATATCCAATCCGTACTTCCCCGCATTCTATTTTGCCTTCTTTGGGCTTTAGTTTGCCTAGCATAAGTTTTAATAATGTGGATTTTCCTGCACCATTTTTGCCAACTATGGCAATTTTATCGCGTTGCAAAATGCGGGTTGAGAAGTTTTGAATAAGGGTTTTATTGTCAATAGCAAAAGAGATATTTTGCAAGTCAAAAAGCATTTTTTTGCGATTTGTTCCGTCTTCTTGATTGAAGTGTTTTTTTTCTCGCTCTAGTTCTAAAGTCATTTTGCGAATGATAGAGGGATTGCTTTTTGCTTCTTGACGCATTTGCATAATCCGTTCTTTACGCCCTTCATTGCGTTTTACTCTAGCCCTTACCCCTCTTGCTAGCCATTCTTCCTCTGCTTTTAGGTGTTTAAGTAGGGTTTCATGGCTTTTGGCTAGGCTTTTTAATAATTCTTCTTTTTCTTTTAGATAATCTCCATAACCGCCCTTGAAATTGCGAATTTTGCAATCTTCTACTTCAATAATGCGAGTTGCGATTCTATCGATGAAATATCTATCATGGCTAATAAAAATGAGTGTCCATTTTTCTTTGAGTAGTAAATCTTCTAAAAATTCTACCATTTGCACATCAAGGTGGTTTGTGGGTTCATCAAGCAGTAAAATATCAGGTTTGCTAAGTAGCAAACAAGCAAGGGCTACTCTTTTTTGTTCCCCTCCGCTTAAGAGATTGACAAAGTTATTTTCAAGTTTTTTTAATGCAAAAGTTTCTAGGATTTGTTGAATCTTGTTTTCCAAATCCCAAGCATTATGGTGGTCTATAAAAGCACTAAGCATAGAGTGTTCTTGTAAAAGAGCTTTGTCATCTGGGGTATTTTGTAATGCTTTGGCGATTTCTTCTAGTTTTTTGCGGGCTTTTGTGATTTCTTCTAAGGATTCTAAAATCACTTCTTTGACGCTTTGTCCTTCTTTGAAATGGGGTTTTTGTATGAGGTGTTTGATTTCTAAATTTCCTTGGAGAATCCTAGAGCCCTCATCTGGTTCTAACTCTCCGCTAAGAATCTTCAATAATGTGGATTTTCCCGCACCATTTTTGCCTATAATGGCTACCCTTTGTCCCTCTTGAACGCTTAGTGAAATATCATTTAAAATGGCTTTGTAATTGTATTGTTTGGAGATATTTTGCAAAGAGATATTAGACATTTTTGCCCTTTGAATCTTTGGGTTTAAAAAGCAGCACAAGGCATAATCCTCCGATGATTAGCGAAAGAAGTTGCCCTTGAGTAAGCCAATTAAAAGCAATAAAACCGAGTTGAGAATCAGGCTCTCTAAAGAATTCTGCAATAAATCGCATTAATGAATAAAGCAATCCATACATAATTCCAATTTGCCCTACAAAACTTGCTTTTTTACGCCATAAAAATAAAATAATAAAAACAACAATGCCCTCCAAAAATGCTTCATAAAGTTGGCTGGGATGGCGTAAGATATTATCAACATAGATTCCTAATTGACTTGTGGTTTCTCTACCGACTAACTCTTGATTTAGGAAGTTTCCTATTCTGCCAAAAACATAGCCAAGTGGGACACTTAAACCTGCTAAATCCATAAAAAGCCAAAAATTAATTTTTTTGATTTTAGCAAAAATCAAAGACGCAATCAAAAATCCAATAACAGCCCCATGATAACTCATACCTCTAATGCCAACGAAATTTCCTTCTCTATCAAAGGGGTTGAAAATTTGCCAAGGGTGAGTAAGATAATAAGAAGTAAAAGGGTCATAAAAAATAATATATCCAAGCCTAGCACCCAAAATCACGCCAATTTCTACCCACAAAAAATAACTATCTAAAAGACTATCAGAAATAGGATAAGAATCTTTTTTGGCAATCCATTTTGCTACAAATAATGCCACAAGTAGAGCCAAAACATACATAATGCCATACCAATGAACAGGGATTCCAAAGAGATTAAAGGCTATGGGGTCAAAAGTGCTATAAATATTGTTCCATTTCTCCATTAGTAACCTTAAAAAATTCATTTAATCCCATATTGAGAAAGTTATTGTATAAATAGGGGTTTGCAATATAAATGTGGAATTTGAAATTATCTTTTCTTGCTAGTTTTAACCAATACCCCAAGATATAAAAGGTAATTTCTTTGGCTTGTGGAATATCAAAAAAAACTTCCATATTCTGCTCTCTACGCATTTTTTCCAAAAGAAGTTTAATATCATAATAATCGCTAATATCTTTCATTTTGCCATGTAGTATATAAACATTTTCTTTGAGCTTTTCTATTCGCAATTAAAGCCTTATATTTATGAATTTTAAAATTTAAAAGGAAATTTTATCAAATAAAAACAAAAAATGTTAAGTGTTTTTACAAGAAAAAAACGCTTTAATTTTTAATTTGAAATAATTTATAAAAACTTTGGGAGCATTTAGAGTATGGAAAGATTTGCAATTTTTGGTGCTGGTGGGCATGGTAGGGTAATTGCAGATATGATTTTGGCTTGTGGTGGAGAGATTGCTTATGTGCTTGATGATGCCCCTAGTGCAAAAAGTTTGGCGGGAAAAGAAGCAATAACCAAAGAAAAATTTTTAACAATTTCTTCACAAAAAGAGATTAAAATTGCATTAGCCATTGGAGATAATCATTTAAGAAAAGAAATTTATTATTTTTTTAAACAAAAAGGTTTTGAGGTGCCAAGCATTATTCATCCAAGTGCTATTATTTCTGAAGAATCTATCATTAAAGAAGCTTGTGTGATAATGCCAAATGTTGTGGTGAATGCAAAAAGCAGTGTTGGTGTTGGAGTGATTTTGAATACAGCATGTGTTGTAGAGCATGATTGTGCTATTGGTAGCTTTTCTCATATTGCACCAAGAAGTGTAATGTGCGGGGGTGTGAGTGTAGGAGAGATGACTCATATTGGTGCTGGAAGTGTGATAATTGAGGGCAAGAAAATTGGAGATTCTTGTTTGGTTGGTGCTGGAAGTGTCGTGATTAATGATATTGAATCTTTTAAAAAAGTTGTGGGCAACCCTGCTAAAAAGGAGTTAAAATGAGTTTTAGAGTTTTTTTATCCCCTCCGCAAATGGGAAAAAATGAGCAAAAATATGTCGATGAGGCTTTTAAGAGCAATTATATCGCACCTTTGGGTGAGTTTGTTAATCGCTTTGAAAATAGAATGCAAGATTATACAAAAAGTGCTAATGCTTTGGCGCTTAGTAGTGGGACGGCGGCTTTGCATTTGGCTTTGAGGGTGGCTGGTATTGGCAAAGGTGATTTTGTTTTGGCAAGCACTTTTACTTTTATTGGTTCTATTGTGCCAATCTTGTATCAAGGGGCTATTCCTGTGTTTATTGATAGTGATGAATCATGGAATCTCTCTCCAAAATTATTGCAAGAAGCTTTGGATAAATTAAAAACAAAGCCTAAGGCATTGATTGTAACGCATCTTTATGGGCAATGTGCGAAGTTAGATGAGATTGTAGAGATTTGCAAGGAGTATGGAATCTTGCTTATTGAAGATGCAGCAGAATCTTTGGGGGCATTTTATAAGGACAAGCATACAGGGACTTTTGGGGAGTTTGGCGCTTTGTCCTTTAATGGCAATAAAATCATCACTACAAGTGGTGGGGGAATGCTTTTGGGCAAAGATATGCACAAAATGCAAAAAGCTAGGTATTATTCCACACAAGCAAGGGAAAATCTTCCTTATTATGAGCATTTGGATTATGGTTACAATTATCGTTTGAGTAATATCTGTGCAGCCATTGGTGTGGGACAGCTAGAAGAGATAGAAGCAAAGGTGGCAAAGAGAAGAGAAATTTTTGAGTGGTATTGTGAAAATCTATCCCATGATTTGGTTGAGTTTATGCCTGAAGTGCAAGATTCACGCGGGAATCGTTGGCTAACAACTTTGAGGTTTAAGCATTCAAGGGCTAATCCAATGGAGCTAGTGGAGATTCTTGCAAAAAAAGGCATTGAATCGCGACCATTGTGGAAGCCTATGCACCTTCAACCTTTGTTTAGAGATTCTATGAATTTTTGTGATGGAAGCAGTCAAGAGCTGTTTAATAGCGGTATTTGTCTCCCAAGTGGTGGAGCAATGGACAAAGAAATTGTATTTGAAATTTCAAATTATGTTTTAGATTATTTAAAGAGTTTGTAAGTGATAAAATCTGCTATTTTTCGTCCAAGTAATACTAAGAGAATTGTATTTTTTTTGTTGATTGATGTTATTGTTTCTTATTTTACTTTGATACTTTCGTATGATTTGCGTTTTAGTTTTCAGGTGCCTTTGGAGTTTAGCAAAGAAGTTGCTTTGGTGTTTTGTGCTTTGATTGCTTTGAAGGTTTGTGCATTATGGGTTTTTAAAGTTTATTTGGTGCCATGGCGGTTTTTTGGTTTAAGTGAGGCATTGAAGATTATTTATGCACATATTTTGGCTTATGGAATTTTTATGCTTCTCTCTTTTTTGGGCTTATTTGGTGCGTTTCCTTTGAGCGTTGTTGTGATAGATTTCGTTATTTCTGGGATTTTAATTGGGGGGATAAGGATTTCAAAGCGAATTTATTTGGAGAATTCCCCTAAAAACTCTCCAAAGCCTGCCTTGATCTTTGGGGCTAATACCCAAGCTTCTACGCTTATTAAAAGCGCATTAAATAGCGAAATTCCCTTTTATCCTTTAGCCATTATCGATGAAGATGAAAAATCTCAAGGCAGTTATATTTCAAATCTCAAAGTTTATCCCAAAACCGCTCTTAAAGAGCTTTTGGAAAAACATAAAATCAAAAGTGCGATTCTTACGCAAGCTTACGCAAAACCACCTTTAGAAAAGCTGTTTAATGAGCTAACAAAAATGGGGATTGAAGAGATAAAAATTGCCTCTATGCTAAAAGAAGATAGGCATTTGGAGGATATTTCTATTGAGGATTTACTCTCACGCCCTAGCAAAGATTTGGATAAAGAAGTCATTGGTTCTTTTATCCGCAATAAGAAGGTTTTGATTACTGGGGCTGGTGGGAGTATTGGAAGTGAGATTGTGCGTCAATGTGTAGAATTTGGGGCTAAACGAATTATTTTAGTAGAGCATAGCGAATATAATCTTTATGCTATTACAGAGGAGCTAACTAAAAAAACTCCGATTAAGAATCTTGATAAAACAGAATTATTGCGTCCTGTGATGTTGTCAATTTTGGAAAAAGAGCGACTTTTGCCCTTGATGCAAGAAGAAAAGCCAGATATTGTTGTCCATGCAGCTGCTTATAAACATGTTCCATTGTGTGAATACAATCAAAAAAGTGCAATTGAAAATAATGTTATAGGCAGTAAAAATGTCATTGATTGTGCCATAGAATCCAAAGTGCCAAAAATAGTTATCATATCCACAGATAAAGCCGTGCGTCCTACTAATGTGATGGGTGCTACTAAAAGGATTGTGGAGTTGTATGCACAAAATGTCGATCCCAAAGAAAGTGAAATTGTTGCGGTGAGATTTGGAAATGTGCTTGGAAGTAGTGGTTCTGTTGTGCCAAAGTTCAAAGCACAAATTCAAAGGGGGGGTCCAATTACCGTAACTCACCCAGATATTACGCGTTATTTTATGCTAATCCCTGAAGCTTGCAGGCTTGTTTTGCAGGCTTCAGCAATTGCTAAGGGCGGAGAGATTTTTATTTTGGATATGGGAGAGCCTGTAAAAATTGTAGATTTGGCTAAAAATATGCTAAGACTTTATGGCAAAGAAGATGAGATAGAGATTGTTTTTAGCGGCTTGAGAGCGGGTGAGAAACTTTATGAAGAGTTGTTAATTGGCGAGAGTGAGGGCAAAACCAAATATCCCTCCATTCAAGTGGCTCGTCCCACAAATTATGATATTAAAAAGCTTAATGAAGACATTAATGAGCTTTTAAAAACGCAAGATATTATTGCTAAATTGCAAGAAATTGTTGTGGAGTTTCATCACAATGCACACGCAAACTAAAAAGACGCTAGCTTTTGTTATCTCATCGCTTAGAATGGGTGGTGCGGAGAAAGTAGCGAGTTTTCTAGCAAACCATTTTGTAGATTCTTATAATGTGATTTTAGTGCTTTGGAGTGATGAAAATCGCTTCTTTGAAGTGGATAAGCGTGTGAAAATTATAGTTTTGCCTGCTAAAATGCGTGGAATATTTGGAAATATAGAGCGTATTTTTGGGCTTATAAAATGTTTCAAGAGTTTTAGAGTGGATTTGGCTGTTAGTTTTATTCATCAAACCAACATTTTGGCAATTATTGCTTCAAAAATTGCTAGGATTCCCGTGATTGCTACAGAGCATAGCATTTATGCAAGTTTGGATAATAGCAAAATGTGGAAGTTTTTGCGGCGTATCATTTATCCTTTGGCTAATCAAGTTACCACGCTTACAAAGGGGGATTTAGAGAATTATCGTTTTTTGAAAAATGTAGGTGTAATGCCAAATCCTGTTTCTTTGGAGGTTTGCAGTGAGCCAAATTTGGAAATTTATAAGCCTTATATTTTAAGCGCAGGAAGAATGATAAAAACCAAACATTTTGAAGAATTGTTGGAAGTTTTTGGAGAATTTTCTAAGCAGAATCCTAAATTTTCTTTACTTTTAGCAGGCGATGGAGAATGTAAAGATTCTTTGCAAAAACAAGCTGAGAGTTTGGGGGCAAAGATTGTTTTTTTGGGGCGTGTGGAAAATCTCTATAATGCCTATAAAAATGCAGAATTTTTTGCACTCACAAGCCATAGAGAAGGTTTGAGTAATGTGTTAATTGAATCTTTAATGTGCGGGATTCCAGCTGTTAGCTATGATTGCCCTTATGGACCAAGTGAGATTATCCACAATAAAAAAAATGGAATTTTGGTAGAAATGGGAAATAAACAAGCATTGCTAGAAGCCTTTTTGGAAATGTCGCAAAAAAGAGATAGTTTTGCAAAAAATACTCAAGAAATTTATGCAAAGTATGGCGTTGGGGAAGTGTTTAAAAAATGGCAAGAAATGATTTGCTTAATGCTTAATAAAGAGTAAAATAGAGCCAAAGAATATCAAGCAAGCCCCTAGGCATTGTATTAAGGTTAGACTTTCCCCTAAAATCCACAATGAGAGCAAAACCCCCACAAGAGGTTCTATCATGCCTAAAATGGCAGTTTTTGTAACTCCGATTTTGGACATTCCAAGAAAATAAGCAATCATAGGAAAGAGTGTAGAAACAAAAGTAAGTCCAAAAAGTGCTAAGATTCCATTTGCTTTGATATTTTGGAGGTTGGGTAAGTCAATAACAATGTAGCATAATATAGCAAGTGAAGCAAAGAGGCAAACATAAAAGCTGCACACAATAGAAGAAAATTTTTGTGCAAGATTTTTGCTAAAAATTACATATAATCCATAAAAAAGCGCTCCAACAAGTGATAGGAAAATGCCATAAAAATTGAGTGCTAGATACGAAGAAGGTTGCAAAATAACAACCAAGCCTATAAAGCTTGTAATGAGGCAAAATAGCATTTTGGGGGTGATTTTGTCTTTGAGAAAAATAATGGCAATAAGAGCAACAATGGCAGGATAAATGTGATAGAGCAGAACCGAAAGAGAAGCAGGGATAAAACGCAAAGAATCTAGATAAGCAAAAGATTGCACGATATAAAGCACTCCGCCCAAAAAGAAAAATTTGAATAAATAAGGCATGGGGAGTTTAAGAGAGATTTTTTTGTAGATTGACCACGAAAATAGTAAAAGAGCAGTGCATATAAATCGAAATAATAATAAGTATTCTGTCGAGATTCCGCTATCTTGCACAAATACGCTCCATATCGGCATCATTCCATAAGCGATACTTGCACTTGTTATCCATAAAATACCTATTTGTTCGTGGGTGAGCTTTTGCATAAAATCTCCATAAATGTTTTGTGGAGTATAGTAAAGCATTGCTTACATAGGCTTAAATGGAGTAATAGAAGTTTTGGATTAAGCAAGTTTTTTGGGCAAGTGAAATTTTGATTATTTGCAAGGCGTGGGTTTGTTGGCGATTTACCAAGTGTTTGTCAAAAATAAATATAATTTGATTATCTATTTGAAGCTTAAAGATTAGGTTTTGAAATGAGAAATAATTTAAAATATAAGGAATAAAAAATGAAAAGAATTTTAAAAAGTATAATAGCAGTTAGTTTATTAGCAGGATTAGCGGTAGGTATGAGCGGTTGCAATCCTGATGAAATTGAGAGTTATTATGGAGCTTTTTAAATCGCCCTATAATTTTTTCTATTTCAACTTCCCTTAAGCTTTAGCTGATATAATTCCATTTCCTTTTTTGCATTTTTTGTTAGAGCAACCCTCTAATTGAGCAATACAACTTAATGTTTTAACCTTTTATTAAGAAGCGTTAAATTTTAGTTTATTGTAAAAATGTTGAAAAGATGTTCTTTAACTCATAAATAGTAATGAGCCAATTCATAGTATTTGAAAGATATCTTTCAATACATTTGATAAACTTGTTGGATATTTAAAGTTAAAATGATCTTTGACAACTAAGCAGGAGTAAAAAGAATTACTAAAAATCTTTTTATTTCTAAAATCAATTAAGATACAACATAAACTCATTTATTACTTTGTAGTTTTTATTTAAAACCACAAATCTATAAACAGAGATTTTGAGATTTTAGGACAAACTAATCCTATATTATTTTTATGGAGAGTTTGATCCTGGCTCAGAGTGAACGCTGGCGGCGTGCCTAATACATGCAAGTCGAACGATGAAGCTTTTAGCTTGCTAGAAGTGGATTAGTGGCGCACGGGTGAGTAATGCATAGGTTATGTGCCCTTTAGTCTGGGATAGCCACTGGAAACGGTGATTAATACTAGATACTCCCTACGGGGGAAAGTTTTTCGCTAAAGGATCAGCCTATGTCCTATCAGCTTGTTGGTGAGGTAATGGCTCACCAAGGCTATGACGGGTATCCGGCCTGAGAGGGTGATCGGACACACTGGAACTGAGACACGGTCCAGACTCCTACGGGAGGCAGCAGTAGGGAATATTGCTCAATGGGGGAAACCCTGAAGCAGCAACGCCGCGTGGAGGATGAAGGTTTTCGGATTGTAAACTCCTTTTGTTAGAGAAGATAATGACGGTATCTAACGAATAAGCACCGGCTAACTCCGTGCCAGCAGCCGCGGTAATACGGAGGGTGCAAGCGTTACTCGGAATCACTGGGCGTAAAGAGCGCGTAGGCGGGGTAGTAAGTCAGATGTGAAATCCTATGGCTTAACCATAGAACTGCATTTGAAACTACTACTCTAGAGTATGGGAGAGGTAGGTGGAATTCTTGGTGTAGGGGTAAAATCCGTAGAGATCAAGAGGAATACTCATTGCGAAGGCGACCTGCTGGAACATTACTGACGCTGATGCGCGAAAGCGTGGGGAGCAAACAGGATTAGATACCCTGGTAGTCCACGCCCTAAACGATGAATGCTAGTTGTTGTGAGGCTTGTCCTTGCAGTAATGCAGCTAACGCATTAAGCATTCCGCCTGGGGAGTACGGTCGCAAGATTAAAACTCAAAGGAATAGACGGGGACCCGCACAAGCGGTGGAGCATG
>JFBN01305015.1_pt1 | contig 13143 bp, 12 predicted proteins | sample 768741 | NCBI WGS metagenome assembly JFBN01 (sample SAMN01983846, study PRJNA193217) | chicken gut metagenome | biome: terrestrial biome; isolation source: ceca of Broiler chicken | host: Gallus gallus | place: United Kingdom: England | collected 2010-09-07
CCGCCGTCCCATGGCTGCTGCGCCCAGCGGGTCTGGGTGATCAGCGAGATCTCGTACGAACCCGCTTCCGGAAATTCAACGTCCCATGCGACGGAGTCAACGGTATTGTTCCAGTCGCAGATGGAGCCGTCCCGGTCGAGATGCGCGTGAGCGGCCACCTTGTGGGCCACTGCGGCTTCATCGATGATTTCCTGATCGGTTGTGACGTCATTTTTCCCTTCCCGGATCTCTCCTGCGCTCATCCCGAGAATCATGGCTCCGTTCTGCGGAATGAACTCTTTCCGGATCTGCGGAGGCTCCGCAAATTCCAGGGTGAGAAGCGGAAGAAACTCTCCCTGAAAATCCGGAAGCTGGAGCGTGATCGTTTCTCCGTTCTGCACAAAGGCCGCATTGCCCGCCGAGAGCAGATGTCCGCGGATTCCGTTCAGAGTCAGTTCCTTCAGCGCCTTCTTGAAAAACAGATTCAGCTGATTGCCCTTCTGCGTGCAGAAGGCAAAATCCAGTTCGAGCGGAAAGGGATTCGGCGAACTGGCGTAGATCGCGTGTTTCTTCTCCCGGATCCAGTTTGCAAGACCGGAGAGAATGTGATCGGTTTCCGGCGTGAAGTCGCCCTCGGGCGTCGGACCGATGTTCAGGAGGTAGTTGGCGTTCTTTTCGACCAGGGAGACCAGCTGGGTGATGATCTGTTCCGTGGATTTCCAGTTGTGATCGTCGTATTTGAATCCCCAGGTGTTGTTGAGGGTGCCGGGGGACTCCACGGGGTACTCCAGGCGGTTGCAGAGAAGCTGATTGTCGCCAAGACCGACAAAGTCGTGACAGTTGTTCCCGATCCGGCTGTTGATCATGCAGTTCGGCTGGAGTTTCTTCACAAGGGCCCGGAGCTCCTGGCTGAATTCAGGTTTGATGTCCATCGGACAGTCGCACCAGAGTTCGCAGATCTCTCCGTAATTGGTCAGAAGTTCGGTGACCTGCGGAATCACTTTTCCATGGAAGTAGCGGGCGAAGTTTTTTTCCGCGCGGTTCGGAAAATCCCAGTCGTTTCCCCAGTGCATGTTGTTGCAGTTGTAGCCGCGCGAGGGATCGGGATCGCCGCCGTCCTTCTCATGCCAGTCGAGGTGATGCGAGTAGTAGACGCCGAGTTTGACGCCGTATTTTTCACACGCGTGCTGGAGCTCCCGGAGCGGATCGCGTCCGAACGGGGTCATCTTCACGATATTGTAGTCGGAGACTTTCGTGTCGTACATGCAGAACCCGTCGTGATGTTTCGTCGTGAAGACAATATAGCGGATTCCCGCTTCCGCCGCCTTCCGGATCCACTCGTCCGCATTGAATTTGACCGGATTGAATTTCGCTGCGAATTTCGCGTATTCCTCATTCGGCATCCGGAAATAGGACTGGAACCATTCGCCGATCGGTTCCATGACCTTCCCGTTGTGGCGCCCTCCGGGGAGCGCATAGAGGCCCCAGTGAATGAACATGCCGAATTTCCGGTCGCAAAAAGCCTGAATCGCGTTTGTCGTCATGAAAAGATTTCCTTGTAAAAGTTTGAATTTCTGCTATAATTATATCATGCTTTTCGGAAAAAGTAAATGAAGTTCTTGTAGAATGTGGTACACTTTTTGCAGTTTCTGCTCTCCGAGGCGGAAGGAGGGACGGAATGAAGATTGATCTCCCGTGGCATACGTTTCTCGGCGGACTGGATCTGGAGATCGTCGGGACGGGATTCGGAGAGAAAATCCGGGTCTGGCGCTGTCATCCGTCGTTCGGCGGGGACAACTTTTTCCGGCTCTATCTGCCGGTCCGGGGGAAGTTCCGGCTTCTGTATGCGGAGACCTGCTGTGTGGTGGAGCCCGGCTATCTCTGTCTTCTGCCGGCCGGAACGCCTTTCTCCTATGAGTCTCTGTCGCCCTCGGATCACGGGTGGATCCATTTCCTTTCCCGGCAGCTGCGGACTCTGCCGGCCATGAAGCAGCCGATTCGTCTTCCGGTGGAGAAAAACAGTTCCCTGGTGCCGGTTTTCCATTCGGTGATCCGGAATTTCCCGGTCATTCAGAGCGTGTCCGAGGATCTGGCGGTCCGCAATCATCTGTTTTCGCTTCTGGCGCCTTTCCTGGAGCTGGTGCTGCGGAAAACCCCGCCGGAAATCGCCGCCGAAGGACGGTTCTCGGATGTGCTGGAATATATTGACCGCCATCTTGCCGAACGGATCGATGCGGAAGTTCTCCGTTCCCTGACCGCCCTGTCCCGATCCGACTTCTCCGCGCTCTTCCGAAAGACGTTCGGGCTGCCTCCGAAGCAGTATGTCTCCCTGCGCCGGATCTCCCGGGCGAAACAGCTTCTCTGGCGAAGCCGTCTTTCGATCAAGGAGATCGCTCAGCAGTGCGGATTCGAAAACCGGACCCTCTTCTTCCGGATGTTCCGGCAGTATACCGGAAGGACTCCCGGCGAATACCGGAAGTGTGGAATGGCCGACTGAGCGCTTCCTCCGGAACCGGGGAGTCCGAAACAGCTGGAGATCTTCACTCCTGCTGCTCCTTCGGCAGTTCGATGACGAAGGTGGAACCCTCTCCCGGAACGGATTCCACATGCACCGTCCCGTGGTGCGCCAGAACAATGTGTTTGACGATGGAGAGACCGAGGCCGGTTCCGCCCAGTTTGCGGCTGCGGGCTTTGTCAACCCGGTAGAAGCGTTCGAAGATGCGGTCGTGCTCCTGTTCGGGGATTCCGCAGCCGTGATCGCTGACGCGGATGAGGATATGATCCTCCTTCTCTTCGCCGTCGATGCGGACCGTTTCGCCGGCGGGGCTGTATTTGATCGCGTTGTCGACCAGATTGACCACTGCCTGCTCCAGAAGCGAGGCGTCGGCAAACAGACGGATCTTCTCTCCGCACTCCAGTTTCAGCGTGACCTGAGCGCTTTCCGCGCGGCTGCGGCAGAGTTCAAGCGCCGTCTGCAGAATCCGGAACAGCGATTCCTGGCGGAAGGAGAAGAGCATCCCCATCGAAGAGCTCCCGGATTCCAGAGCGGAAAGACTCAGAACGTCGCCGACCAGGTCGGAAAGACGATCCGCATGCCGTCCGATGATCTCCAGAAACCGGCGGAGGGGAGGCGGGAAGGAGTCCGACTGCGCCGCAAGTGTTTCGACCGCGGTCTTGATCGCCGTGACCGGCGTCTTGATCTCGTGCGAGACGTTGGCGACAAAGTCGCGGCGCATATCCTCCAGCTTCCGCATCCGGGTGATGTCGCGGATCACGACCACCGCTCCGGACGGTGATTCCGAATCCATCATGATGGACCCCCGCAGCACAAGAAGCCGTTTTTCGCCGGCATCCCATTCCAGTTCGTCCTCCGCCGGAGAACGGGTTGCGAGAAGTCTTTCGACAAAACTCTGCATGTGCGGATTGCGGAGCACCTCATACACCGTATGTCCTTCCACGGAGTCCTCCTTCATTCCGAGAATCTCCCGCGCGGCCTTGTTGACGATGATCATCCGCAGATCCGGATCCACCGCAATCACCCCTTCCGACATGGAGGAGAGAATGGTGGAAAGTTCATTCTTCCGGCTTGTGATGTCGCTGATCCGCAGTTTCAGCTGGACTCCGAGGGAATTGACCGCCTCCGCCAGCGCATTGATCTCCTCAATGCTGCCCGCCGCCGAGATCCGCTTGTTCAGATCCCCTTCCGCCATCCGGACCACCGACTTGCGCACCTCCTCCAGCGGACGGCTCAGCCGGCGGGAGATCAGAAGCCCGAATCCCATCGAAAGCAGAGCAAGAAATACGGCGAAAAAGAAAAGTTTGATCTTCAGCGCGCCGATGTTCGTATCCACCACCGCAAGGGGCAGGGAGAGACGGAACGCACCCACCACATCCCCCTTCGCATCGACCAGGGGATCGGCAACATAGATCATCTCCTTCATCAGTGTGGCGCTGTAACGCTGGGAGGAGACCAGCCGGCGCTCCGCCAGCGCCTGTTTCAGTTCCGGACGCTCTTCGTGGGAGGGCATGGTGGAGTAGTCGCCGTCGGAATCGTAAAGCACTTTCCCGTTCGGAGCGATGACGGTCAGGCGGGTCCCCGAATCTTCCACGGTCTTCCTGCAGAATTCAAGAAAATTGGGGTCGGAAAGATGCTGGAGAATCTGGGGCTTCAGCATTGTCGCCCGCTGGGAAACCTCTGTCCGGATGTTCGCAATGTAGAAATCCCGGAAAATCCGCGTCGCGAACCAGGCGGTCGGGAGAATGGTCAGTGCGATCAGAAGCAGAAACGCCGGATAGATTTGAAAGAAAAGACGTCTTCCCATTTTTTCATCCCATTCCCGTCAGATGTTTTTGAACTTGTAGCCGACTCCGCGGACCGTCTCGATCAGATCCGCGTCGCCCAGTTTCTTCCGGAGTCCGACAATCTGGACATCCACCGCGCGCTCCGTGACGGGATAGTCCGATCCCTTGATCTCATTCACAATCCGGCTCCGGCTGTACACCCATCCCGGACGCCGTGCAAGAAGATGCAGAATTTCAAATTCCGTAAAGGTCAGATCCAGACTCTTTCCGTCCAGCGTGGCTTCCCGGCGGCCGAGATCCAGAACCAGTGAGCCGCGCCGGATCACCTCTCCCGCCTCCGTGTCGGGCTGGCCGGAGGAGCGGCGGAGCAGCGCACGGAGACGCGCAATCAGAACTTTGGTGCTGAACGGCTTCGGAACATAATCGTCCGCACCGACCTCCAGGCCCGAGACCACATCCGCCTCCTCCCCTTTCGCGGTCATCATGATGATCGGAATCGTCCGGGTGTCCGGTTTCCTCCGCAGTTCCCGGCAGACTTCGATTCCGTCCACGCCGGGCAGCATCAGATCCAGAAGGATCCCGTCCGGACGAACCGCCGTCGCCCGTTCGATCGCCTCCTCCCCGGTCTCCACACAATCCACCAGATAGCCTTCCCGCTCCAGATTGTATTTCACCAGTTCGAGAATGTCTTCTTCATCATCGACAACGAGTATTCGTCCTTTGCTCATGAATCCGCCTCCCGGATGCTTGTTTGTTTTATGACTGTTTCCGCGTTGCTGGGATATACTCTATCCTCTCCGGATCAATCCCTTGTCAGAGGATTGTTAGATTTCCATTTAATCCAGCAGACGGACAAGCCCCGCAATCGCCGCAGTCTCCACCCGCAGAATCCACCGGCCGACTCGAAGCGGTTTCGCCCCGGCCTCCCGAAGACATGTTTCCTCCCTCTTCGAAAATCCCCCTTCCGGACCCACAAACCAGGCAATGTCCTCCGCGGAAGAAGAGTCCTCCCCTGTCTCCTCCGGCGATCCGAACCGGAGCTCGCCGCAGCGTTCCCGCGCATCCTTCACCGCCGCGGAAAACTGCAGCGGCGGCACGCTCTCCGGAAGAAACGGATTGCCGGACTGCTTGCACGCTTCGAACATCGCATCGTTCCAGCGGGTCGCAACCGATGACGCTTCCGGTTCCGCAACCCGGTATTCACAGAGAATCGGGACAATCCGCCAGACTCCCAGTTCCGTCGCCTTCCGCAGAATCGTATCCATCTTCTGCCGGCGCGGCGGCGCTATGTACAGGTGGATCCGGCGGGACGGCGGGGCGATTTCCCGGATCGATCGGATCTGCAGAAGCCGACCGGGTTTCACCTCCGCGGAGGCGATCCGTCCCCGTCCGTCCAGCAGCTCCACCTCGTCGCCCGGAAGAGCCCGCAGGATCCGGAACAGATGCGTCTCCTCGCCCCGTTCCAGCGTGACTTCGGCTCCAGGGCTCAGGTCCTTCAGCGTGTCGCAGCGGAACTTGCGGATGCTCATTTGCGGTCTTTCAGCGGAAGCCAGTTCAGAACATCCTGAATCCGGGCGTCCCAGTACTCCCAGCAGTGGTTTCCCGGTCCTTCCATGTAGGTGCTTTCGTAGCCGATCCGGCGGAGGTGAGCCCGGAACTCCGTATTGACCTGGTAGAGCATGTCCTCGGTTCCGCACGCCTGAAACAGCGCAGGACGGGGGCCGTCGGACTCCACCACCTTCGCCGCCAGCGTGTAAAGATCGTTCTGTGAGCCGGGAATCTGATCCAGAGGACCGAAGTCGAATTCGTAGAGCTTCCGGTTCGCCGCGCAGAGCCAGTCGTTCCGGAGCGCGCCCGAGAGACTGGCCGCCGCCGCGTAGCGGTCCGGATGGTTCAGCGCCAGCTTGAACGCCCCGAAGCCGCCCATCGACAACCCGGCGACAAAGGTGTCCTCCCGACGAGTCGAAACATGGAAAAAGGTCGGAAGAAGCGCCGGAAGCTCTTCGGAAATATAATCCCAGAAGCGCATGCCGTCGGGCGTGTTGTTGTAGAAGCTCCGGTTGACGCTCGGCATGACCACCACAAGACCGGTGGTCGCCGCATAGCGCTCGATGGAGGTGCGGCGCATCCAGATCGTGTGATCGTCGGACAGTCCGTGGAGAAGGTACAGAACTGGCGCCCCCTCCGCTGCGGCCTCGGCGCCTCCCATCCCGATCTGCGTCCGGCTCTTCTGTGGAAGAATCACATTCATCGACGCCGCCATGCCGAGCGCGTCCGAGTGAAAATTGCACTGAAGAAACGCCATTTGCTCATGCTCCGTGATTTTCGGACTGTCCTTCGGCGGCTTCCGCATTCGCGGCCTCTTCGCCGGCCTGGGTGTCCAGTTTGAAGTGGCGGATCATCTTCTCCGCAAGTTCCGTCCGCTCCGCATCGGATGCGTATTTGAGCTGACGCCAGTTCCAGTGGAAGCCGTCATCGGTCCAGCGCGGGACTACGTGCAGATGCGCGTGCATGACGACCTGTCCGGCCACTGTGCCGTCGGAAAGATGCAGATTGAATCCGTCACAGTCCAGTGCGCGGCGCATCGCAACTCCGAGGCGCGACCCCACCCGGAACATCCGTCCGCCGGTTGCTTCCGGTATCGTTGCAACACTCGTGTGGTGCTCCTTCGGAATCACCAGCGTGTGCCCGAAATTAATCGGGGAGATGTCCAGAAACGCAAGAACCAGATCGTCCTCGTAGACCTTGACCGATGGAATCTCCCCCGCAATAATTTTACAGAAAATGCAGTTTCTCATTCTCCCTTCTCCTCCTTTTCTCCGAGCAGCGGAACGATGTCGATCACATCGGCCCATTCCGTCTCGGGATCCTCCGTGATGAAACGGATCTTATCCTCCAGCTGCTGCCAGAGAGGTTCGTATTCGAACATTTCGTAGCTGTGTCCCCAGAAATAGAAAACCTTGCAGCCGTTTTGCTTCGCGCGTTCGTAACGCTCCCAGAAGTCTCCCGCCTGATAGTGGCAGTTCGAGGCAAGAATCATCGGCTCCCGGCAGGAACAGACATCTTCCACATTCTCGGTGGTCCGCCCGTATGCAAACCCGTTCTCCCGGAGCAGACGGACCGTCTCATGTGTCCAGCGTCCGCAGGGCCACGCAAAGCCCCGGCACTCCCGCTGAACAAGATCCTCCAGAAAACGGCGCGCCTGAAGCGCGGACTGAATCCATTCACTGTCCGGGACCATGCCCGCGTTTTCGTGTCTCCAGCAGTGGGAGGCCAGCTGGAAGCCATCGTAGACTTCCGCAATATCCTTCCGCGCAATCTTCCCGCACCGGAAGCCGTGGAAGCTCCAGCCTTTTTCGCCGGGGGCGATCCACGACGGTTTGCTGCCCTGGTCCATCAGACCGGGATTCAGATTGAAGGTGGCTTTCGCCCCGTACTTGCGAAAGAGTTCCGTCAGGCGGACATCGTTGTTGACGCCGTCGTCCCAGCACTGCACAACTTTCATCATTTTCCTGTTTCCTTCCTTTATTCCGCAAACCACCGATGGAGCTGCTTGCGGTGGTCGCAAAGTTCAATCACATCCCCCTTCTTCAGCGGGCCGACTCCCGACGGCGTGCCGGTGTAGACAACATCGCCTCTCCGCAGTTTCCAGTAGCCCGAAATGTAGAGAAGAAGTTCCGGAATCGGGGAAATCATCTTCGCGGTCTCCCCGTGCTGACGGAGAACGCCGTTGATCGAGCCGGTGAACTCCAGCGCGTCCAGTTTGTCGATCGCCGGATCAAACCGGTGAAAAACCGAGCACGGCGCCGCGCCGTCAAACGCTTTGGAGATCTCCCACGGCGAACGCATCGGCCGGATTCGGGACTGTGTCTCCCGCAGCGTCAGATCCAGGCCGATCCCGAGTCCCTCAATCCAGTTCACCGCATCGGCCACATCCTGCGGAACGCCGTCTTTCCCGATCAGAACGGTCAGCTCCGTTTCGTAATGGACGGTCTCCCCGTGGAAAACGGCCGAAACAGGGCTGTCCTCCGGAACAAGGGAGGTCGCCGGTTTCATGAAAATCACCGGTTCGGGTTTGTCTCCCGGAAACTCCTGCACATGGTCGAAATAGTTCAGTCCGATGCAGAAAATGCGCTGCACCTCGTACGCGGTCCCGTCGTCGGTAAAAACATTCATGGTTCCATTCCTGTCAGTTTCCAGATGGTTTTCAATGCAATCGCTGCCGAGATCCCGAGGCTTTCCGCCGAGAGCTGTTCCACAGTATCCGCGGCAGTGTGCCAGTAGAGATTGTTCGGCCCGTATTCAAAATCAATCAGATTCGCCGCGGGAATCCCCGCTTCGACAAACGGCGTATGGTCGTCGAGAATCGCCGGTCCCTCCACCGAAAGATGCGATCCGTAACCAAGATCTTCGGCGGCCTGCCGGATCGTCTCCCGCAATGCCGGATCGGTATCCGGAGGAAGTTTCAGTTTCAGATCCCGGTCGCCCACCATGTCCAGAAGGATCATCGCGCGGCAGTTTTTCCGCTCCCCGGTCCGTTCCAGTTCCGCAACCGAGCGGCGGCTTCCGTGGAGACCGTCTCCTCCCGTATAGCCGATCCGCGCCTCCTCTCCGTCGAAAAAGACAAACCGGAGCTCCAGTCCCGGACGGACCCCGGAATCCGAAAGCGCCTTCATCATCGCCAGCAGCACTCCCACTCCCGATCCCCCGTCGTTCGCGCCCTGAAACTCCGGAACTCCTTCCAGTTTTTTCGCATCGTAATGGGCGCCGATCACCAGAAACTCCCGCGATCTCCCCGGAAGAACCGCCCATACGTTCCGGAAGGTCATCTCCCCTTCCGGCGTCCGATCCCGGAAGGTGTCCGTTTCAACCCGGAAGCGCGGAAAGGAATCCGAAATCGTTTTCCTCAGCAGTTCCGCCGCCCGTTTCGCCCCCTCCGAGCCCGCATGGCGGGGGACGATTCGGGAAAGTCGTTGCGCCTGTTCGTACGCATAAGCCCCGTCCGGATGCGGAAACGGACTCTTCCCCGGACAGCCGCCAAGAAAGATCAGCAGCAGAAAAAACACGATCGAACGGAGACCCTTCACCGCACAACCGCTCCCTTGTTGATCGAAATTTCACGCCGCTGATAGGTCGGTATATCCAGATCCTCTCCCTTGTAGAGAGTCGGCGTCACTGCGGAAAAACACCCTTTGTCGAACGACTGGAGCTCGAATACCCCCTGTTCCAGCGGTCCGTTGGATTCCGCCGGACTCTCGCTCCTTTTCGCCGGTGCGGACTGCACTCCTCCGCGCCACTCCTTCTCCTCCCGCACCCGCGGCTGGACAGGCTGATCGTATTTGATCCGGATCACGGTCACCTGAACCCGGTCCCGAAACTGTTCGCTGGTCGTGACACCGGTCAGAATTTCCGTCTCTTTCGGCAGCATTCCGGCGATCAGCTCCAACGTCCGTTTCGCCTCCCCCAGTTCCAGATCCGGCCCTCCGGAGACCGTGATGACCGCCGCATCGGTATTCTCCCGCTTGAACGCTCCTCCCAGAAACGGCGACAGAAGCATCCGTTCCACCGCGATCCCGCACCGGTCCAGTCCTTCGGAACTGTCCGCCGAACCCACTCCGATTCCGCAGGAACACTTCTTCCCCTTCAGCGCCGCCATGAATCCGGCATAATCCGATCCAAGCGCATTTTCGCTGCTCAGCATTCCCGCAACTCCCAGCGCCGTATGCGCCAGCTCCATTCCCGATTTCGCAAACGCATCTTCAAACGGCGTTTCCGACGGCAGCATCGAAAACAGCAGATCGTTCGGCATCCGCATCACAATATCCGCCAGCGGAAGCAGATCCTCAAGGCTCTCCTCCGCCGTTTTCCGCTTCGCAAACGATTCAAAGGAAAACGGCGTGGTCAACATGAACACCGCCGGAATCTTCAGCGTTCTCGCCACGCTCGCCAGTGTCCGGATTCCGCCGGTGGCCACTCCCCCTCCGAGTCCTCCCACCACGATCAGAAGCGATTTCCCCTCCATCCGTTTCGCAATCGCATGACGCTCCTTCGCCACCGCCTGTTCTCCGCGGATCACATCCCCTCCGCATCCGCTCCCCTCGCGCCAGCTCCACCCGGATCCCGCAAGAACACACGGAACATTCCGGGCCAGCAGCGGATCCAGTGCCTCCTGATCCGTATCAATCGCGGCAAGCGCGTATTTGCATCCCTCCGTCGCAAGCGCGGAAACCACACGGCATCCCGCTCCCCCGATCCCGAGAATCAGAACCTGTTCCGCCTGTTCCACCGTCATAATTTGAACGCCTTTGTCACATCTTTGAGTTTATTGAAAATTCCGCCGATCCCTTCCAAGGCGTCTGCGACTTTTTCGATGCCTTTGAGTCCGTTCTGCGCCTCGTCGGTCTGCAGCGAATAACTGAGCGCTCCCAGCAGTGCCGAACAGCGCGGATTGTCGAGCCCCGTCACCGCTCCGCTGATCTCCAGCGGCTCCCCCTGACGGATGTGGGTCCGGAACGTGTTCCGCGCGCACTCCAGCACCATCGGAAACAGCGATCCTCCTCCCGTAATCACCACCCCGCTTTTCAGAAACGACGACAGCTTCCGGGAATCCACCTCCTCCTTCAGAATCGAAAACAGCTCATTGAGCCGCAGTTCCACAATCTTCTCATACGACCCAACCGGGATGTTCCGGTGCAGTTCCGACGATACCGGCAGCGGAAGAAACGCCTCCCCCGAACGCTTGAGCTGTTCGAACCGCCCCTCCAGAAGAAATTTGCGCGCCTGATCCTGCGACAGATCCAGGCCCAGGGCAAGATCGTTGACCAGATTGTCCATCCCGATCGGAAGAACTCCGCTCATCAGCACTCCGTCCTCATGGACAAGAATATAATCACAGACTCCCGCCCCGATGTCGATCAGCAGAGTCCCCTGTTCCTTCTCATCATGGGTGAGAGTCCCGTACGCGGAGGCAATTCCCGAGAAAACCGGCTGAATCTCCTGTTCAAATCCGAATTCCCGGATCGCGTTGCGCATCGTCTCCACCTTCGCCCGGTCGGCAAGAATAATATGAATGAATGCGTCCAGACGGTTCGCACAGTGCCCGCACGGATCCTTCACCCGCGTATTCATGTCCAGCATGAAGTACGACGTGAACGAAACTAAATGACACTGATCCGGCGCCAGAGAGATGCTCGACGCCTTCTCCTCCGCTTCGGACACATGAAGTGGAGTAATGCGGTGATCCGTATCATAGATCATCACATTGCCCTCGCCCTGACGGGTGGTGATGCCCCGCCCCGACACCAGAAAATAGATCTGTTCCCGGTCGTAGATGTTGCCCGCGGAGTTGTCCGCATCCTCCAGCGCTCCGGCAAAGGCCTTCATCGCCGTCTGCAGATTGACAATCTCCCCTTTGACCACCGAGCCCCCCGAATCCCGGGAGCCCCAGCCGAACACGGTGGGATTGCCTCCCTTGTCCCGTCCTCCGTGGAGAACGCAGATCTTGGAGGTCCCGAATTCCGCGATGGTGAACAGATCTCTGTTTTTCAGTCCCATTTTCCTGTCGGTCCGTTTGCTTTTCTTCCGAAGGAAAATAGTACATCATTTTTCTGTTTTTTCAACCGTCCGCTTTCGATTTCTCCAAGATTTTCCGCTTCTCCGCGGCAGGGAGGAAAAATGGGAAAACTACTGGGTCAGACGGACGTGAAATTCCGTCGGCTGCGTCTTCTCCGCCTCGTTCTCCTTCCGGTAGCCGCGGTTCCGAAGTTTCGTCGAAGCGTAAAAGCGCAGAAGAGAGCGGTCCCCCGCAAGAATGCTGCGCTGGATGGTCTCCTCCGCCAGATCGTCGAATTCCTCCCGCAGCGATTCTATCCGCTTCTTCGCGTCGGGGTTGCTGTTGATGAAGTCGTAAAGCGTCGAACGCGGAATCCGAAGTTTCCGCGCAATGGCGCTGATGTTTCCGTAGGTGCCCTGCGAGGCCTGTTCCAGTTCTTCCAGAGTCAGTCGTTTCATGATTCGGTTTCTCCTCCTTGGTTCGGAGATTCCGCCTCTGTCAACCGAGCTGGGCGCCGCGGAAAAAAACAACAGGGGTCACTCCTCCGCAGAGTAGCGTTCTTCTCCGTTGACAAACACGCGCTCCACTTCAAAGTCGCCGGAAAGAATGGTCAGGTCCGCCAGATAGCCGGGCTCAATGCGTCCCACTCTCTCCAGACCGAGCGCCCGGGCCTGATTCCACGAGGTCGTCTTCACAAGATCCTTCAGCGGATAGCCGGTGATCTCGCAGACGTTCCGGAACGCCGCATTCATCGTCAGAACACTGCCTCCCAGCGTCTCCGGGTGCCCCTTCACATGCACGGCTCCGTCCTTCAGGACAATCGGAAGTCCGGCAAGCTCGTACTCCCCTTCCGGCATGCCGGAGGCCTCCACGGAGTCCGTGATCAGCATCAGATGGTCGCAGTCCCGCGTCTGGAAGATCAGACGGATCATGTCCGGACACACATGCAGCGTGTCGCAGATCAGCTCCAGATACACATCCTCGTGCAGAAGTCCCGCTCCCACAAGACCGATCTCCCGGTGCTTCAGCGGCGTCATCTGATTGCAGAAATGCGTCAGATTCCGGAGTCCGTGTTCATACCCCTCCAGAAACTCTCCGTACGTCGCCGCACTGTGAACGCACGACGGCGTGATCCCGTGTTCCAGAAGTCCCGCCGTGAACTCCACCGCCCCCGGTAGCTCGATCGCAAACGAAACCTTCCGCACCGGGAAAATCCGGTTCAGACGCAGAACCTCCTCAAGATCCGGATCCCGCAGAAACGCCGGATTCTGCGCTCCGAGACACTTCGGATTGATGAACACCCCTTCCAG
>JFBN01305739.1_pt1 | contig 13118 bp, 9 predicted proteins | sample 768741 | NCBI WGS metagenome assembly JFBN01 (sample SAMN01983846, study PRJNA193217) | chicken gut metagenome | biome: terrestrial biome; isolation source: ceca of Broiler chicken | host: Gallus gallus | place: United Kingdom: England | collected 2010-09-07
AAAGCGCCCTCCCGCAGTCAGCGGGAGGGCGCCTGTTTTCGTTATATTCAGCCTTCCATCTTTTCGAGCAGCTTGAGGTCGATGCCCTTTTCGCCGATCTTGATGATCTCCACCTTGACGGTGTCGCCGATGTTCAGCACGTCTTCCACCTGATTGATGCGCTTGTCGCTCATCTTGGAAATGTGGATCATGCCGTCTTTGCCGGGTGCGAGCTCGACGAACGCGCCCACTTTGGAGAGGATGCGCACGACGGAGCCGATGAACATATCCCCCACTTCGGGGTCGCGAGCGATGGAGAGGATGATCGCCTTTGCGCGCTCGGCATTGTCGAGATTTTCGCCGTACGTCGCGATGCAGACCTTTCCGTCGTCGTCGATGTCGATCTTGACGCCCGTCTCTTCGATGATCTTGTTGATGACCTTGCCGCCGCTGCCGATGACCTCGCGGATCTTTTCGGGATCAATGGTGAAGGTAATGATCTTGGGCGCATACTTGGAGAGCTCTTTGCGGGGCGCGGGGAGCACGTCGAGCATCTTGTGCAGGATGAACTGCCTGCCCTCGTTTGCCTGCGCGATCGCGCGGCGGAGGATATCCTCCGAAATGCCCTTGATCTTGATATCCATCTGAATGGCGGTGATGCCCTTTTCGGTGCCCGCCACCTTGAAGTCCATATCGCCGAGGAAGTCTTCCAGCCCCTGAATGTCGGTGAGGATGGCGACGCGGTCGCTCTCGGTATCCTTGATGAGCCCCATCGCGCAGCCCGCGACGGGAGCCTTGAGGGGAACGCCCGCATCCATCAGCGCCAGCGTGGAGCCGCAGACGCTCGCCTGCGACGTGGAACCGTTGGAGCTCATGACGTCGGATACGACGCGGATGGCATACGGGAACTCTTCCGCGCTCGGCACGACGGGTTCGAGCGCGCGCTCGGCAAGAGCGCCGTGCCCGATCTCGCGGCGGCCCGGGCTCTTCAGCCCCTTCGCTTCGCCGGTGGAATAGCCGGGGAAGTTGTACTGATGCATATAGCGTTTGAAGGTCTCTTCATCCAGCCCGTCCAGCTTCTGCACTTCGGAAAGCATCCCGAGCGTGCAGGTGGAGAGCACCTGCGTCTGTCCGCGGGTGAACACGGCGGAACCGTGTACGCGGGGCAGGATGCCCGTCTCGCACCAGATAGGGCGGATATCCTTCAGCCCGCGGCCGTCGGGGCGGATGCCCTTGTCGAGGATCTTCGCGCGGACTTTTTCTTTCGTGAGATAATACAGGCTGTCTTTGATCTCGCGCGCCTTGTCGGGATATACGTCCGCAAAATGCGCGAGGACGTCCTTTTCCACCTCGTTCTGCTTCTCTTCGCGGGCGCTGCGGTCATACTCTTCGAGCGCGGCGTCGAGTTTGGAAGAAGCGTAAGCGCGGACGGCGGCGTCGATGTCTTCGGGAACGTGATACAGCTCCATCTGCCTCTTCGGCTTGCCGATCTCTTTCTGAATGCCCTCGATGAACGCGCACTGCTTTTTGATCTCCTCATGCCCGAAGAGGATGGCCTGCACCATCTCTTCGTCGGAGATCTCCTTCGCGCCCGCCTCGACCATCATGATGGCGTCCTTCGTCCCCGAAAGCCCGAGGCTTAAACGGCTCTTTGCGCGCTGCGCGCTGTCGGGGTTGATGACGTATTCGCCGTCGACCAGCCCGACCTGCACCGAACCCGTGGGCCCCGCCCAGGGGATATCGGAAATACTCAACGCGATGGAGCTGCCCATCATCGCAAAGGGTTCGGGGGGGATGTTGGGGTCGACGGAAAGCGCGGTCGCGATGACCACGACGTCGTTGTACAGCCCCTTCGGGAAGAGGGGGCGGATCGGCCTGTCGATCAGGCGGGAAGTGAGGATGCCCTTGTCGCTCGCCCTGCCCTCGCGCTTTTTGAAGCCGCCCGGGATCTTGCCGACCGAATACATCTTCTCCTCGAAGTCTACCTGCAGCGGGAAGAAGTCCATGCCCTCCCGCGGAGATTCGGACATGGTCACGTTGACCATGACCGCGGTGTCGCCGCAGCGCACGACGCACGAGCCGTTCGCCTGTTCCGCGTACTTGCCCGTCTCGACGATGACCTTTCTGCCGCCGACTTCCGTTTCAAACTGTCTGAAATTTTTTGTCATTCTTCACTCCTTGACTCTTACTCTTGACGGAGGTCCCCGACCTCCGCTTTTGCCGTTGTTGCACGCGGCGCTGCTGCGCGCCGGAATTTATAAAAGGGCCGAACGAAGCCGTTCCGCCCTTAAATAACGATTATTTCCTCAAATCGAGGCGGGATATAATATCCCTGTACTTTTCGATATCCTTCGACTTGATGTAGTCGAGAAGCCCGCGGCGCTGGCCGACCATCTTCAAAAGCCCGCGGCGGCTGTGATTGTCGTGCGGGTGCTCTTTGAGGTGCTCGTTGAGGTGGTTGATGCGCTCGGTAAGCAGAGCGATCTGCACCTCGGAAGAACCGGTGTCGCCGTCGTGGCGCTTGTACTCGTTGATGATCTGTGTTTTCTTTTCCTTTTCCATTGTTTTACTCCCTGGAAATATATTCACGAGGACAAAGCACGGCGAGGAGAACCGCACGGCTTTGACCACGCATGGTATTAGTTTACCATATTTTTGCGCATTTGTAAACTGTTTCGCATGCCTTTCGCGGGTAAAATAAATGCGCGGAACATAAATCAGTTGTATAAAATATTCTATAAAACTTTGTTCAATTTGTCAAGGGGAAAATGAAAATCATGTTTTTCTTCCGTCTTTTACGGCAAAAAAAGAGAAAGCCGCTCAGCCGTACAGCTTTCTCTTTTCGGCAAGGATGCCCTCTATTTTAGCTATGTAAGTCGGGATATCCTTCGGCGAACCTATGCGTTCGATACGTCCCTCTCCCGCAAACAGCTTTTTGCCGACGGCGTTCGCGCCGCAGGCGATGTTGTCGGTGATCTCTTCCATGACGTCTATGTTATAGACGCACGCCCTGCCCGGCTTCGTCCAGCCCGTGTTCTCGCGGTTGTCCGCCATATATTTCTGCCTGTACAGATAATACGGCACATAGCCGGCAGCGGAAAGGGCGCTGCGGGAATAGCTTATCATCTCCCCTATGCCGTCGCCCGCGAGGCGGCTCTCCTCCTCCTTGAGCTTTGCGCCTTTTTTGAGGCAGAGCGTGTGAACGGTGATGTTTTCGGGCGCGAGCGCGACTGCCTTGTCCAGCCCCGAACAGAACTCCTCCGCCCGTTCGCCCGGCAGCCCCGCGATGAGATCGCAGTTGATGTCGAAGGAAAACCTGCGCGCCATGTCGAAGGCGCGGTAAATATCCGCCGCGGTATGTCTGCGGCCGATGCGCGCGAGCGTCTCGTCCGAAAAAGTCTGCGGGTTGACGCAGATGCGCGTCACGCCGTAGTCTTTGAGCAGCTGCAACTTCTCCTCGGTGAATACGTCGGGCCTGCCCGCCTCCACGGTGTACTCCTGTCCTTCCGCAAAGGGCGCGGCGGCATCCAGCACCCGCCGCAGCTGCGGCGTTTCGAGCACGAGCGGCGTGCCGCCGCCGATATAAATGCTCTTCAGCCGCCTGAACAGCCCGCGGCAGGCAGCGATCTCCTTCTCGAGCGCGGAGAGATACCCCTCCACATACTGCCCCGTCCGCGAAATATCCGCCGTGATGAAGGAACAGTAATTGCACTTGGAGGGGCAGAAGGGTATACCTATATAGAGGTCGGCGGCGCCTTCTTCCCGCGCATAGATGCCCTGCTGCGCGTCGAGCACGGCGCGCACGAGCGCGATGTTTTCCCGCGACACGCCGAATTTTTCAAACAGCGGCTCGAAGCGCCTGCCCGCAGCCTGTTCGGCATAAGCGAGTTTGGTCGGGCGGATGCCCGTCAGCGCGCCCCAGGGCATGCTCCTGCCCGTTTCCGCGCGCAGCGCCTCGTACAGCGCGAGCTTGGCAAACCTGCGCGCATAGCGCTTGAATTCGATCTCCCCCGCGCATTCCTGCCGCTCGCAGAAATCATATTCCCTGCCGCCCACGATGACGGCGTTCATGAAGTTGTTTTCGGCATAGACGAAGGTATGCGCCACGTCCGGCACGTCGCCGAAGAGCCGCAGCACGTCCGCCATCTCCGCTTTCAGAAACTCTGTATTCGTCGTAAACATATCGAAATTCGGACAATTATGTCTCGCATACTACTGTGCAAACGGGTTATACGCCCTCTCATGCGCGAGAGTTGTCGGCTCATCGTGTCCCGGACAGACGGTCATGTCGCCGTCGAGGGCAAGCAGCTTTTTCACGCTTTCGCGCAGCTGCGCGCCGCTCCCGCCGGGGAAATCCGTACGGCCCACGCTCTCAAAAAAGAGCGTGTCCCCCGTAAAGAGACAGCCGTCGCATACGAAACACGCCCCTCCCGGCGTATGGCCGGGCGTCGCGATGACGGTGATCGTCAGCCCGCACAGAGAGAGCCGTTCTCCCCCGCGGAAGGTAAAATCTGCCCTGAACGGAGGAACGGGAACGCCCGCATCCGCCGCAAGGTTGGCGCGCGAAGAGAGCAGCGGCGCTTCCTTGTCGAGGCAGGCGACCTCCGCCCCCGCCTCCTGCGCGGCGGCGCATCCGCCGATATGGTCGAAGTGCCCGTGCGTGAGCAGCACATAGCGGACGGAAAGCCCCTTCTCCTTTGCAAAGAGGAGCGGCTCCTTCCCGCCGCAGTCTATGAGCACGGCATTTTCGCCGTCCTGCGTGATCAGATAGGAATTTGCCCGCAGAGGCCCCGCGGGCACGGTATAAACGGTCATAATAAATACACCTTACTTTGTCGCCGTGCGGTAGACTTCGGTGATGCGCTCGTCCGAGCGGATCTTTTTGATGAGAAGGTCGATGTCCTCTTTTCCGTTGAGCCGCACGTTCGCCTCTATCACCGCGTCTTTATTCTTGTCGAAGCGGGAATTGACGCCCGTGATCATCAGCCGCAGATCGGACACCACGGAAGTGAGAACGGAGAGCGCGACGCCCTGGTCTTTCGCCTTGATGACGATCCCGGCGATGAACCTTCCGCCGCTGGTCGCCGTCCATTCCGCGGGAAGGATGCGGCCCTCCTCCGCTTCGAGGTTTTTGATATTGGGGCAGTCCGCACGGTGGATGACGACCCCCCTGCCGCGCGATACGAAGCCGACGATCTCGTCGCCGGGCACGGGGTTGCAGCACCCCGCGAAGCGCGTCAGAAGCCCGCTCATGCCCTTGACGATGACGCCGCCCGCCTCGTTCTCCCCGCCGCCGTGATATACCGGCTTTTTGGGGATCTCTTTCCTGTAAAAGTCTATCAGCTTGAACAGCACCTGATTGACGGTGATCGCGCCGTATCCCACGGACGCGAACATTTCGTCCTGCGAAAAGAAGGAAAACTTTTCGGAGATCTTCGCAAAGCTCTCCTCCGTGAGGATGTCGGACAGGTTGTAGCCGCGGTGCTTCGCCTCCGCTTCCAGCATGCTCTTGCCGATCTTGATGTTTTCCTCCTTCATCTCGCGCTTGAAGAACTGCTTGATCTTGGCGCGCGCGGAGGAGGACTTCACGATCTTCAGCCAGTCCCACGAAGGCCCCTTTGAATTGGAGGAAGTGATGATCTCCACGACGTCGCCCGTCTGCAGCGTGGAGTTGAGCGGCACTATCTTCGAGTTGACGCGCGCACCCACGCAGCGGTTGCCGATCTCGCTGTGGATGGCGTAGGCAAAGTCGATGGGCGTAGCGTCTTTCGGCAGGGAGATGACCTTGCCTTTGGGGGTGAAAACGAGCAGTTCGTTGGAATACAGCTCCGTTTTGAGGGACTGCATGAAGTCCTTCGAGTCCTTCAGCCCCCCTTCCCAGTCGAGCACCTCGCGTATCCAGGAAAGGCGCTCCGTGAAGGCGGAATCCTCCGACTTCTTTTCCTTGTATTTCCAGTGCGCCGCGATACCGAACTCGGCGGTGCGGTGCATTTCAAAGGTGCGTATCTGTATCTCGAAGGGCTGCCCGAAATTCGTCACCACCGTCGTGTGCAGCGACTGGTACATATTTGCCTTCGGCGTGGCGATATAGTCCTTTATGCGCCCGGGGATGGGCTTCCAGCGCTTGTGTATCTTGCCGAACACTTCGTAGCACTCGTCCACCGTATTGACGATGACGCGCACCGCCGTCAGGTCGTAGATCTGGTCGAGCGTCTTGTTCTGCGCCTTCATCTTCTTATAGATGGAATAGAAGTGCTTCGGGCGGCCGAAGACCTCCCCTTCGATCTTGCTCTCGTCGAGGATGTTCTTGATCTCCTTGACGACGAAATCGACGAAGTTGTGGCGCTCGTACAGCTTCTGATGGATATTTTCGACGAGGAACTCATAGGCTTCCGGCTCGAGGTATTTGAGGCAGAGGTCTTCCAGCCACTTGATCTGCGAAATACCCAGCCTGCCGGCAAGCGGCGTATAGATGTCCAGCGTCTCCTGCGCCATCTTGACCTGCCGCTCTTTGGAAAGGAAGTTCAGCGACCGCATATTATGCAGGCGGTCGGCAAGTTTGATGATGATGACGCGGATATCTTTCGCCATCATCGCGACGAATATCATCTTGTTGCGGCGGAAGTTTTCCGCCTCCTCTTCCTCGCGGGATTTGAAGACGATCTTGTCCAGCTTCGTGACGCCGGAAACGAGTTCGAGGATCTCCTCCCCGAAGTTCGTGCGGATGTCCTCCTCGGTGACGGGCGTATCCTCTATCACGTCGTGCAGGAAGGCCGCGGCGACGGTGGCGCTGTCAAGTCCCAGCTCCATGAGTATCTTCGCGACGGCGCAGGGGTGAATAAAATACGCCTCTCCCGATGCGCGCTTCTGCCCGCTGTGCGCCTGCTCGGCATAGTGATAGGCGCGGATGAGCATCTCACGGTCGGCTCCCGTGTAATTGTCGTAGATCATCTGCAAAGCGGTCGTACTCATCCTCTTCCCTCCTTCAGCGCGCATACGCCGCGGTAGATCGCCGAAAGGCGCAAGTCAGTCTTTTTCCCCGGTACGGCGACCAGTCTGCCCCGCTCGGGGCGGAGCAAGCCGAGTTCGAGGAACACTTCCGCCGCGAACACGACCTGCCGCGCGTCGAACGGCAGCCCGGCAGACGCGGCAAAGGCGACGCTGTCTTCTCCTTTTACTCCGCCGCGCATCGCGCAGTACAGTTCTCCCATGACCCCGCGCGACGTTTCCAGCCCCGCAATACTATTATACCCGCACAATTCGCTGTTGACAACTACTTTTTTGCCGTCGAGCGCCGCAATGTTGAAATCGGCGGGCCTGTCGAGGAAAAAGACGTCGCGGTACATGGACACATCGGCATCGGCAGCGGGCGATACCAGCACCGCGTTGCCGACGTTGTGCGAGCCGGGACGGAAGAGATCTACATCCAGCCCGCGCAGGCACTCCGCGAACGGCGCGGGGATACCCTCGCTGCACACGGCGAGCATTCCGTAATTGCACGCCCTGCGCGCCGCCGCGATGCGGCCGCGCAGTTCTTCTTCGGGTTCGAAGCACACGACGGCGGAAGGCTCCTTCTCTGCCAGCCGCAGAAGGTTGTTGCGGAAGACGTACAGCCGCGTCAGCTCCCCTTCGCCGTAAGAGCACACCATGTCGCGGACGATGCCGCGTACGGAAGCCTTTCCGCGGAAGCGGGACACGCCGCACTCGAACACGACCGTCTTTTTCATGTCGGAGGCGAGCAGCGGGAGCGCCTTTTCTCCGCCGAACCAGACGAGTTCCGTCCCCTCCGCCTGCATCGTGATATGCGGAGACCCGTCCTTCATGCGCCGCGCGTCCGTGCGCGCAAGTTCCGCGGCGAACAGCGGACGGCGGTTGCCTACGCCGCACGGTTCCAGCCTTTCCAGCTCTTCGGCGAGCGCGAGGTCGAAACAGACGTCCGTGCCGCTGACGCACAGGGAGGGCATAAAATCTTCTTTCCCGTATTTTTCGCCGAGATAGGCGTCGAGCGCGTCGCGCAGTTTTCCGAAGTTTTCCGGCAGGACGTTCACGCCCGCCGCCTGCGCGTGCCCGCCGAATTCCTCTATATAGGCGGAGCAGGCGCGCAGCGCCTCGTAAATGTTCACGTTTTCGATGGTGCGGGCAGACCCTTTGAGCACCCCGCCCTTCGGCACAAAGAGCAGCGCGGGGCGGTTGAACTCTTCCGAGAGCTTCGCCGCGACGATGCCCACAAGCCCCGTGCTCCACTCCTCCCCGCAAAGCATGATCACGTTGCGGAACGGCCCCTCCCGGGCGATCATCTCCTTTGCGCTGCGGTACACCTCGTCGCAGGCCTGCTGCCGTTCGAGGTTGTATTCGTTCAGCTTGCAGGCGAGGTCGTACACCTCCCCGGCATCGTCAGAAGCAAACAGGCGGAGCGCACTGTCCGCATCCCCCATCCTGCCGGCGGCATTGATGCGCGGCGCGACGGTGAACGCGAGCGTCTGCGCGGTGATCTCGCCTTTTTTCGAGGAGGCGAGCAGCGATATCGCCTGCCTGTGCCCTTCGTTGATGAGTTTCAGCCCCTCGAAGACGATATCCCTGTTTTCGCCCGTGAGCGGCACGCTGTCCGCCACGGTGGAAACGGCCGCGATGTCCGCAAAGCCGTACGCCTCTTCGCCGAGCAGCGCGCAGGCGACCTTGAAAGCGACGCCCGCCCCGCACAGGTTATCGTAGGGATACTCGTCGCTGATCTTGGGATTGATGACGACGCAATCGGGCAGCACGTCGGGGAGCTCGTGATGGTCGGTCACGATGACCCGCACCCCGCGCGACTTGATATACTCCGCCTCTTCGCGGTTGGAAACGCCGCAGTCGACGGTCACGATGAGGTCGGGCGCATATTTGTCGATGATCTTTTCCAGCGCGGAAACGGACATCCCGTAGCCGTCCGCGCGTTCGGGCACATAGGCGACGCAGCGCACCCCGAAGGCGGTCAGCGCCCGGGAAAGGATGGACGCCGCGCCGATGCCGTCGGCATCGTAATCGCCGTAGACGACGATCAGCCCGTCCTTCTCTTTTATCTCTCCGACCGCGCCGACGAGCTCGCGCATCCCCCGCATCAGGAAAGGATCGACGAAATTCTTCCGCGACGGAGAGAGAAAGCGCCGCACTTTTTCGGCCGTGTCCGCCCCGCGGGAAAAGAGGATGCCCGCCGTCAGTTCGTGCAGCCCGCATTTCTGCGCGAGGGAACGCACGGCAGCGTGTTCCGCTTCCGAAAAATTGAATTCGGACAGGATCTTTTTCATGCCCTCGCCTCCTCTGCGCGTATCGTAAGAAAAAAGGGGCGGTACGATGCCCGCCCCTTATCAGATGTTCCGGTATTTATCTTGTTTCTCCGGCCGGCTCGGCCTTTGCGGCCGCCTTTGCATCCTTCGTGCGCTTCTTTTCGGAAGCGTAGTCATACTTTGCCTTCTTCGCGCGGTTTGCATCCGATTTCTCCTTGATGCAGGCATAGATCGCGGGCGAAAGCAAGAGCGAAGAATAGGTAGACGCGACCACCGCGATGAGCGCGCTCAACATGAAAGAGGTGAGGTCAAACGCAGTGAAAATGCCGACAACGCCGAGTATGATGATAAAGGCGGCCGCGGCGACGGCGATGGTAAATACGCCCTTCCTGCTTCCCCTGACGGAGGCGGCGACCGCTTCACGCGCGGAGAGCGCTTTCATCTCGTCGGAACGGAAGTCCTTGCGCATCCTGCCGTAAACGAACATATTCATCGCGGCGGACAGGAGCAGCGCCGCTGCGACCGCACCGATCAGGGATACCCCCGCGGGAATGCGCAGCAGAGCGACGACGGCGAGCGTTATCGCCATGTCGTGTACGGCGGCGACGAGGGTCGCGACCCCCATGCCGACCTTGAAGCGGATGGCGACGTAAGCGAACAGGATGACCAGCACGACCGCCGCGCCGATCGCCGTGCGCCAGATATACTCCGTATACGGGCGGTTGACGACGTCATGATACGTTACCGTGATCGTATTTGTATCCGAGATCCCCTCGATGCCCGCGCCGACGATGGTGGTCTCCAGCTGCGCGCAATAAGTCTGATCGGGCGCCCCTTCCACGGTGTAGCGGATCAGCACTTCGCCCGTCGACGTATCCGTGAACTGCTCCACGCCGGACACGGAGTAGGTCTTGGAGATCTCTTCGCTGCAGAAGTCCGTAAGCTGCTGCTGCGTCTCTTCGCTGCGGATGGAGAAGGAGAAGTCGGATACCTGCACGACCGTGTAATCGCTGCCGGTCGAATCGGCGTTGAAGCCGAGGAAGCCGAACATGAACGCACCCGCAACGATCAGCACGAGGCTGATGACGAGGCAGACGAAGAGGCTCTTTTTGGTAACTTGCTTACTCATCTTCCGTTTCCTCCCTCTTCAGGTTGCAGAAAGCTATTTTGTTTTTGGGCTGTGCGAGGAACACATACAGGCAGAACCGCGTTACGCCCAGGGTGACGGCGGCCGACAGCGCGGTGCCGAGCATGAACACGAGCGCCATATAGTAGACCGTGCCCGTAGAGATCAGGAAGAGCACGAGCGCCGCGACGAACAGCACGATATGCGCGTCGATGGTCAGCGCGAGGCTCTTTTTGTATCCGGCTTTGATCGCCGCGGTGAGCGTTTTGCCCGTCGCGAATTCGCTGCGGATATTGGAGAAAGCGTATGCGTTGAACCCGCACATGATCGCGGCGGAAACGGCGATGGCGAGAAGCCCCGCGATATTGATGCGCACGGCTCCGATGAGCGAAATGCAGAGGATCATGCCGAGCGCGTAGGCAAGATAGCCGAACATATGCGCCAGCCCCATGCCCTTGTAGCGGATGAGGGAATAGACGATCATCGCCAGGCTCAAAACGCCGAACACGACGGCGGCGATGAGCGCGGCATTGTCCCCCATCGTCGGGGCGACGGAATAGATGCGGGAAGAATCGAGCTGCAGGTCGAAAACGGTGTTCTCGTCGAGGGTGGTATTGATGACGCAGGCGATGGTCTCCGCCTCTTCGCGCGTTTCAAAATTCCCGCTCACATAGACGACGTCCTGGTCGAGCTGCGAACTGACGGTCGCCGCCATGAGCTGATTGTCGCCGACGTAAATATAGAGCGTCCCGCCCGAGCTCGAAGAACTGCCTGAACTGTCGCTGCTGCCGGCGAGCGAACCGGTGATCTCGGCAAAACGGGCGCGCCCCTCGGCGGTCAGCTCGATGCCGACGCCGTAGCCGGTGCTTGTCCCCATATCGACGACGGTCGCACCGCGCACATATTCGGAAGTGCCGAGCATACGGTTTGAAGAAGTCGTATTCGGGTCGGTCTGATCCGTGAACACGAGGCTGCCCGAGTAGGCGAGCTGCGCGAACATATCGGAGATGCTCTCCTGATTGCTCACGTCGGGCACCGTGACGACGATGGTGTAGTCGTCCTGCACGTCGACGGAATAATCGGAAAATCCCTTCGCTTCGTAGCGCGCTTCGATGGCGCGGACGGCGCTGTCGAATTCGGCGACGAAACTTTCGGTCACGGCATTGTCTTCGCCGAGATGATCCTGCCCGATATAGATCCCTTTATAGGCGACATACTCCGTCGCGGGATCCGTCATGTCGTCCTCCGTGGTTTCCGTCGCGAGCGCTTCCTCGTACGCCGCCTCGAGAGATTCATACTCCTCTTTCGTGATCACCCCTTCGGGGTAGTACACGACGGAATAGCCTCCGCCGAGGTCGGAGCCGAGGTCAACGATACTCAACAGCGAAGTAAACCTCTGCGTGGTGTTGACATAAAACGACGGTGTAACGCTGATAAACAACAGCGCCGCAAGCACGACCGACATCAGTACGATCAGCACCGCCGATTTCTTCTTGCCCATTGCCTCCTCCTGCATCCTGGAATGTTTTCAAAACATATCGCGCGCAGGAAAAGCCTTCCGCGCGGAATTTCTGTTTGAAAAGGAATATACCATCTAATTATAATAAAGTTCTGTGATTTAGTCAAGTGCAAATGATTTATTTTTGCGGATTTTTACCCGATTATCATAAAAAAACGCGGGTCTCGGGGCTATTCTCCTTCGCCCGCGGCGCGGTACTCTTCCGCAAGGCGCAGATACTCCTCCGCGTTCGCCGCGATACCCGCCCTCTCTTCCGGCGTGAGCGCGCGCACGATGCGGTACGGGTTGCCGAACACGAGCGAACCTGCGGGTATCTCCTTGCGCCCCGGGATAAGCGTCCCCGCGCCGATCACGCAGTCCTCCCCGATCCGCGCGCCGTCGAGGACGATGCTGCCCATGCCGATCAGCGTGTTGTTCCCGACTTCCGCCCCGTGCACCACCGCGTTGTGCCCGACCGTGACGTTGTCGCCGAGCACCGCGGGCGCGCCGTACCCGACGTGCACCGTCGCGTTGTCCTGCACGTTCGTGTTCCTCCCGATAACGACGGGCGCGATGTCCCCGCGGATACAGGCGCCGCACCAGATATTGGCGCCGTCGCCGAGGGTAACGTCGCCCGCCACATACGCGGCTTTATTATGGATAAATACCTTTTTCTTCCCCTTTTTTACGCTTTTCATGCCCCGCCCTTCCTGCGCTTGCGCTCGGCGAGGATATGCATGCCGTCCTCTATGCGCTTTCTCATCATCTCGCAGGTGATCTCGTAAGGGTCGTTGATGTCGCCGTTGAAGTGATAGTTGTTCGCGCTGCACCCGCCGCTGCATATGTACTTCGCGAAGCAGCCGTCGCATTTTTTGCGGGTGAACAGGCAGGAATCGCGGAACTGCGCGCGGATCTTTTCGTCGAGCTTTCCTTCAAAGACGCTGCCCATGCGGAAATCTCTGTCCCCCGCAAACTGATGGCAGGGATAGATATCCCCGTTCGGCACGACGGAAAAATACTCGTTGCCCGCGCCGCAGGCGGAAACGCGCTTGGAGAGGCAGGGCCCGCCCTCGAGGTCTACGTTGAAGTGGAAGAAATTGAAGCCCTTCCCCTCCGCCTCGCGGGCGAGGAACTCGTCGCACAGCCTGTCGTACTCGCGGCAGATCGCGGGCAGCTCCTTCCCGGTGATCGCGAGGTCGGGTATGTCCGTCACCACCGGCTCCATCGAGATGCTGTCGAACCCGCTGTCCGC
>JFBN01315794.1_pt1 | contig 13114 bp, 10 predicted proteins | sample 768741 | NCBI WGS metagenome assembly JFBN01 (sample SAMN01983846, study PRJNA193217) | chicken gut metagenome | biome: terrestrial biome; isolation source: ceca of Broiler chicken | host: Gallus gallus | place: United Kingdom: England | collected 2010-09-07
ATGGTCAACGCCCACTGCGCCGACGCCATGGTCTGCATCTCTAACTGCGACAAAATTACCCCGGGGATGCTGATGGCTTCCCTGCGATTAAACATTCCGGTGATCTTTGTTTCTGGCGGCCCGATGGAAGCAGGGAAAACCAAACTGTCCGATCAGATCATTAAGCTCGATCTGGTTGATGCGATGATCCAGGGGGCAGACCCGAAAGTTTCTGACTCCCTGAGCGATCAGGTTGAACGATCCGCCTGTCCGACCTGTGGATCGTGCTCCGGGATGTTCACCGCTAACTCGATGAACTGCCTGACCGAAGCGCTGGGTTTGTCGCAGCCGGGCAATGGTTCATTGCTGGCGACCCATGCCGATCGTAAACAACTGTTCCTCAATGCCGGTAAACGCATTGTTGAACTGACCAAACGTTACTACGAGCAAAACGACGAAAGTGCACTGCCGCGTAACATCGCCAGTAAGGCGGCATTTGAAAACGCCATGACGCTGGATATCGCGATGGGCGGTTCTACCAATACGGTTCTTCATCTGCTGGCTGCGGCACAAGAAGCGGAAATCGACTTCACCATGAGTGATATCGATAAGCTTTCCCGCAAAGTACCGCAGTTGTGTAAGGTCGCACCGAGTACCCAGAAATACCATATGGAAGATGTACACCGCGCCGGCGGCGTGTTGGGCATTCTGGGGGAACTGGATCGCGCTGGATTGTTGAACCGGGATGTGAAAAACGTACTGGGACTGACGCTGCCACAAACGCTGGAGCAGTACGATATCACGGTTACTCAGGACGACGCGGTGAAAACCATGTTCCGCGCGGGACCGGCGGGCATTCGTACTACCCAGGCATTCTCGCAGGATTGCCGTTGGGATTCTCTCGATGACGATCGCGCGAACGGCTGTATCCGTTCGCTGGAACACGCTTACAGCAAAGACGGCGGCCTGGCGGTGCTCTACGGTAATTTCGCAGAAAACGGCTGCATCGTTAAAACCGCGGGCGTCGATGACAGCATCCTCAAATTCATCGGCCCGGCGAAAGTGTACGAAAGCCAGGACGATGCGGTAGAAGCGATTCTCGGTGGCAAAGTCGTGGCAGGTGATGTCGTCGTTATCCGTTACGAAGGCCCGAAAGGCGGTCCGGGGATGCAGGAAATGCTTTACCCAACCAGCTTCCTGAAATCGATGGGCCTCGGCAAAGCCTGTGCGCTGATCACCGATGGACGCTTCTCCGGCGGCACCTCTGGTCTTTCCATCGGCCACGTCTCGCCGGAAGCGGCAAGCGGCGGCAGCATTGGACTGATTGAAGACGGCGATCTGATCGCCATCGACATTCCGAACCGTGGCATTCAGTTACAGGTAAGCGATGCCGAACTGGCGGCGCGTCGTGAAGCGCAGGAAGCCCGTGGCGACAAAGCCTGGACGCCGAAAAATCGCGAACGTCAGGTCTCCTTTGCGTTGCGCGCCTACGCCAGCCTGGCAACCAGCGCCGACAAAGGTGCGGTGCGCGATAAATCGAAACTGGGAGGTTAATGATGGCTGACTCACAACCTCTCTCCGGCGCCCCGGAAGGCGCCGAATATTTAAGAGCGGTGCTGCGCGCGCCGGTCTACGAAGCGGCGCAGGTTACGCCACTACAGAAAATGGAAAAGCTCTCGTCGCGTCTTGATAACGTGATTCTGGTGAAGCGCGAAGATCGCCAGCCAGTGCACAGCTTCAAGCTGCGCGGCGCATACGCCATGATGGCGGGCCTGACGGAAGAACAAAAAGCGCACGGCGTGATCACCGCTTCTGCGGGCAACCACGCGCAGGGTGTGGCGTTTTCTTCTGCGCGGTTAGGCGTGAAGGCGTTGATCGTCATGCCAACCGCTACCGCCGATATCAAAGTTGATGCGGTACGTGGATTCGGCGGCGAAGTGCTGCTTCATGGCGCGAACTTTGACGAAGCGAAAGCGAAAGCGATCGAACTGTCGCAGCAGCAGGGCTTCACCTGGGTGCCGCCGTTCGATCATCCGATGGTGATCGCCGGGCAAGGCACGCTGGCGCTGGAACTGCTCCAGCAGGACGCCCATCTCGACCGCGTATTTGTACCGGTCGGCGGCGGCGGTCTGGCGGCGGGCGTAGCGGTACTTCTCAAACAACTGATGCCACAAATCAAAGTGATCGCCGTAGAAGCGGAAGATTCCGCCTGCCTGAAAGCGGCGCTGGATGCGGGTCATCCGGTTGATTTGCCGCGTGTAGGGCTGTTTGCCGAAGGTGTTGCGGTAAAACGCATCGGCGATGAAACCTTCCGTTTATGCCTGGAGTATCTCGACGACATCATCACCGTCGATAGCGATGCCATCTGCGCGGCGATGAAAGACCTGTTCGAAGATGTGCGCGCGGTGGCGGAGCCGTCTGGCGCGCTGGCGCTGGCGGGAATGAAAAAATATATCGCCCTGCACAACATTCGCGGTGAGCGGCTGGCGCATGTGCTTTCGGGGGCGAACGTCAATTTCCACGGCCTGCGCTACGTCTCGGAACGCTGCGAACTGGGCGAACAGCGTGAAGCGCTACTGGCGGTGACCATCCCGGAAGAAAAAGGCAGCTTCCTGAAGTTCTGTCAGCTGCTTGGCGGGCGCTCGGTCACCGAGTTCAACTATCGCTTTGCTGACGCCAAAGATGCCTGCATTTTTGTCGGCGTGCGCCTGAGCCGCGGCCTCGAAGAGCGCAAAGAAATTTTGCAGATGCTCAGCGATGGCGGCTACAGCGTGGTTGATCTCTCCGACGATGAAATGGCGAAACTACATGTGCGCTATATGGTCGGCGGGCGTCCATCGCATCCGTTGCAGGAACGCCTCTACAGCTTCGAATTCCCGGAATCACCGGGCGCGTTGCTGCGCTTCCTCAACACGCTGGGTACGCACTGGAATATCTCTTTGTTCCATTATCGCAGTCATGGCACCGATTACGGGCGCGTACTGGCGGCGTTTGAGCTTGGCGATCATGAGCCGGATTTTGAAACCCGGTTGAATGAGCTGGGTTACGATTGCCACGACGAAACCAATAACCCGGCGTTCAGGTTCTTTTTGGCGGGTTAAGCACATGGCTCCCTAATGAACGTCTTCATTGGGGAGTTATACTATGTGATGAAATAAAAGGATTTATTATCATGTTTAAACGCTGGGAAGAGAAAAAGAGTTACCGGGAGTTGATAGCCTGACTTTTGCCAATGGGGCTGTCATCCTTTTAGACTGGCGGGAGTCTTTCGATAATCACACGAAAGAGAAGAAAGCCTGGTGTACTCCTTTGTGTGATACATCCTTCTCCAGCATTGGAAAATACGATTCTGATTGCTGGGTTTCCGTCGACTCCTGGAACTTTGTTGAGTATAAAGGCGGGAAAATCTACGGCGGCGATGGAGCGATGGGAAACGGGGGATCGTTGGTATATATAGACGCTGATAATAATTTTGTCTGGGGATTCTTTTTTACCCAGACTAACCCAATAAGCTTTATTTCTGTTAGCAATGATATTTTGATGGCAATTAACGAACATTCAGAGTTAAAACTGGAAATCAATTTAAATAATTTAACAGAGATTGACGTGGAGGTTGTTATGTTTCCAAACCGTGTTTCGGTTTGAATTTTTTAATCTCTATGCCATTGAACTCGCATAAATTTCATATTTTCATCGAATATAATAGAAAAATTCCCGCTCCCTTTAGCGTTTCGATAGCGTATGGGCTAAATGATATTTCGAGTTATCTGCTACGTGTCGGCGTGTCTATTTTTGCAAAGGTCGATATTCACCAGAGCACTGGAGAGTTATTGCCACAGCTTCCCGTCGAATAACTGCGTTTTACCACCGATATTTATCACGATCCGCTGTCGACGATTCTTCTCTCCGATTTGCGCGGCGCGGAAGTTTAAGGCGCGTCAATGATGTTCAGGTTTTTTCCAGTACGATAAAATAAGTTGCCGCAGCACGCCATGACGGCGCGCTGCGGGTAGCCAGGCCAGGCTTCCCATCATCCGGTACAGCCAGCGCGGTACGCTGGGGGTGATGAAATCAATATGTACTTCATTTTCCCCGGCTACGATCCGCCGGGCCAGCGCGCACAGTGCATGATGAATGTTTTGTGTTGGGGGCTTCGCCAGTGATATTTCGTTCTTGATTATCGCACCACCGCCGATCCCCATGCCCCCTGCCAACAAAAACCGTACTGCGCGCAAAAATGCGCCATGATGCGTAATGCGGTGCGTGTATGTTCGGATTCATAAAAGCCGCACTGCGTAATCGCATAAACCTGCGGCGGAGTCGGGCTGGCAGGGGGCGTTATCTGGTGCATCATTTGTAACAAACTGGCGGGAAGCGCATCGGCATAGACCGGAAAAATAAATAGCAACACATCAGCACGGCAAATTTGTTGATATCCTCCTTCCGTGTGCGCCGCCCCGCGAGAAACGCTGAGCTGAAGCGCATTCACCGTGTGACAGACATATTCCGTCGGTAATAATACCTGCATTTCACTGGCGAGCTTGTCTGTCGCGCTCGCTGTTTTTTTCGGGCTACCGTTGATGATAACGATACGTTTCATACGTTTTCACCCCGTAAAAGTCGGCTAAATCGGGCGGAGTTTTCAGCGTCCAGGATATCGCCGGTAAGGCATAATCCGGCGGCCTTCGGCGCAAAAAAATTGATGGCATTACGTTGTATAAGCTGAAGAAACGTCTCCTGTTCACTCACGTTAACCGCCTGATAGACAATCACTATCCAGTTCGGGTAGCGGCGATAGCGAGACGCGTGATGCATTTCGCCGTGGAGAGTGGCGAAAAACGGCGAAAGGTGTGGAATGCAGCGATCGATAAACGCTTTCGTATCGACGCTGTAGCCTCCCCAGGTGACGCGCGTTAGCAATATGGCAGTACGGGAGCGGACAAAATTGGCGCTTAATGCATTGGTGCCATCGCGGGTGAGGTGACACTCTCCAGGCGTTTTGATCCAGCATTTAAAGCACCCCGCGCAAGGACGAATATGGCGGGCGTCTAAGACGTCGCTACTGAATGTAATGCCTTCACCTCCAATGAGATGCGCTATTTTTTTGTGAAGGGATTCGGGGCAGGCGGTGTCATAGAGTAAGAGCGTATCCATTGCTTTTTTCCCTGGCTGGCTCATGATGGCGTCAGTATGTGCGCAGTAGTGAAAGTAATACTGTGCGGCAGCGCCACTTTGCAGGGAATGAATATGATGAGTCGCTTCAACGGATTTGCGCAGGAAGGTCTTAATTTTCTTCAACAGGTGCGTATTGAAAATAACAAAACGTGGTTCGACGAGCACCGTTTTATCTATGAGCGCAGCATTCTGGCACCGTTTCGCGCGCTGGTGGACGACTTAGCACCGACCATGCTGGAGATTGATCCGCTTCTGGAATCCCGCGCCACTATTGGTAAAACGCTGTCGCGTATTCACCGCGCCCCCCGTTTCTCGCAGGATAAATCACGTTATCGCAGCCGAATGTGGCTGACCTTCAAATCGTTTGTCTGTTATTTAAATAAATTGTGCGCAAATTTATCCAGCTTCTCAGACTCATAAAATTTCATGCACAGAATCAGTACATTATTACCGTCTTTGGCGCTATCGGGGTAGAGAGACATGGTTAACTTGTCAAAACCCTTCGTCTCTTTGGCGACAAATTTCCGTAAAGCATTCCACTTTCCAGCATTATCTAAAGCATATCTCTCAACCAGAAATGAGTGGTCATGACCCGGGGCGAAAAAGGCATCCGCTGGCGTGCGTTCGCGATAATGAGACGTTAAACACTCCTTCAGCGCCAGGTACTTCACATCCGGGACAGAGATTCCTTTCTGTTTAGCCTGCACGCCATAACTGACGACTAACATCAGGGATAACAGCAGCATCCTTGTTTTCATTAGGCTTTCCTTTGTTAATTCGGCAAAATCTTCCAGAACGCCTCAATCAGCGGCTCATGCAGCCGCTTTTTCTGCGCACAGACGCCCAGTTCAAAAGGTGTTTTCTCATCGCTGCGATCCAGAATCATCACGCGGTTACGCACCGGTTCCGGGCTGTTTTCCAGCACCACTTCCGGCAGCAGCGCCACGCCACAGCCGAGCGCCACCATCGATACCATCGCTTCATGTCCGCCGACTGTGGCGTAAATCAGCGGGTTGCTGATTTTGTTGCGTCGAAACCATAATTCGATGCGGCGGCGTACCGGCCCCTGATCGGCCATGATAAACGGCACCGTTGACCAGTCGGGCTTTTCAACGGATACCTGGTTACGCACCGGGCAGGGCAGCGCGGGGGCAATCAACACCACCGCCAGATTCTCCAGCATCGAAAATGCCACCGCGCCGGGCAATGTCTCTGGCTTACCGGCAATCGCCAAATCTGCTTCGCCCGTGACCACCTTTTCCATTGCATCCGCCGCATCTCCGGTAGTGAGCTTAATCTCCACCGATGGGTGCTCGGCGCGGAAGCGGTCGAGAATCGGTGGCAGATGGCTGTAAGCGGCAGTCACCGAGCAGAAAATATGTAGCTCGCCAGAGAGCGACGGCCCTTGTTGGTCAATGGTGTGGCGCAATTGCTGATACTGCAATAACGTTTGTTGGGCGAAAACGCGCAGTTCTTCCCCCGCTTCGGTCAGCGTTACCGTGCGATTATCGCGCACAAACAGCGGCTGGCCTAAGTCTTCTTCCAGGCGCTGAATCTGTCGCGAAAGCGTAGACGGGCTGACGTGCATCGCTCGTGCGCTGCGGCCAAAATGGCGGCTTTCCGCCAGATGCAGGAAGGTTTTCAGATCGCGTAAATCCAATGGCGCAGCCCTCAATGTTGACGTTGCAGAAATTGCAATGTGATGTTGTGAATATATCAATTTCCGCAATAAATTTCCTGTCATATAGTGAATTCAATCTCGCCAACGCGAACCGAACAATAACAAGCACAACATCACGAGGAATCACCATGGCTAACTACTTCAATACACTGAATCTGCGCCAGCAGCTGGCACAGTTGGGCAAATGTCGCTTTATGGGGCGCGACGAATTCGCCGATGGCGCGAGCTACCTTCAGGGTAAAAAAGTGGTCATCGTTGGCTGTGGCGCACAGGGCCTGAACCAGGGGCTGAACATGCGTGATTCTGGTCTCGATATCTCCTACGCTCTGCGTAAAGAAGCAATTGCCGAGAAACGTGCGTCGTGGCGTAAAGCGACTGAAAATGGTTTTAAGGTTGGCACTTATGAAGAGCTGATCCCGCAGGCGGATTTGGTGGTTAACCTGACGCCAGACAAGCAGCACTCCGACGTGGTGCGCGCTGTACAGCCGCTGATGAAAGATGGCGCAGCGCTGGGCTATTCGCACGGTTTCAACATCGTGGAAGTGGGCGAGCAGATCCGTAAAGATATCACCGTGGTGATGGTTGCGCCGAAATGCCCGGGCACCGAAGTGCGTGAAGAGTACAAACGTGGATTCGGTGTACCGACGCTGATTGCCGTTCACCCGGAAAACGATCCGAAAGGCGAAGGCATGGCGATCGCTAAAGCGTGGGCGGCCGCAACTGGCGGTCATCGTGCTGGCGTGCTGGAGTCTTCCTTCGTGGCGGAAGTGAAATCTGACCTGATGGGTGAGCAAACCATCCTGTGCGGTATGTTGCAGGCGGGTTCTCTGCTGTGCTTCGACAAGCTGGTGGAAGAAGGCACCGATCCGGCATATGCCGAAAAACTGATTCAGTTCGGTTGGGAAACCATCACCGAAGCGCTGAAACAGGGCGGCATCACCCTGATGATGGACCGTCTCTCTAACCCGGCGAAATTGCGTGCTTACGCGCTGTCTGAACAACTAAAAGAGATCATGGCGCCGCTGTTCCAGAAACATATGGACGATATCATCTCCGGCGAATTCTCCTCCGGCATGATGGCGGACTGGGCCAACGACGATAAGAAACTGCTGACCTGGCGTGAAGAGACCGGCAAAACCGCGTTCGAAACCGCGCCGCAGTATGAAGGCAAAATCGGCGAGCAGGAGTACTTCGATAAAGGCGTACTGATGATCGCGATGGTGAAAGCGGGCGTTGAGCTGGCGTTCGAAACGATGGTGGCTTCCGGCATCATCGAAGAGTCGGCTTACTACGAATCACTGCACGAACTGCCGCTGATTGCTAACACCATTGCCCGTAAGCGTCTGTATGAAATGAACGTGGTTATCTCGGATACCGCCGAGTACGGAAACTATCTATTCTCATATGCTTGTGTGCCGCTGCTGAAACCGTTTATGGCAGAATTGCAGCCAGGCGATCTGGGTAAAGCTATCCCGGAAGGGGCGGTAGATAACGCGCAACTGCGTGATGTGAATGAAGCGATTCGCAGCCATGCGATTGAGCAGGTAGGTAAGAAACTGCGCGGCTATATGACGGATATGAAACGTATTGCGGTTGCAGGATAAGCTGCCACATGCAGTGCCGGATGGCGGCGTAAACGCCTTATCCGGCCTACAAAAAGTGCACGATTCGTAGGCCTGATAAGCGCAGCGCCATCAGGCAAAAACCCGGTGTTCAGAAGCACCGGGTTTTTTGTTAGTTACGGTACAGCACCTTAATGATGTGGTAACCGAATTGGGTATGCAGCGGTCCGGTTGGCTCCAGCACCGGGCAGGAGAAAACCACTTTATCGAATGCCGGAACCATTTGACCCTGACGGAATTCACCTAAATCACCGCCGCGTTTGCCTGACGGGCAAATGGAGTGTTTCTTCGCCAGCTTGCCGAAATCAGCGCCGTTCTTAATCTGCTCCAGAAGTTCCAGAGCCAGTTTCTCTTCTTTTACAAGGATATGCAGTGCTGCCGCTGTTTTTGCCATGATCGTGCCTTGAGTGGTAAGGATGAGGCTGGCTATACTACCACGCTGTTATTTTCCCCTCCCGACTTTCATTGAGCGATTTTTCTATGCGTCTAAACCCCGGCCAACAACAAGCTGTCGAATTCGTTACCGGCCCCTGCCTGGTACTGGCGGGCGCGGGTTCCGGTAAAACTCGTGTTATTACTAATAAAATCGCCCATTTGATCCGCGGTTGCGGTTATCAGGCGCGGCACATTGCGGCGGTGACCTTTACCAATAAAGCGGCGCGTGAAATGAAAGAGCGTGTCGGCCAGACGCTGGGGCGCAAAGAGGCGCGTGGGTTGATGATCTCCACTTTCCATACGTTGGGGCTGGATATCATCAAACGTGAGTATGCAGCGTTGGGGATGAAAGCGAACTTTTCGCTGTTTGACGACACCGATCAGCTGGCGTTGCTCAAAGAGCTGACTGAGGGGCTGATTGAAGATGACAAAGTTCTCCTGCAACAGCTAATTTCGACCATCTCTAACTGGAAGAACGATCTTAAAACTCCGGCGCAGGCGGCGGCAGAGGCAAAAGGCGAGCGGGATCGTATTTTTGCCCATTGTTATGGGCTGTATGATGCGCACCTGAAAGCGTGCAACGTTCTCGACTTCGACGATCTGATTTTATTGCCGACGTTACTGCTACAACGCAATGAAGAAGTCCGCGAACGTTGGCAGAATAAAATTCGTTATCTGTTGGTGGATGAGTATCAGGACACCAACACCAGTCAGTATGAGCTGGTGAAACTGCTGGTGGGGAGTCGTGCGCGCTTTACCGTGGTGGGAGACGATGACCAGTCGATCTACTCCTGGCGCGGCGCCCGTCCGCAAAACCTGGTGCTGTTGAGTCAGGATTTCCCGGCGTTGAAGGTGATTAAACTCGAACAGAACTACCGTTCTTCCGGGCGTATTTTGAAAGCGGCGAACATCCTGATCGCCAATAACCCGCACGTCTTTGAAAAGCGTCTGTTCTCCGAACTGGGCTACGGTGCGGAGCTAAAAGTATTAAGTGCGAATAACGAAGAACATGAGGCCGAGCGCGTTACTGGCGAGCTGATCGCGCATCACTTCGTCAACAAAACACAGTACAAAGATTACGCCATTCTCTATCGCGGTAATCATCAGTCGCGGGTGTTTGAAAAATTCCTGATGCAAAACCGCATCCCGTACAAAATATCCGGCGGCACTTCATTCTTCTCTCGCCCGGAAATCAAAGATTTGCTGGCTTATCTGCGCGTGTTAACCAATCCAGACGATGACAGCGCATTTCTACGTATCGTCAATACACCGAAACGGGAGATTGGTCCGGCGACTCTGAAAAAACTGGGCGAGTGGGCGATGACGCGTAATAAAAGCTTGTTCACCGCCAGTTTTGATATGGGGCTGAGTCAGACGCTTAGTGGACGCGGTTATGAGGCGTTGACACGTTTTACCCACTGGCTGGCGGAAATCCAGCGTCTGGCAGAGCGGGAGCCGATTGCCGCGGTGCGCGATCTGATCCACGGCATGGATTATGAATCCTGGCTGTACGAAACATCGCCCAGCCCGAAAGCCGCCGAAATGCGCATGAAGAACGTTAACCAGTTATTTAGCTGGATGACGGAGATGCTGGAAGGCAGTGAACTGGATGAGCCGATGACCCTCACTCAAGTGGTAACGCGCTTTACTCTGCGCGACATGATGGAGCGTGGTGAGAGTGAAGAAGAGCTGGATCAGGTGCAACTGATGACCCTGCACGCGTCAAAAGGACTGGAGTTTCCTTATGTTTACATGGTCGGTATGGAAGAAGGATTTCTGCCGCACCAAAGCAGCATTGATGAAGATAATATTGATGAGGAGCGGCGGTTAGCCTATGTCGGTATCACTCGCGCTCAGAAGGAATTGACCTTTACGCTGTGTAAAGAGCGACGCCAGTATGGCGAACTGGTGCGCCCGGAGCCGAGCCGTTTCCTGCTGGAGTTGCCGCAGGATGATCTGATTTGGGAACAGGAGCGTAAAGTGATCAGCGCCGAAGAACGGATGCAGAAAGGACAAAGCCATCTGGCAAATCTGAAAGCGATGATGGCGGCAAAACGAGGGAAATAATCACGCCCTGGAAACGCCGGATAAGATGTCAGCATCGTATCCGGCACCTTACACGTTAATGCACTTCCAACGGCCAGTGGACGTAGCTCTGCCACTGGCTTTCTTGATCAATAATCTCTTTGCCCAGCGGATGCTGCTCCAGCCAACCTTGCGGAAGCGTTAACGTTAACTGTTCATGGTTGGCCTGTAATTTAATTTCCGGCACTAAATCATCACGGCGACGGCTGGCAAAAATAATTGCCAGACGTAGTAAACGGCAGAGTTGTTCTGCGACGCGCGGCGGTACGGCATTTTGCTGATGAAGAGACGAGAGATCGATAGGGTTAGTCTGGTTGAGCAACAGTGTCGCCAGCAGTTTTTTCTGTGCGGGAGTAAACCCAGGAAGATCCAGATTACGTACCAAATAAGCGGCATGTTGCGGCGCTTGCTTGAAATCGACGCTCAGACCAATTTCATGAAGCTGACAGGCGCTGATCAGCAAATCGCGGCTAATTGCTTCCAGATGCCACTCATTTTCTACTTGTTCGAAGAAGTTAGCGGCAACTTTAGCTACTCGCTGCGCTTGATCGATATCAATCATAAAGCGACGTTGAATATTACGCAGTGTACGGCTGCGAATATCCTGTTCGACGGCCAGATGCAACATACCGTAGACCAGGCCTTCACGTAGCGCTCCGCCCGCCAGCGTCATACACTGAATATTCAACTCGGTAAAAATGGCGATGAGAATCGCCAGACCACTTGGGAAGACTAACGCGCGCTCCAGCGTTAACCCATCAATCTCCAGTTCTTCCAGACGACCGCAATGAATGGCGCGCTGTTTCAGTTGCTGCAATTTCTCCAGGGTAATGCGTTCATCCATCCCCTGCGCCATCATGATTTCTTGCAAGGCCTGCACGGTGCCGGAAGCGCCAACGCACACTTTCCAGCCGTGATGCCGCAATTCATCAGCAACCGGACGTAACACTTCGCGCGCGGCTTGCTCGGCAGCGACAAAGTTTTCTTGTCCCAGATGACGATTAGCAAAATAACGTTCCAGCCAGGTAACGCAGCCCATCGACAGGCTGAACAAGGCGGTGGTTTGCGCACCTGTGCCGGTTACCAGTTCGGTACTGGCACCACCGATATCAACCACCAGTCGCTGATCGGCACCGCCAGTGGTATGAGCAACACCCTGATAAATCAGGCGAGCTTCTTCCTCACCGCTGATAACTTGTACCGGACAACCGAGGATTTCCTGTGCTGTAGCGATAAAATCACAGGCATTGACGGCAAGACGTAACGTCGCCGTGGCGACAACGCGAATTTGCGAGGGTGGGATATCTTGCAGACGTTCAGCAAACAGGCGCAGACATTGCCAGCCGCGCTCCATTGCTTCATTAGAGAGGGCATTTTCGCTGTTCAGGCCAGCAGCCAGACGCACTTTGCGTTTTATTCGCGTCAGCGTCTGGATACTGCCAGCCACCTCGCGCACAACCAGCATATGAAAACTATTCGAACCGAGATCAATAGCGGCATATAGCGACGAGGTGGAACCCATACTCTTCATCCTTCAATTTGTCTCTGCATTGACTGCGCTACAGTAAGCCCATCGGGACTCATTTTCTTGCCATCTTGATGCAGTTTGAATGATTTTGAGTATGGCATTGTTTATTTAACCCGAACGACGACGATTACGCGGAGCGCCAGTACGACGCGGACCATTACCTGGGCGCGTGCGCGTCAGGCGCAGCGGTTTTGGCAGATCGGTCATCAATGCGTCTGGATTGTATTTGCTTACCGGAATTGAGTGACCAATATAGGTTTCAATTGCAGGCAAATTCAACGCATATTCTTCACACGCCAGGCTGATAGAGTGACCACTTGCTCCTGCGCGCCCGGTACGACCGATACGGTGAACGTAATCTTCACAGTCATCAGGTAAATCGTAGTTAAAGACGTGTGTCACGGCCGGGATATGCAAACCACGCGCGGCAACGTCGGTGGCAACTAAAATATCCAGATCGCCGCGGGTAAATTCTTCGAGAATACGCAGGCGTTTTTTCTGTGCTACATCGCCAGTTAACAAACCGACACGATGACCATCTGCAGCCAGGTGACCCCAGATATCTTCACAACGATGTTTAGTGTTAGCGAAAATAATCGCTCTGTCTGG
>JFBN01012113.1_pt1 | contig 13107 bp, 11 predicted proteins | sample 768741 | NCBI WGS metagenome assembly JFBN01 (sample SAMN01983846, study PRJNA193217) | chicken gut metagenome | biome: terrestrial biome; isolation source: ceca of Broiler chicken | host: Gallus gallus | place: United Kingdom: England | collected 2010-09-07
CCGCCACACCATGTGGGGCATGCGGGAGGTGGATGATTTTCAGGCCTGGATGGACTTCCTCCATGCGAAGGACCCGGACGTGCGCGTGGGGCTCCACGGGATCTCTCTCGGCGCGGCCCTGTCCATTCTGGAGTGCGGCACCGATGAGGGACAGGACCTGCTCTTCTGCATCGCCGACAGCGCCTATGCGGACCTGATGTCGCTCGGCCGGGAAAAGCTCCTCCGGTGGACCGGCGATGAGCGGGTTCTGCTCGGGCTGGACGTGGTGGACCCCTTCTTCCAGGCGGCAATGTTCTTCCACACGGGCAAATTCCTGAAGGATATCACGCCCCTCGAGGCGGTGTCGCATATGCGCGCGCCGGCGCTGTTTCTTCACGGGGAGGATGACCGGCTGGTGCCCTCCTCAGCGGCAGAGGAGCTGGGCGCGGCCTGCTCCAGCCGCCGCAAGAAGGTGGTCCTCTTCGAGGGGGCCGGCCACGCGCAGGAGCTGGCTCTGAATCCGGAGGCCTACTGCCGGACGGTGCAGAATTTTATCGCCGGCCGATAGTTTCTAAAAGGTATAGAAACTATAAAATGGATAAAGAAAATCTTTCTATAACTTTTTGCCTCTTGCGGAAATTGTTTTTATTGAGTATGATATGGAGAAAGAAATCCCGGATTTCTTCATTTTGATAGGAAAGCATCGGCTTTTCATTCGGCAGAGTCGCCGGAGAGACGCTTCATGGAAGGGTCTCCGGTTGCTCTGCCTTTTCTGTTTACAGGGGGGAAGAACATGGAAGAGGAAAAGAAAATTCCGCCGGCGGAGAGTCAGACGGAGAGCCTCCGCATCGGGCCCAAGGCGTATATCGCGCTCATTGTGGCCATCGTTTATTTTTCCGGCGCACTGGCCAATGTGCCGGATGCGAAGTGGCTGGCAGCCTTTGATTTCTCGACGCTCATGGGCGGCTTCGGGAAGGTCAAGGAAGGAGGCACCTTCCTGGGCTCCGCTGGCGTGGGCGCGCGGCAGGGCTTTCTCTTTGCACTGTCTCTGGCGCCGGGGGTCATGCTGGCGCTGGGATGTCTGGAGATCCTCTCCCACTACGGCGCCCTGAAGGCAGCCCAGAAGCTGCTGACGCCGCTCCTCCGTCCGCTCCTGGGAATCCCCGGTGTGACGGGGCTGGCGCTCATCACGGATCTGCAGAGTACCGATGCCGGGGCGGCGCTGACGCGCGAGCTCTATGAGGACAAGCTGATCACGAAAAAAGAGCTGGTCATCATGAGTTCATGGCAGTATTCCGGCGCGGGAATGATCAATAATTATTTCACCATCGGGTCCGGGGCGTTTGCGTTCCTCATTGCACCGCTCTTCATCCCGCTCGTACTGATCTTCATTTTTAAATTTGTGGGCGCCATATTTGTGCGCTTCATGCTGAATACAGTGTACAAGGGGGATTTCCGGAATGAATGAGACGACACAGGCAACGACCAACAATCCCTGCGATATTTTCGTACGGGGCGCGAAAAAGGGATTCAATCTGGCGGTAGGCAATCTGCTCCCGAATATCCTCATGGCCTATGTGCTGACGGATATCCTGAACCGCATTGGTTTTCTCAAGCTCGCCAGCGATGTCTTCGGACCGCTGATGGTGATCTTCGGGCTGCCCGGCGAGGCGGTCATCGTCCTGCTCACCACGTGGTTCTCCTCGTCTGCGGCGATCGGCCTTACGGCGAGCATGGTGGCGGCCGGTTCGCTCACGCCCCATGACGTGACGATCATGATGCCCGCCTATTTCCTGCTGAATGCGCAGATCCAGTATATGGGCCGCCTTCTCGGCGTGGCCGGCGTGCCGGCGCGGTACTGGCCGCTGCTGATGCTCACCAGTTTGCTCAACTCCTGCTGCGCCATGCTCATCATGCACTGGTTTGTGGTCTGACGGATGCAGCTCTGTATCCTTGTAAAAAGAAAGAAGGAATTCTTGTATGAGTCAGCTGATGGAACATTTCACGTATCTTCATACCATTCCTGAAAGAGGGATGGAGGAATTCAAAACGTCGGCCTATCTGGCGGACTGCCTGGAAAAGGCGGGCTACGAGGTCACGCGGAACGTGGGCGGAAAGACCGGCGTGGTCGGCGTGTGGGACAGCGGCGTCCCCGGTCCGGTGCTGGGGCTCCGGGCGGACATGGATGCCCTGACACACGTCATCGACGGCGTGCGGTGCTTCCGTCACACCTGCGGCCATGACGGCCATTCCTCCATGGTGCTCACCGCGGCGGAGGAAGCGAAGGCGGCGGGCCTCGTGAAAAAGGGCAAGCTGAAGATCCTGTTCCAGCCCGCAGAGGAGCTGTCCTCGGGGGCGCTGTCCATGATCGAAGGCGGCGCGATCGACGATGTGGACATCCTCATCGGGGCGCACATCCAGCCGGCGGCCAATGTGCCCACGGGAAGCATCACGCCCGCCATGTATCATGCGGCGCAGTATATGATGACCGCGCATTTCCACGGCACGCAGGCCCACGGGTCCCGGCCCCATCTCGGCGTCAATGCCATTGAGGCGGGGAGTCTGGCCGTACAGGCGGTCTCCATGGTGCACATCGACCCGAATCTGTCCTTCAGCGTGAAGCCCACCCGCTTCGTGTGCGACAACGGCGCGCTGAATGCCATTCCGCCGGAAGCGGTCGTATCGTGGGATATGCGGTGCGAGCAGAATGAGGCGATGGAGGAAATGAAGAAAAAGACGGAGAAGGCCATCCGCAGTGCGGCGGAATCAGTGGGGGCCTCGGTGGATCTGTCCTGCGACGGCGCCGTGCCCGCGGCGGAATACAGCGATGAAGCGATCCGCCTCATCAGCGACGCCGTAACGGACGTGCTCGGAAAGGACCGCCTCTACAAGCCGATCCGTCTCACCGGCGGCGAGGATTTCCACTACTACATCCAGCACAAGCCGTCTCTCAAGGCAGGCTATTTCGGACTGGGCTGCGCGGCATGGCCGGGCCTGCACCATCCGGAAATGCATTTCGAGACGAAATATCTGGAGGACGGGAAAAACGTCTTTGTGGATATCGTGAAAAAGGTGCTCGGCTGAGCGCATGAGAAAAAGACCGGCCTCCGGAAAGGCTGGTCTTTTTTAGCGGGATTTTTATGGATGACGGCCGGATGGCCGGCGGGGCTGCTTCCGGACGTCGGCCTGCTCCACGCCGGGGAGCAGCATCAGGTCGAGGGAAAAGGGCTCGTCCTCCTCTTCCTCGAGGAGCAGCCGCAGCGCGGCCCGTCCGCCGGGAAGGGGCTTTGTTTCGAAGGTGCGGAGGTGCACCGCCCGCTCCCGGAGGAGAAGCCGCAGATGCTCCGGGGAGAAGCGCTTCTCATCCACGGTGAGGTGCAGCTCCAGCAGGGGCGGGACATGCCGGGCGGACAGGTACAGGTCGATCTGGCGGAGCGCCGTGAGCGTCACAAGGATGAGCAGGGCGGTCACGGCGGCCATGAAGAGGAGCCCCGCGCCGGCCGCAAGGCCCACGGCCGCCACGGCCCAGATGCTCGCCGCGGTGGTGAGTCCCATGATGCGGCGGGTGCCCTGCGCGGCGAGGATGGTGCCCGCGCCGAGGAAGCCGATGCCGCTCACTACCTGCGCGGCGATGCGGCCGCCGTCGGAGGAGAGGCCCAGCCGCTCCTGCATTTCCACGGGGATCATGAGGGATACCATCATGTAGAGGCATGCCCCCATGGCGACGAGGATGTGCGTGCGGAGCCCCGCGGCCTTGCTGCGCGCCTGCCGTTCGTAACCCACGAGGCCGCCCAGCACCAGCGCGGTGAGCAGGCGGAGCAGGATATCGGCGGAAGTCATGGAGAGCACCTCCCTTCGGAATTCGGTATTTTCTGTCTTTATTTTACCAGAATCTGACATATCTTGCGGCCGGCGCATGAATAGATGAGGAAATTGCAGAAAATCGTTTGACTTTCCGCGCGGGCAGCGGTATAATTCAGACATTCAATACAGCAGATACGATGAACGAGATTTTCCGAGCATTTCAGAATCTGACTGCAGAGAGTCAGCGGATGGTGCAAGCTGATGCAGGCTGGAGTGCGATATGTCCCTCGCGAGTATTCCATCTGAAGTAAGTAAGGTGGAACGGCCGGTCCCCGTTACGGACACTCCTATAAGTATAATGTAGGGTGGTACCGCGGAATGACGCCCCTATCTCACCATGGTGAGGTAGGGGTTTTTTGTACAGCGGATGCACCGCATCTATACCGTAGGCGAGTCCAAACACAGGGTGGTACCGCGCGATGCGCCCCTGTCTCCGGAAAGGCATGCAGCCGGAGACAGGGGCGTTTTCTTTTTGGACAGGCTGTATGGGATGGCATAGCAATCACCGATGACACATAAGAAGGGGGTCAACAATCATGATGGACAAGAAATGGATGAAACGGCTGGCAGCGGCAGGCGCCGCATTGATGATCGCAGGTGCTTTCGCAGGCTGCGGCGGAGAAAAATCGGGCTCGGCGTCCGGCAGTGCAGGCCAGTCCGCCAAGATCGGCGTGCTGGAAGCGACGTCCGGCCCCGGGGCGGCCTACGGCATCGCCATGAAGGAAGGCGTCGATCTGGCCGTGGAGGAGATCAACAGCAATCCCAATACGAAGATCAAGCTGGATATCGCCTTCTATGATACGAAGGGCAGCAAGACCGAGGCCATCAATGCGATGAAGAAGCTCATCGAGCAGGACAAGGTGCTCGCCATCGAGGGCCCGACCTTCTCCGGTGAAATGTTTGCTGCCGGCCCGATCGCCCAGCAGTCCGGCGTCGTGGCCTTCGGCACCGGCACCACCGCACCGGGCATCACCGACATCGGCGACTACATCTTCAGAAATGCCATCCCCGGCAAAATGGCCATCCCGCAGACCGTAAAGAAGGCCCATGACAAGCTGGGCTTCAAGACTGCCGCGATCCTGTACTGCAACAACAATGACCAGATGGTAGGCGAGAACGGCATCTATCAGGAACTGTTCAAGGAAATGGGCATCGACATCGTCGCCACGGAGACCTTCGCGGAAAAGGATACGGATTTCTCCGCCCAGCTCACGAAGATCCAGGCGGCCAATCCGGACATCATCTGCGTGGCCAGCCTCTATCAGGAAGGGGCCCTCATCGCCAAGAAGGCCCGCGACATGGGCATGACCCAGATGATCATCGGCAACAACGGCTTCAACAGCCCTGAATACATCAAGCAGGCCGGGGAAGCGGCAGACGGCACGCTCGTAGCGACCCCGTGGAACCCGGAACGGCAGACCGAAAAGGCCCAGGCATTCCGCAAGGCCTTCATCGCGAAGTACAACCACGAACCGGATCAGTTCTCCGCACAGGCCTATGACGCGATGTACACCCTCCATCAGGCGATCGAGCAGTCCGGCACCACCACGGACCGGAAGAAGTTCCGCGACACTCTCGCCGGCATCAAGGGCTTCGAAGGTGCGACCGGCAAATTTGAATTCGATGAAAACCGCGATCCGAAGATGGAACTGGACATCCTCCAGGTCAAGAACGGCCAGTGGGTGCCGCTGGAATAAGAGGCCTGCCGTCCGGAGTTCCGCCGGTTTTCCCGGCGCCGGACCGTCAGAAATTTTCCGTTTTCTATTGACAATGCAGCAGAATCTCCTATAATATACTGATATAACCGAATCAGAAAGACGAGGATCAGGGAAAAGCATCCTGTCCATGCGGCAAAGAGAGCCAGCGGCTGGTGTAAGCTGGCGGGCAGCGGGACGCAAACTCACCTGGGAGTTCCGGCGGGGAATCAAGTATCTGCCGGCGCCGCCCGCGTTACAGGGTGCACATGCAATGATCGAGAGCAAAAAGGAAGACAGTCCATGACTGCAGAGAGCCGGCGGATGGTGCAAGACGGCGCATTCTGTCTTCCAAATATATCACTCGGGAGCTCCTTTCCTGAATCGAGTAGGGACGGGCGTCAATCCTCGTTACGGATCGGAAACAAAGTATAATGTAGGGTGGTACCGCGTTCATCGCCCCTATCTGCGCATGCAGGTAGGGGATTTTTTTATGACAGGGACAACCCGCCACGTTTCCGGAGAGTAAAAAATAGGGTGGTACCGCGCGGAAGCGCCCCTGTCACAGTCATCAGCGGAGACTGCGGCAGGGGCTTTTTCTTCGGTATCCGTTCCGGCTTTGCCGGGCGCGCCTTCCAGGGGCACGGAAGACGCCGCAGCAGTCACAGGGGCCCGTGTTTTACAGAAAGGGACATGAACGTGTTTTCTCAGCAGCTTATCAACGGTTTGACTCTGGGCAGCGCCTATGCAGTCATCGCCATCGGCTACACGCTGGTCTTCGGTGTGCTGAATATCGTCAACATGGCGCATGGCGGCATCTTCATGATCGGCGCGTACATCGGTCTCCTCCTCGTCACCGAGGGCGGCGTGGGGATCTTCCCCGCACTCATCGGCGCGATGATCGGCGGAGCCGTTCTCGGGTATTTGCTGGAGCTCTTTGCACTGCGCCCGCTGCGCCGCCGCAAAGTCACCCATCTGGCTCCTCTTATCAGCACCATCGGTGTTTCCATTTTCCTTGAAAGCGTGGCCCTCATGGTCTGGGGCCCGCAGACGCGGTCCTTCCCGGCCACCATCAGCAGTGAGCTCATGGACATGGGCGCCTTCAAGATCTCCGGCATTCAGATCGTCAGCCTCGGCACCGCCGTCGTGCTCATGGTGCTCCTGGCTCTCATGCTGAACAAGACGAAGATCGGTAAGGCCGTGCGCGCCACCTCGGAAAATATCGAGACCGCCGGCCTCCTCGGCATCAATACGGGCCTCATCATCACCTTTACGGTCATGCTGGCCTCGGCACTGGGTGCTGCGGCGGGCGTCCTCATCGGACTTTCCTTCAACGCCATTGAACCGACCATGGGCACCGCCATGGGCTTCAAGGGGCTGGCCGTCCTCATCATGGGCGGGCTGGGCAATGTGGAAGGCGCCATGGCAGGCGGCTTCATTCTGGGCATTGCCGAAGTATTCAGCGTGGCCTACGGCGCATCCACCTACCGCGATGCAGTGGCCTTCGGCCTCATCATTCTGATCCTTTTCATCCGGCCGGAAGGATTGTTCTCTAAGGCTGGGAAAGGAGGAAGACCGTAATGGAAGAATTGCTCAATGGTTACTTTCTGCAGGTCTTTGTGTTTATCTGCATCAATGTCATCCTGGCGCTCACCATCTATATGACGCTCTGCACCGGGCTGGTTTCTCTGGGCAACGCAGGCTTCATGAGCTTCGGCGCCTACACCTCGGCGATCCTCGCCATGAAAATGGATGTGCCCATGCCGCTGTCCATCCTCTGCGGGGGCATCGTGGCGGCTGTGGTGGCACTCATCATCGGCATCCCCACCATTCGCCTCCGCGGCCTCTATCTGGCGATCGCCACACTGGGCTTCGGCGAAGTGGTGCGCGTCATCGCCCTCAATATGAAGATCACCAACGGGGCGCTGGGCCTCTCGGGCATCCCCTCCATGGCGAGCGCGCTGTCCGACTATGCCAGCGATCTGGGCCTCATCGATGCACTCGGACTGGACTCCCAGACGATGGGCCAGCTCCTCATGTGCGTCGTGCTCTTCATCTTTGTGGCCGTGATCTTCTTTTTCTGGTACCGGCTGGAACACTCCCGCGTGGGCCGCGCCTTCGCTGCCATCAAGGCCGATGAATACGCTGCGTCCCTGTCGGGCATCAATGTGGTGTACTACAAAATGCTGGCCTTCCTCTTCAGTGCCTTCTTCGCCGGTGTAGCCGGTGCGCTCTATGCGCATGCCACCTACTTCATCAGCCCCACCGATTTCACCTGGCACAAGGTCGTGGACATGCTGCTCTATACTGTATTCGGCGGCAGCAACGTCATGTGGGGTCCGCTTCTGGGCGCCACCGTCCTCACCATCGTGCCGGAATCGCTCCGCTCGATGTCGGAATACCGCGATATCATCTACGGCCTCATGCTGGTTGCTCTCATGGGCTTCCGCCCGGACGGCATCCTGTCCTATGACGCGGTGAAATACATCGCCCGCCGTCTGAAGAAATCCCCGAAAGGAGGCAACTGACCGTGCTTCTTGAATTAAAGAACGTAGTGAAAAAATTCGGCGGCATCACAGCCCTCTCCGATATCTCCTTCCAGGTCAATCAGGGAGACATCTTCGGCATCATCGGACCGAACGGCGCAGGGAAGACCACCATTTTCAATATGGTCACCGGCGTCTATCCCGTCACCTCCGGGGACGTGGTCTTCAACGGCCAGAGCCTGAACGGGAAAAAGACCTTTGAAATCATCGACGGCGGCATCGCCCGCACGTTCCAGAATATCCGCCTCTTCTCCAACATGACCGTTCTCGAGCACATCCTCGTGGGCCATCATTCCCGCATGAAGACCGGCCTGCTGGGCAGCCTGCTCCACACGGCGTCCATGAAGAAGGAAGAAGCGGAAGCGGTGGAGGAAGCGCACAAGCTGCTCCAGTACGTAGGCCTCGATGATGTGGCGGACCATCTCGCCACGGAGCTTCCCTACGGCAAGCAGAGAAAGCTGGAGATCGCCCGCGCCATGGCCTCCCATCCGCAGATCATCCTGCTGGATGAACCGGCGGCCGGCATGAACGACAGCGAGACCGCCGCTCTGATCGACCTGATCCGCGGCATCCGGGAACAGTTCAATATCACGATCATCCTCATTGAACACGACATGAACCTCGTCATGACGCTGTGCAATCATCTGATCGTTGTGAATTTCGGCAAAATGCTGGCGGAAGGCACCCCGGCGGAAGTACAGAACAACCCCGCCGTTATTGAAGCCTATCTCGGGAAGGAGGACGAATAATGCTGCTTGAGCTGAAAAATGTCGTGGCGAGCTACGGCAATATTAAAGCGCTGAAAGGCATCAGCCTCTCCGTAGAGGAAGGCAAGATCGTCACCCTGATCGGGGCAAACGGCGCAGGGAAATCCACCACCATGAAGACCATCATGGGCGTGATGAAGCCCAATGAAGGGGATATCCTCTTTGAAGGGCAGTCCATCCGCGGGAAGAAGCCCTATCAGATCGTCAGCGCCGGCGTGGTGCTCGTGCCGGAAGGCCGTCAGATCCTCCAGAGCATGACCGTGCAGGAAAATCTGGAAATGGGCGCCTACCAACGCAAGGACAAGGCAGGCATCGAGGAAGATATGGAACGGGTCTTTGCCCAGTTCCCCCGTCTGAAGGAACGCCTCACCCAGTACGGCGGCACGCTCTCCGGCGGCGAACAGCAGATGCTCGCCATCGGCCGTGCCATGATGGCCCGTCCGAAGGTCATGCTGCTGGATGAACCGTCCATGGGCCTGGCGCCTCTGGTGGTACAGCAGATCTTCGACGTGGTAAAAGCCATCAATCAGGGCGGCACCACGGTGCTGCTGGTCGAACAGAATGCGCGCAAGGCGCTCCAGATCGCCGACTACGCGTACGTCATGGAAACGGGGAAGATCGTCCTCGAAGGACCGGCGCAGGAAGTGGCTTCCAATCCGAGCGTCATGGCAGCCTATCTGGGCGGCCGGAAATAACAATCAATATAAGCTGCTGAAAAAGCCCCTGTACGATTCGTACAGGGGCTTTTCGTGTGTTCTGGAAGATTGTTATGCTGGTGTGAAAAAAGCCGCCCGCAGGGGCTGATTTTCCCACAAAAAAACGTCCCGGTACAGGACGTTTTTTCGATCACTGCTGATTCTGTTCCGCAGCTTCTGCCGGTTTGGCTTCCGGTTCCACTTCCGCCGAACGGGGCGCGGGCAGCGGATGGGTCGCCATTTCACGGGCCTGCTGGATGATGACAGACAGATTCTGAATGCTTTCTACGGGCAGGTCGCGGATCTGATACACGATCTGTTTGATGGCCGTGTCCTTTTCATCGGACAGGTCTACCGGACCGGAAAACAGCTCAGCCATCGGAATGCCAAGAGCACGGGTCAGCTTTTCCAGCGTCTTGACGGTCGGGCTTTTCAGACCGCGTTCCAGCTGTCCGAGGAACGCAGGGGCAATGCCGGCTTTCCATGCAAGTTTTTCCTGACTGAGGCCGGCCATGTTGCGGAACTGACGAATTCTCATTCCTAAATTCATGGGGAATCTCCTTCCAATACACACGGAAAATGCGTTCGGCTCTGGGTATATCACACCGTGTACTATGTGTGACCTTTTTGCATTTTCACTATAAAATATTACACTATTTACTAACATAAGATAGCAGAAATCCCGAAAATTTACAAACATCCATAAATTATAAGCCCCGGATTTTCAACCACTAAAGATATTGATAGACAAAATGCGCCTTACTGTAAAGGGCCGGCCATGCGCGGGCCGCTGTTTCTTTTTGTTTCCTTTTAGTGAGGAAAAGAGAGAAATTGAAAGAAACCATAACGGAAAAGGCTCATAAAGTCATAAAATCAGTAGATTGTAAGTTATGGATACTAAACGGGAAACATACACAAACTGCATGGATTATGAAAAATAAATTTTTTATAAATATCTGTAAAAAAGAGAATTTTTCTTCCGGAAAAGATGTTTTTCGGTCTGATAGGAAATATACCGCACAGGGGAAGTGTATTTTCTCTCTGTTACCAGGGGAAGTCAGGACTCGGCCTGCGCATAGGCATAGCGGGCGAAGTTCTGGATGATGTAGTCCCGGAGCAGCACCGCTGACGGGGACTCGTTGATATCCGCACGCCACGAGAGGATGATGCTCCGCCGGCAGATCGGCGTGGAGATGGGCACCAGTGCCACATGGCTGCTGGAGACGCCGTGCCAGGTGATCTTCGGCACGAAGGAGATGCCCAGCCCGGCGCGGATGAATTCGCGCACCGTATCCGGGCTGTCGCTTTCCAGCGAGACCCGCGGCGTGAATCCGGCGGCGTGGCAGTACACATCAGTGATGGCCCGGAGGCTCTTGCCGGTCTGGAGAAGAATGAAGCCCGCTTCGGCGAAGTCCTTCAGCTTCACTGAGGGGAGCCGCGCCCGGGAATCCGTATCGGGCATGGCGAGGAGAATTTCCTCCTCCATGAGCGTCGTGCAGAATTCATTCTCCATGGGATTGATGGACGAGAAGAGGGAAAGGTCCACGCCGTTGCCCTGCTTTTTCGTGTGGTCGATCTTCTGCTGGAGAATTTCCAGATGCACGTGGGGATGGAGATGGCGGAAGCCCATGAGGAAGCCCGGGATAAGCTTGGAGGCGGCGAAGAGGGAGAAGCTCACCGTCGTCTGCTGGGCGCCTTTCATTTCCTCGATCTCCCGCTCGGCGCTGTGCAGCTCATCCATGATGCGCTCTGTGTGGCGCAGGAGGATCTCCCCGTAGCGGGTGAGGACGATATTCCGGCCGCTCCGCTCGAAAAGCGGGACGCCCAGATCATTTTCCAGCGTTTTGATGGTGCGCGACAGCGAGGGCTGCGAGATGTGCAGCTCCTCCGCCACGCGGGTCAGATGCTGTTTTTCCGCTGTCTTCTGAAAGTAGGACAGGGCAAGGAGTGTCGGCTTCATAGGTTTCTCTCTATCGGTAATACAGGAAAATTTCTATAATGCAGACATTATAAGATACACGGGATATAACGTCAAGGTTATGAAGGGCGGATTTGATACGGATTTGACAATCTTCGGGTATCATGGTAAATATAAGTGTTGTAAATAAAAGAAAAAGGGCTGGACCAGCCCGCAGAAAGGAAGATACCGAATGGAATTTTTCATTGATACTGCGGATGTGGAGGCCATACGCAAGGCGTATGCCATGGGCTTCATTTCCGGTGTGACCACGAATCCGTCTCTGGTGGCCAAGGAGGGCCGGGATTTTCATGAAGTGATCCGCGAGATCTCCTCCTTCGTGGACGGGCCGATCAGCGCCGAAGTGCTCTCCGATGATGCAGAGGGCATGATCGCCGAGGCGAAGGAACTGGTGAAGCTGGGCGATCACATCGTGGTGAAGATCCCCATGACGCCGGAGGGCATGAAGGCCGTAGCCGTTCTGTCCAAAATGGGCATTCCCACCAATGTGACGCTGGTCTTTTCCGCCAATCAGGCGCTCCTCGCCGCACGGGCCGGTGCGACCTATGTGAGCCCCTTTGTGGGACGCATCGATGATATCGGCTGGAACGGCGTGGACCTCATCCAGACCATCTCCGATATTTTCAGCCTCCACGGCATCGAGACGAAGATCATCGCCGCTTCCATCCGCAAGCCGCAGCACATCACGGAATGTGCCCTCGCCGGTGCGGATATCGCCACGGTCCCCTATCAGGTGCTCATGGATGCCATGAAGCATCCTCTGACGGACACGGGCATTGCACGGTTCAAGGCAGACTGGGCGGCAGCGCAGAAGAAATAAGATCCGGTGAGAAAGAGGCGGCAACGCCTTTTTCTTTTGCCCTTTTTTCAGAAAGGAGGGACCATGCAGTTTCAGGTGCTTCGGAAGCTCATTGCGGTGATGCTGCCCATTCTGGTGGCGCAGCTCTCCACGGTGGGTATGAATTTTCTGGATACGGCCATGGCGGGCCATGCGGGCCGGGAGGATCTGGCAGGCGTCTCCGTGGGGGCGAGCCTGTTCCTGCCCATTCTGGTGGCCACCACGGGCGTGCTGGCCGCAGCGACGCCCATGATCGCCCAGCTCCTCGGGCGGAAGCAGGAGGCGGGCATCCCCGAGGTGGTGCGCACAGGCCTCTATCTGGGACTGGTGCTGTCGCTGCTCTTTGCGGCGCTCTACGAGCTGACCATCGATCCCGTGCTGGCGGGAATGGCGCTGGAGCCGGAGGTGGAGCGCATCGCCCGGTACTATCTGCTGGCCATGGCGGGGGCGGTCTTTTTTGAAACGCCGGTGATGGTGCTCCGGAGCCTCACCGATACGGTGGGCGGCACGTCCATTTCCATGCGGTTTTTCCTGCTGGGACTGCCTGTGGACGCCTTTTTGAACTGGCTCTTCATTTTCGGGAACTGGGGCGTGCCCCGCATGGGCGGCATTGGCGCGGGCATCGCCACGCTGATCACCTATGCCTTCCTGCTGGTACTCTTTCTGGCGGTGGTGCTGCGGGAGAAGAAATTCCGCGGCCGGGAGATCTTCGGCTCCTGGGGGACGCGCCTGCCGGTGTGGCGGGG
>JFBN01432747.1_pt1 | contig 13096 bp, 14 predicted proteins | sample 768741 | NCBI WGS metagenome assembly JFBN01 (sample SAMN01983846, study PRJNA193217) | chicken gut metagenome | biome: terrestrial biome; isolation source: ceca of Broiler chicken | host: Gallus gallus | place: United Kingdom: England | collected 2010-09-07
GCAAACCTCAAAAAGATTCTACAAAAAACTTACTTAATTTTTTTCATCTCTTTAAGCTTAATTTTTAGTGCCTGTGCTTCTAGTGTGCAAGTGCAAACAAAGGAAGTCCTAATCCCCATAAAATGCAATTTAGAAATACCCAAAAAACCAAAAGAAAATGGTAGCTTTGAATCACACAAAGCTTTGGGGATTTATTTTTTGGAAGTGGAGAGGACATTGAAAGATTGTATAGGAGTAAATAATGAGATTACAATTAAATAATCTACCGCTTGGAGTAGGGCTAGGTAGAGTAAAGCAAAGTGGTAACAACAATCAAGCCTTTGGGGAAAATATAAGGCTTGAATTACAAGAGCAAATCAATGCTTTAAAGCAAGAAGTAGAGCTATTAAAAAGTCAAAATCAAGATTTGCAAAATCAAATTAATCAATTAAAAGGAGTGTAAAATGGCTGATATTGTTAATCAAGATAAACCAACAGAGCCTGTAAGCGATAATATTAAATATGACCAAAACAATGTAGAGCTTATTGTAAAAAATATTATTGAGGAGGGAAATAAAAATTTACAATCTATAATGAGAACCATTCAGCCTATTGTTAGGGAGGAATTTGACAACAATAGAATTACAGAATCTTTGTATGCGAATGTTTATTTGGGGGCTTTACAAACTGCTATGCAATTTGCTTATTCTGCCACACAAGCAGAACAATCAATGAAATTTCAACTCTCACAAATCAATGAAATGCAACAAGCTACAAAGGATAATAGGCTTATTAAAAGTGGTGAGTTTTACTCCAATATCATTGGTATGGCACTTTCTAATAATACTGCTGTTTCTGAAAATCTCTATGAGGGATATTTCAATACTATTAATACACTTCTTAGTGGTGGTAGCAATGGAACTAGCATATAAGGCTAGGATTGCGACTTTTAAAGATATACAATCCATAGTTGATATTCTCAAGCCTATTTTAAATCAAAAAGGAATCGGAGGGGAATTAAAAAGGCATATTAAAGGAATTGATTATGGAGTTAGTTTGGTTAGGGTATTGGAGTTTGGAGGAAAGATTGTGGGATTTTTGGCTTTAGCTAGGAGCGAAAAAAAGAAACTTGGATTTATAACTTATGGATACATTGAACCTAATCATAGAAATAGGGCAAATGTAAAATTGGCTTTTGGTGTGATAAGGGGATTTTTGAGGGGAATGAAAATAAAAACACATTTACCCAAAGAATCCATACAAGAAAATCTAAGAGGACATATTAGAGCGACTTTAGGTAGCAACAATTATAATTTTTATTTTAAGAGGTAGCAAATGGGTGGTGGTAGCTTTATAGATGATTTGTTTGACTCTGTCTTTGACCCTATCAAAGACGCAGTAAAGGAAGTATCAAGCTGGGGTGTAAAGGCTGTTAGAGAGGCTTTTAAGGGTTTATCTAAAATCACAGGCACAAGCCTATTCGATAAAATAGGAGAGGGCTTATATACTCTTGGAATGGGAATTATTGAATTTGATTTTAAGACAATGATTTATGGTGCTGGTATGGCTCTTGGAGTAATACTATCGCCTTTTACATTGGGGACTTCACTTGCTCTTACATTTGCTTTATTAATGTATCAAGCCTATACAATAGGGGATATGTTAGCAAAAGCAGAAGAGATGATGAGATACCAAATCACAACATATTATTCCTACAATGCTTTTAATATCATCGAAAAAGGAGAATGGCTAGCTGGAGGGGTATGCAGGAGTGAAGTTTTGGCTGGAGGGGATATGTTTAATCCAACAGGGATTATTGATGCTAATGGAATGGCATATGGATACAATGGTGTAAGTGATACTACATTATTAAATTCTATTAATAATGCTTATGAAAATCTCGCTGGAGGTAGCACCTATAATGCCCATTTAGCAGGTAGCCATAATTGGCGACCTAATAAGATTGTGAATAAATACTTTAATTCTACCTCTTCAACTCTTCTATAAAATCACTCCACCATTGTAACAAGCCTCGCCTATCCTCTAACCTCAGGCTTCTATTATAAACTGCTTTGACTTTGTTTCTCTCTCTATGGTCAAGGCAAAGCTCTATTACTTCAGAATCTTGCTTGTGTTTGTTTTTGTTCTCGTAAAGAAAGGTTGAAGCACTACTCCTAAATCCGTGATATACCATTAATTCTCCAAAACCTAAGCGTTTAATGGCATAATTTAAAGTGTTTTCTGTTATGGATTTATTTTTGCTAATCTCGCTTGGAAACATATAAGGGCTTGGATAGGCAAAGTCTTTAATAGATAGGATTTTATCTAGCACACTTTGACTTAGTGGCACAAGAAATTCTTCTTTGGCTTTCATAACACTTGCTGGGATTCTTAAAAGTTTTTCTTTTTCATCTAGGTATTCCCATTTTAGATTCCTCATTGTGCTACTTCTTAAAAAAATATAGGGACTAATTTGTAAGGCAGTTTTGACAAAGAGATTACCATTATAAGAATCAATAGCTAGGAGTAAATCCCTAAAGGTATCTAAATCAGTGATTGCCCTAAATGATTTAGGTTGTAGTTTGCCATAAAGCGTATTAATATCAATATTTAAAAGGTTAGTCGCTTGTAAATATTCTCTATTTAAAGAATAGATTATGAGGTTTTTTAAACTTGCGTAGCTTCGCTTAATTGTTTCTCGTTTATTCTCTAAAAAAAGCTTATCAAAGCTCTTTAGAATATCTTGTTTGGTCAAGTCTGCCATAGGCTTGTTACCATATTGATTGATAATATGCAGTTCTAGTGGTCTTGCAAAATCTTGATTGATTTTACCTTTAATGGCTATTTGTTTCCATTCCTCAAAGATTTCTTTGAGGGTTTTATTAGCACTATTGATTTGTAGATTTTCGCCTCTTTCTAACTTTAAATTTAATTCACTTGCTTTTGCTCTTGCTTCTGCTAAAGAGATTGCAGGGTATTTACCTAAACTGATATTATATATTTTGCCATTCTTTTTGTATCTATAATAAAAAGAAATACTGCCACCTTTTTTGTTTGGCGATACATTGGCATAATGATTTTTTACCAAAGAATCTTTGTGATAATCCTGCTTGTCTTTTGGAAGTGCTTTGAGTTGCCTGTCATTAGTGAATTGCATAATGTATCCTTTTATGTATACCGCAAAATTTTTTATGTATACTATCATATATACTTTTGATATAACATAAAGGCAAATCAATAGAAATCACTAGAAATAGATAGGATAGATTAAACATCGTATTTTATGTAGTTTGTGGAATAAATGGAAACAAAAATAAAAGGATAGAAAAGTGGTTCTGGCAGAGAGGAAGGGATTCGAACCCTCGAAGGCTTGCACCTTACACGCGTTCCAGGCGTGCTCCTTCAACCACTCGGACACCTCTCTAAAGCTGGAATTTTATCCTAATAAAAATAAGAAAGCATTGAATCCCAAAAGGGATTCTAAAAATTATTTTGCAGTTGCCATTTTTCTTCTTAAATAAGCAATTTTGCTTTGTAGTGGTAGATTTTTGGGGCAAACATCATGGCAAGCAAGTAAGCTCATACAACCAAAAACACCATTATCATCACCTACTAATTCATAATAATCAGCATCTGTGCGTTCATCATGTGGGTCAAGCATAAATCGAACGACCCGATTTAATCCCGCTGCCCCTACGAAATCTTCACGCATTAGTTTAGTTCCACAAGATGCAATGCAGCAACCACACTCAATACATCTATCAAGCTCAAAAACTTCTTGTGCTACTTCAGGCTCTACGCGTTCTTCGAGCTGGCTCATATGTTCTTCGCTTTTTTCTTGTGCATGAATCCAGCTCTCTACTCGCTTGCTCATACCATTAAACCAATTTCCGGTATCTACGGATAAATCTTTGATGAGTTTAAATGCAGGAAGTGGCATAAGTGTGATAACACCATCAGGAAAATCTTTGGTCAAAGTTCTGCAAGCAAGTCTTGGGCGTCCATTAATCATCATTCCACAACTTCCACAAATTCCCGCACGGCATACAAAATCAAAACTCAAATCCGGATCAAATTGCTCTTTAATCATATTTAAAACAATAAAAATTGTCATAGAATGTGCTTCTTGCAATTTATATTCCACAAAATGTGGTTTTGAGATTGCACTATTTGGATCAAATTTTAGTACCCTAATTGTCAATGTTCTGTTGCTATTCTCTACTGCTCCACTCATTGTTTATCTCCTATTCTTTGGTTGCGTGCTTTGTAATATGATTGTAATTCAAATGGCATCAATGCTTCTTGAATCTCATAGCGATCTTTACCTTCTGCTTCCATTTTTGTGCGAATATTATCGATTTCTTCTTGTCTTTTTAGACTTTCTGGATTTTCAATAATCATTCCCTTAGCTCCGTATCCTCGGAATCCCGGTGCAATTTCCATTGTAGAAATATCTAATGGTTCATAAGTAATGGTTGGCAAGGTTTGATTTGGATCTTCCCAAGAAGTTAAGGTGCGTTTTAACCAATTTAAATCATCGCGTTTAGGGAAATCTTCTCTACTATGTGCTCCACGGGATTCTGTTCTATCTAATGCACCTTTAGCAACACATAATGCGATTTTTAGCATTTTTGGGACACGATAAGCTTCTTCTAATTCTGGATTTGCGTGCATTCTTTTGGTTTTAATGCTGATATTTTTTGAGCGGATATAGAGCTTTTCTAACTCATCAACAGCTTCTTGCAAATGTTTTCCATCTCGGAAGATTCCCACTTTATCTCCCATTATTTCTTTCATTTTGTTTTTGATTTCAAAAACATTCTCTCCATTTTCTTTGGCAAGAATATCTTCAAGATACTTTTGCTCTTTTTGCAAAAATTCTTCTACAAGTTTGGTTTCAATATCTGCATAAGTTTGTTGGCAACTTTCTGCAAAATAATCACCGATAATCATACCACTTACCACCGCTTCGCTGACTGAATTTCCGCCAAGGCGGTTAAAGCCATGCAAATCCCAACAAGCAGCTTCACCAGCAGAGAAAAGCCCTTTTAAGGCACTTTCGCCTTTGTGGTTGGTTCGGATACCTCCCATAGAATAGTGTTGCATTGGTTTAACAGGAGCCCATTTTTCTGCAGGATCAATCCCCGCAAAACATTCACAAATTTCTTGCACATCTCTTAAATTTGTCTCAATGTGTTGGCGTCCCAAAATCGAAATATCTAGCCACAAGTGTTCTCCATAGGGAGATTTTACACCTTTGCCCTCACGGATTCTTTGAATCATTCTACGAGAAACAACATCGCGACTTGCTAATTCTTTTTTTTCTGGCTCATAATCAGGCATAAAGCGATATCCATCGACATCACGCAAGATTCCACCATCACCACGACAACCTTCAGTAAGCAAGATTCCACTTGGGAAAAGTGCAGTTGGATGGAATTGTACTGCTTCCATATTGCCAAGTTTTGCGACACCCGTTTCAAGAGCAATTGCAGTTCCTGTTCCTTCACAAATCACAGCATTTGTAGTATCTTTGTAGATTCTTCCATAACCACCAGTTGCAATAAGAGTTCCTTTTGCGACATAGGCAATTAATTCTCCCGTGATTAAGTCTCTAACTATTGATCCATAGCATCGACCATCTTTGTGAATAATCGCAATTGCTTCTTTTCTGTCGTGGATTTCTACATTGTGCTTTAATGCTTCATTTGCCACTGCAAAAAGCATTGTATGCCCTGTGGCATCAGCTGTATAGCAAGTTCTCCACTTTTTAGTCCCTCCAAAATCTCTTGAGTGAATTAACCCATGTCTAAAATCTTCTTCGGTGATAGTTGTTTTTTGGGCATTGATAACTGCAGTTCTATCCCCTTTTTTGATTCTTGTCCAAGGCACTCCCCAAGCCGCTAATTGCCTAATAGCCTTTGGTGCGGTTGTTACAAACATTCTTGCTACTTTTTGATCGCACCCCCAATCGCTTCCTTTTACGGTATCAGCAAAGTGTAAATCTTCATTATCTCCATCGCTCATTTTGGAGTTACCAAGACTTGCTTGCATACCGCCTTGTGCTGCTGCTGAGTGACTTCTTTTGACTGGAATAAGACTTAAAACGATTGTGCTTAATCCTTTTTCTTGACAGGCTACTGCAGCTCTAAGACCTGCTAATCCTCCACCAATTACTAATGAATCACAATATACTATTTTCATAAAAACTCCTATAAACTTTTTCCAAGAGCAATCCAAGTGAAATCTGCAATAAATGCAATTACTCCAAGAATAATAAATACTGAAAATACTGCGATTTTCACATTTCTTCTTTTAATGTTGCTTTTTGCAGTTGTTGAAGCTTCAAGTGGAATCCATTTGATAATCACACGATATAAACCAATGCTTGCATGCAATACCATTACTACAAGTAAAACAAGATAAAATTCTGCTAAGTTTCCTTCTACAAATCTTGCTGCTGAAGTTAAAGCATTAATATCGGTAGAATTGAAGAGAATAGTTACTAAATGCGCACTACCCAAGAAAAATAACGCAAAACCTGTGAGGAATTGTATCCACCAAAGTGTAGTATCGCAATGTTTCATTAAAGATTTGTGAGTCTTAAAAATCATTAATTGTTGAAAATTTGCTGGAAACTTTCTCATTGCCAAAAATGCGTGAGCTACGAAAAATGCACTAATGATAATAACAACAAATGTTGTAAGCAGTGGAATACCTTTACCAAAAATCAATGAACCTTCACTAAAGGCAACCACAGCATTAAACGCATCAACACCAAAAAGGATTGAGGAAGTAAAACACATATGAAATAAAATAAAAATCGCTAAAACTAGCCCTGTAATACTCTGCCACATATCCCAACGCGCAGGATTCTTCCTTTTTTTTCTTTCTGAAGTTATTTTTAGATAACTTTGAATCACTACTTCATCATTTTGCATAAAATCCTCCTATTAAAGTAGTAAATATACTAAGCGCTTTCCGCACAAACTCCCTTCCTTTATGTAATCCAAATTTGCATTATAAAACAATAATGAATAAAATTCCATAAATATTGCAAATTTTTAATAATTAGTAGAAAATAATCTAAACTTAAGAATTAATAGAATATAAAACATAAAAAAACCAAAAGTGCAAGGAGAAGGCAATGTTTGTCTTTAGCGACCAAGAGCTTTTAAAGCCTGTGGAGATGGTAATAGAAAAGGTTCGCCCTATGTTAATTAATGATGGTGGGAATGTTACATTGCTAAAAATAGAAAATGGAAAGGTTTATGTGCGATTAGAGGGTGCCTGTAAGGGCTGTCCTAGTAGTTCCCAAACATTAAAATTTGGGATTGAAAGGGCATTGAAAAATGAGATTCACCCCGATATTGAATTAATCAATGTAGGCTAAAATGGATTTGACTAAACAATTTTTAAAATTTCTAAAAAAAGCAAATGTTTTTTTTCAAAAAGGGCAGTATTTGGAATGTCTTGAGGCTTGTTCTTTGGCTAATGGAATCCTTCAAGAGATTCAAGAGGATTCTAGCATTCCTATAAAAAAACTTTCATTTTTGCAAATGCTAACTTTGCTTGCAGATATGGCATTAGAGCACCAAGAAGAAGCTAGAGCGTTGTATGAATATTATCAAGTGATTAAAAAAACAAAAAACGCTCCAAAAGAGATTATTAAAATGATTGAAAATTGCGATAGGGATGTGCTGATGCTCAATCTTGCAATTCAAAGAATTCAAGAAGCAGATATTGATAAAAATGATGGAATCTTATACAAAGATTTTCAAAAAGTTGTGAATAATGTTGGATTTAAAGAGGCTTTTGAGGATTTGATGTTTAGCACAAAAATTATTTTTACAAATAAGGGAGATTTTTTGTTTTTTATGCAAAATCTTGTTGATTATGGGTTTCAAGATATTGCAATTAATTATTTTGAAAATATTGGAAATATTCTTTTTTTGGACAGGGATTTTCTAAAAATTTATAAACGAATTTTGAAATCTGGAGAATGTTGATGAAAATTGCTCTTAAGGGTGCAAGTGATTTTAAGTTTTTGAGTGATGATTCAAGGGAAAATCCAAAAGATTGTGCCTTTTTGGTTACTCAAAGTTCGCAAAAATATTTTCAACAAGCCAAAGATAATGGTTTTGAGATTTTTATCACCCCGCAAGATTTGAAAAAATATTTGGATTTGAATCTCAAATTAATTGGCATTACAGGCACAAATGGCAAGACTACAACAGCAGCAATGATATATTCTATTCTTTTGGATATGGGTTATAAAGTTGGCTTATTGGGGACAAGAGGATTTTTTGTCAATGGCATTCAAAAGCGTCAAAAAGGGCTTACAACGCCATCTTTGCTGGAAGTTTATACAGCTATTAATGAAGCAAGGCAAGAAGATTGCGAATTTTTTGTAATGGAAGTTAGCTCTCATGCTATCGTGCAAAATAGAATCGAGGGCTTAGAGTTTGCTTTGAGGATTCTTACAAATATTACAAGTGATCATCTTGATTATCATAAAACATTAGAAAATTATATTGCTACCAAAAATTCCTTTTTTGCTACTCCAAAAGATGAGAAACTCATCAATAAAGATGAGAAAAATGCTCAATATTCTTTGCAAAATACAATGACTTATGGAATTGAATCTAATGCAACTTTTCACATTAAAGCTTATAGTCTAAAAGGGGGAATCACAGCACAAATTGCTTATGGCAAGGAAGAAGCTATGCTAAATGCCTATCTTTTTGGCAAACATAATCTTTATAACGCCCTTGCTGCTATTGGCGCAGTGAAAATACTCACCAAATCACCTCTCCAGATGATTGCAGACAAATTAGAAAATTTTGGCGGAGTTTTGGGGAGAATGCAGGTTGTAAATGAAAAACCCTTGATTATTGTTGATTTTGCACATACACAAGATGGAATGGAGCAGGTTTTTCAATCTTTTTTGCACCAAAAAATTGTAGTTATCTTTGGTGCTGGGGGCGATAGGGATAAGACAAAACGCCCTAAAATGGGGTATTGTGCAAGTAAATACGCAAGTAAAATTTATATTACAAGCGATAATCCGCGTAGTGAAAATCCAAAAACGATTATGCAAGAAATTCTCAATGGAATCCCTAAAGATAAACAATCAAAAGTATTCTTAGAAGAGAATCGTGCCCTAGCCATTCAGAGGGCTATTAAAGAGCTTTGTGATGATGAGGTGCTATTGGTGCTTGGCAAGGGCGATGAGAAATATCAAATCATTGGAGATGAAATGTTGCATTTTGATGATGTTGAAGAGATACAAAAATCCCTTCAATTGTATTTTAAGCGATAATAAGTTTATTTCCTTATTTGTCCATTGCCTCGAATTTTGTATTTGTAGCTTGTAAGAGAATCTACTCCCATTGGACCTCTTGCGTGGAGTTTTGAAGTCGAGATGCCAACTTCTGCCCCATAGCCAAACTCTCCCCCATCGCTAAAACGCGTAGAGGCATTGACATAAACACACGCACTATCAATTTTGTTTAAAAATTCCTCTGCTATGCTATAATCCTCGCATAAAATAGCCTCACTATGCCCACTTCCAAAAGTTTGTATGTGTTGGATTGCCTCTTGTAAATCTTGCACGATTCTAAGATTTAAAATGTTTTCATTGTATTCAATGTGATAGGATTCTAGCGGGATTAATTGGCATTCTATATTGTTTTGACTTAGAATCTCACATGCTTTCTTGCAGCCTTTGAGAATCGTTTCTTTTTGCTTGAGTGCTTGAGCGACTTTGGGCAAAAATTCCTCTGCAAAGCTAGAATCAATAAGCAAAGTTTCACAAGCATTGCAGGTGCTGGGGCGTGAAGTTTTTGCATTAATGATTACTTCAATGGATTGTTCTATTTTGCAACTATGGTGAGCAAAAATATGGCAAACTCCCTTATCGTGCTTGATAATAGGGACTTTGGCATATTGACTAACAAAAGAAATCAATCCTTCTCCACCGCGTGGAATGAGTAAATCTACATATTCTTTAGCCTCCAACAGCTCTTTTAACTCTTCTCTATTTTTCATACTAGGCAGCAAAACAATTGCTTCTTGTGGAAGGTTGTATGTTTGTAAAACTTGAGAGAAAACTTCCACAATAGCTTCATTAGAGTTTTGTGCTTCTTTGCCCCCTTTTAAGATACATACATTGCCACTTTTGAAGCAAAGTCCAGCAGTATCACTTGTGACATTTGGTCTTGATTCATAAATAATTGCTATTAAGCCAAGTGGAACGCTTACTTTTTGTATCTCTAAGCCACTTGCATTGCAAAAACCGCTTAAGATTCTATTCAAAGGGTCTGGAAAATCTGCAATTTCTCTTAAGGAATTTGCCATATCAACAATGCGTTTTTCATTGAGCATTAACCGCTCTAGCATAGCAGAATTGAGATTGTATTGTTTGGCGTTTTTTAAATCTTTTTGGTTTGCTTCTAGGATTTTTAGGGTTTTATTTTCTAAATTTCTTGCACAATCTCTTAAGAAATTTTGCCTTATTGTGTGTGGGAGCTGGGAGAGAATGTTTTTTGCTTCTTTGGATTTTTTCAAAGTTTCATAAAGTTTCATCAGCTCTCCCTAAACATTCTTCGTGCGAGTTTTTTGGCTTTTACTTCCTCTTCTTCTCGTTTTAATGAAGTGTAAGTTGCGTTAGTGTAGTCCTCTAAGATTTTTTGGCTATTGATTTTTTTGCCATCAATAGGGCTTAATTTTTTATATTCCCCATTGCTTTGAAGTTCGTGTGCTTGAGAATTGTCTTCACTTTGGAGGCGAATTATGCCAAAAAGTTTATCTGCGAGATTTTTTTCAAATACCGGTGTCATTAATTCCACTCTGCGTTCCAAATTTCTAGGCATTAAATCTGCACTTGCAAAGTAGATTTGTGGAGTTGCATTTTTGAAATAATAAATGCGGGCGTGTTCTAAATATTTCCCCACAATAGAAATGACGCGGATATTTTCACTCACTCCCTTGATGCCCGGTTTCAAACAACAAATTCCACGCACGATTAAATCAATCTTAACTCCAGCATTAGAAGCCTCATAAAGTGCCAAAATCACATCGGTATCCACGATAGAATTTGCTTTTAGGATAATTCTTCCCTCACTTCCCATTTTCGCCTCATTAGCAATTAATTCTAAAATCTTTGGTTTGATTTGCAAGGGTGCTGCAAGAAGCGTGTTGAGCTTGGATTTGTGTGAGAATCCAGAGAGGTTGTGAAAAAACTTGATTGCATCTTGGGTAAATTCTTTTTTGGAAGTCATATAGCTAATGTCTGTGTAGATTTTGGCGGTGCTTGGATTATAATTGCCCGTGCTTAAATGCACATATTCACGCAATTCTTTGTCTTCTTTTTTGATTACAAGTGCGATTTTGGCATGGACTTTTAGCCCGGGGACTCCATAGATTACATGTGCGCCAGCTGATTCTAGGGCTTTTGCCCAATGTAGATTGTTTTCTTCATCAAATCTTGCTTTGAGCTCTACTAGGGCAGTTACTTGCTTGCCATTTTCAGCTGCTTCAATGAGTGCTTTTACAATGGGTGAATTTTTGCCTACACGATAAAGTGTCATACGAATAGAAAATACATCGGGATTTTTAGCGGCATTTTGGATAAAGCTGACAATGGGGTCAAAACTCTCATAAGGTTGGAATGAAAGAATATCTTGTGTATCTAAAATAGAAAAAATATTTACATTAGAATCTAAGGGCGGTAGAATCTTTGGTGTGTAGTTTGGAAATGTAAGTTGGGCGAAATTTTTGTTCCCCACAATTTCCCATAGAATGCTTGAATTCATCGGCACTTCGCATTCATAAATATCTTCAGGAGAAACGCGGATATAATTTGTAATAAATTTTTTGAGTTCATTATCTGAAGTTTTGCCGATTTCTAAGCGGATAATCTCTCCCTTTCTACGAGATTTTAAGCCCTCTGTCATCAAAGCTAAGAAGTCATCGCCTTCTTCCTCTTCTATTTCAATATCTGCATTTCTTGTCACCCTAAAAGCAGTCCAGCTTAGCACGCGAAAACCCGGAAATAATTCACTTGTAAATTCTGCTACAACGCTATCTGTCAAAACATAAATATCCCCAAGCTTGATAAATCCCGGAAGCATTCTTGAGATTCTTGTCATACCAAATTTGATTTCATTTGGATTATCGAGGCTTTGAAGTTTTAATGCCAAAACATAGCTAAGATTATTGAGGTGTGGGAATGGGTGAGTGGCATCTACAGCAATAGGCACTACGATGGGATAGAGGTGATTCATAAAATAAGTTTGCAATTCTTTTTTTTGAGATTCTTCAACTTCCTCATAATTTTTGATACAAAGCCCGAGTTTTTTTAGCTCACTAATGATTTCAAAATAGCAAGATTCCAAAAGCTTTTTTTCATTTTTCAAATAAGTCCGAATCTCATCTAACTGCTCTTTTGGAGTTAGCCTATCTGCCCCGCTTTCTGTGATTCTAGCGGCATATAGTCGCTTCAATCCAGCAACACGCACCATATAAAATTCATCGAGGTTTGTCCCATAAATTGCGATGAATTTTAGACGCTCTAGAAGTGGATTTTCTTTGTTTTGAGCTTCGCTTAAAACTCTAGTGTTGAATCGCAGCCAAGAAAGTTCGCGGTTAATGAAATTGGAAGGTTGATTCAAAGGATTTGTCATTTTTGTCCTTTTTGGAAGTTTTTATAATTATACCTTAGCATTGTAAAAATATCCAAAAGATTTTTGATGAAAGTTTTTGAAAATTATCTTGGGGGTGATTTAAGTAAATCTTAATGGGCAGAATTATAAACTTGATTTCATGCTGTTTGTTTGAAACAAAACCAATGAAGGAGATTTGATGGAAACTAAAGTTACAATCAAAAAAGAATATCATCCAAATGGAGAATTGCGGTGGGAGATTCGTTGTATCAATGACAAAATAAATGGAATCGAAAAAGGTTATTATGAAAATGGAGAATTACAACAGGAATCTCCTTATAAAGATGACAAAAGAAATGGAATTGTAAAAGAATATTATGAAAGTGGAGAACTACAATGGGAAACCCCTTTTGTAGATGGCAAAATCAATGGAATCGAAAAAGGTTATTAAG
>JFBN01306368.1_pt1 | contig 13027 bp, 13 predicted proteins | sample 768741 | NCBI WGS metagenome assembly JFBN01 (sample SAMN01983846, study PRJNA193217) | chicken gut metagenome | biome: terrestrial biome; isolation source: ceca of Broiler chicken | host: Gallus gallus | place: United Kingdom: England | collected 2010-09-07
CGCGAAACAGGATATGATTCTCACGGGGAGCTTTGGTCTCACTATACTTGCGGATTTTTGGAGTCCATCGAAAACCCAAACGAGGCATTGCTCGAACACAGTTATATGGTGAACTATAACGTTTACTATACGCCCTCTCCTCTCGGAAACTACGATACAGAACATGACGGATATACTGCTGACAATATTAGATATCTGATATTCATGTGTTCAAAAGAACGAAGCGAAAACGGACTTTTCACCTTTTATCTGTATTTGGCAGCCGGACGCGAACATTATTATGTACAAACTGCGGACGCAGCTTCCGCCTCCGCCGCCGTGTGAAAAAGCGGCAAATCTGCTTTCCTTCCGCCCGTAAGATTGCGGGCGGAAATTTATTTTATTTTTTGATGAATTTTTTCACTGACGGGGGTTGACTTGTCCGTGAAAAACCTTTATAATAAAAGTGTGCGTGCAAAGCGCTTGTTTTGCCGTGCAAATTTTGGAAGAAATATTAAAGTATTTGGAGGTTTTTCGATGACCAAGATGACGATTGACGGCAATACCGCCGCGTCGCACGTCGCCTACGCCTTCTCGGAAGTAGCGGCGATCTACCCCATCACGCCTTCCTCCCCGATGGCGGAATCCGCCGACGAGTGGGCAACGCAGGGCAGAGTGAACATGTGGGGGCAGAAGCTCCGCATCGCTGAAATGCAGTCGGAGGGCGGCGCAGCGGGCGCTGTGCACGGCTCCCTCTCCGCAGGCGCGCTGACGACGACTTACACCGCCTCGCAGGGACTTCTCCTCATGATCCCCAATATGTACAAGATCTCGGGCGAATTGCTGCCTATGGTCATGCACGTTTCGGCGCGTGCGCTCGCCGCACACTCGCTGAACATCTTCGGCGACCATCAGGACGTGATGGCTTGCCGTCAGACGGGCTTCGCGATGATCGCAGGCTGCTCGGTGCAGGAGGTCATGGACCTTGCGCTCGTCGCGCACCTCTCCACCCTCCGCGCGCGCGTTCCCTTCATCAATTTCTTCGACGGGTTCCGCACCTCGCACGAAGTTTCCAAGATCGACGTGATCGACTATGCGGAGATGAAGGCGATCTTCGACAAGAAGGGTCTCGATAAAGACGTGGCTGCTTTCCGCGCCCGCGCCCTCAACCCCGAGCACCCCATTCAGCGCGGCACCGCCCAGAACGGCGACACCTACTTCCAGAACCGCGAGACGGCGAACAGCTACTACAACGCAACGCCCGCCATCGTGCAGGAGATGATGGACGAAGTGAGCGCGCTCACGGGCAGGAGCTACCACCTCTTCGACTACGTCGGCGCGCCCGACGCGGAAGAAGTCATCGTCATTATGGGTTCGGGCGCCGAGACGGTGGAAGAATCCATCAACAAGCTCAACGCGCAGGGCAAGAAGTACGGTCTCATCAAAGTCCGCCTCTACCGTCCCTTCGTCACCGACGCGTTCGTCGCAGCCATCCCCAAGAGCTGCAAGAAGATCGCCGTCCTCGACAGAACGAAGGAGCCCGGATCGCTCGGCGAGCCCCTCTACCTCGACGTATGCACGGCGCTTCTGGAAAAGGGTCTGAAAAAGATCGACGTGGTCGGCGGCAGATACGGCCTCGGTTCCAAGGAGTTCAACCCCTCGATGGTGCTCTCCGTATACAAGAACCTTGAGCAGAAGAACCCGAAGAACCACTTCACCGTGGGTATTTACGAGGATGTGACGAACTCCTCGCTCGACTTCTCCGAGAAATTCGACGCGGCGCCCGCAGGCTCCACGAGCTGCAAATTCTACGGACTCGGTTCGGACGGTACGGTCGGCGCAAACAAGAACTCCATCAAGATCATCGGCGACCACACCGATATGTATGCGCAGGCTTACTTCTTCTATGATTCCAAGAAGTCGGGCGGCATCACCGTCTCCCACCTCCGTTTCGGTAAGACGCCCATCCAGAGCGAGTACCTCATCGACGCGGCAGACTTCATCGCCTGCCACAACCCCTCTTACGTCATCCGCTACGACATGGTGAGCGACCTCAAGGAGGGCGGGTCCTTCCTCCTCAACGCGCCCTGGACGACGGTCGAGGAGCTGGACGCAAACCTTCCCGCAAAGGTCAAGAACATGCTCGCCAAGAAGAAGGCGAAGCTGTATGTGATCGACGCGATCTCCATTGCCGCAAAGCTGGGTCTCCGCGGCAGAACGAACACCATTCTGCAGTCGGCGTTCTTCCTCATCAACGAGCAGATCATGCCCTACACCGAGGCGGTCGATCTGATGAAGAAGATGGCGTACAAGTCCTTCGCAAGAAAGGGCGACGCAGTCGTACAGATGAACTACAACGCGATCGACTCCGCAAAAGAGCACCTCGTGAAGATCGACATCCCCGCTTCGTGGGCAACGACCACCGAGGGCGCAGACATGATCAAACTTGCAGATAACGACTACTTCAAGAACGTGGTCGCTCCCATCCTTGCGCTCGAAGGCGACAAGCTGCCTTCCTCCGCGTTCAATGCAGACGGCTCCGTTCCCACGGGTACGACCAAGTTCGAAAAGCGCGGCGTTGCCGTGAACGTGCCCAAGTGGGTGAAAGAGAACTGCGTACAGTGCAACCAGTGCTCCTTCGTGTGCCCGCACGCGTGCATCCGTCCCGCTCTCGTTGCAGACGGCGCGGACAAGCCCGAAAGTTTCGAAACGAAGCCCGCGCTCGGCGTGAAGGGTTACGGGTTCCGTATGCAGGTGAGCCCGCTCGACTGTATGGGCTGCGGCGTCTGTGCGGACGTCTGCCCCGGCATGAAGGGCAACAAGGCGCTCGTGATGACGCCTTTCGCAGAGCTTGAAGTCGTCGAGGCAAAGAACTGGGATTACGCGGTCGAACTTCCCGAAGTCGACCTGAGCGAAGTCAAGATGGCGGACGTGAAGAAATCGCAGTTCACGCCTTCCCTCTTCGAGTTCTCCGGCGCGTGCGCAGGCTGCGGCGAGACCCCCTATGTGAAGGTCGTCACCCAGCTCTTCGGCGACAGAATGATCATCGCCAACGCGACGGGCTGTTCCTCCATCTACGGCGGCTCCTCCCCTACATGCCCCTACACGGTGAACAAGCAGGGTCACGGTCCCGCCTGGGCGAACTCCCTCTTCGAGGACAACGCTGAGTTCGGCTACGGCATGAACCTGGCGTACAAGGCAAGAAGAAACGCCCTGAAAGACAAGGTCGCGAAACTTGCGGAAGTCTGGAAGGACTATGCGGAAGGCAAGGCTGCATGCGAGGCGTGGATCGCGGATATGGACGACGCCGAGGGCAGCAAGAAGGCGGCTGCGGCGCTCGTAAAGTGCTGCGAAGCGTGCAAGGACTGCGGCTGCGAGGCAGACGCGCTCACCAAGGAAGTGCTTGCGGATAAGGACTGCCTCGTGAAGAAGTCCTTCTGGATCATCGGCGGCGACGGCTGGGCGTACGACATCGGCTACGGCGGACTCGACCACGTGCTCGCTTCGGGCGAAGACGTGAACGTGCTCGTGCTCGATACCGAGGTCTACTCCAACACGGGCGGTCAGGCTTCCAAGTCCACCCCCATCGGCGCGGTCGCCAAGTTCGCATCTTCGGGCAAGCGCGTCAAGAAGAAGGATCTGGGCATGATCGCGGCGACCTACGGCTATGTGTACGTTGCACAGTGCGCGATGGGCGCAGACAAGAACCAGCTCGTGAAGGCACTCAAGGAAGCCGAGGCTTACCACGGACCTTCCCTCATCATCTGCTATGCGCCCTGCATCAACCACGGCATCAACATGAGCAAGTCTCAGTCCGAGGAAAAGGCGGCGGTCGACTGCGGATATTGGCAGCTCTACCGCTACAATCCCGAACTTGCGGAAAAGGGCGAGAACCCCTTCACGCTGGACAGCAAAGATCCCACGGGCGACTATCAGGCATTCATCCTCGGCGAAACGCGCTACGCTTCCCTCAAGAAGACGCAGCCCGCCGTCGCGGAAGAACTCTTTAAGGAAACGGAAGAATCCTCGAAGGCACGCCTTGCAGGCTACAAGAAAATGGCAGGCAAAGAGTAACGCATAAAAAAGAACGGGTCACACGACCCGTTCTTTTTTTGCTTTTTTCAGGCGCCCGTCCCGCAAAGGGACGGGCGCTCCGTTCATGCCGTCGGAACTATTCAGGCTGCCCGAGCCGCGCCTTGTAGCCGATGCCCCACTCCTGCATGGCATCGATGACGGGGCGGAGCGTATTGCCGAGCTCGCTCCCAAAAACTTTTTATACAGCATTCCCGACGCGTTCGTCGCCGCGGAAAATATGGTGCTGGAGACTGCCGCCCTCGGCATCTCCTCGTGCATCGTTGCCCACGGCGAAGAGACGTTCTCAGGCGACGAGGGCGCGGCGCTCCTCCGCGCATGGCACGTGCCGGAGGGATACATTGCGCGGTGTTTCGTCGTTCTCGGTCACTGCCGCGGGGCGTCGCCAAAGCCGCGGAAAGGCGGAAAATACCTGATCACGGAAAAGGAGAACGGCTGAAAAGCCGTTCTCCTCTTTATCGTTTCATTGATCTCAAAGCCCGCGCCCCTCAGCGGGAAAGTTTTTTCTGCATCTCCTCCGCCTCCGCGCGCGTGGGAATGGAGATCTGCGCGCCGCGGCGCGTGACGGCGATCCCGGAACAGAGCGAGGCAAAACGCGCCGCCTCGAGCGGAGAAGCGCCCTCGGCGAGCCTGACGGCAAGCGCGCCGCAGAAGGTATCGCCCGCGGCGGTCGTATCCACCGCCTTGCCCGCGTCTACAATGCCGATATTTGTCTTTTCCGTGCCGTTCCAGTAGAGCGAGCCCTCCTTCCCGAGCGTGGCGAGCACGGCGCCGGCGCCCATCTTTATGAGCTCGCGGCAGCCCTCTTCCACCCCGTCTTTCCCGCTTAAAATGCGCAGTTCCGATTCGTTGGGCGTGATGAGATCGGCATACCCGACGCAACAGCGCGCCTCCGCCCTGGCGGGAGCGGGATTGAACAGCGTAAAGAGCCCCTTGCGCTTTGCAAGCGCGAGCGCGCCTTCCACGACGGAAAGCGGATTTTCGAGCTGCGTGATGAAGATATCGCCGGCAGACGCGTCCGCGAGCAGCGCCTCGACGTCGGAGAGCGTTGCTTCGCCGTTGGCGCCCTCATCGAGGATGATGCGGTTATCGCCGTCCACCACGGTGATGACGGCAACGCCCGTATTGCGCCGCGTACGGCGCACGCAGGATGTATCGGCGCCCGCACCCTGCAAGCTCTTTACAAGCATATCGCCGAACGGATCGTTCCCGACGCACCCCGCCATGCGGATATCGCCGCCGAGATTGGCGCAGGCGTATGCCTGATTGGCGCCCTTTCCGCCTGCCGTGAGCATGAAATCGCTCCCTTTGAGCGTTTCGCCCGCCTGCGGGATATACGGCGCGCGGATGGTGAGATCTGCGTTCAGACTGCCAAATAAGAAGATCTTTTTCATGGTTCAATTATACCACGTCCGTTTTGCCCCGTCAAGGGAATAAAAGGAACGCCCGCATCCGAAAATGCGGGCGTAAGCCGTACTTTATTCAAGCCCTTCGTTGAGCTTTGCAAGGAGCTTATCGAGATCCTCGCCGTGCACCGCGACCGCCTCCGCGATCGTCTCTCCGTGCGCCATCGCGCAGCCGAAACAGTGCATGCCCGCCCCCTGCAGAATTTCTACCGCGTTGGGATTGAGCTGAAGGCAATCGACGATGAGCGTATCTGCCGTGATCTTTGCCATGAACGTATCCTCCGAATATTTTTATTTTGGCTGTATTATACCACGCTTTCCGCAAATTGACAAGGATTTTGCGCCCTGTTTCTCAAAGCGCGATCAGCCAGTAGATGAGCCCGACGGCGGCGCCGCCGCTCACGCCGAACACAATGATGGGACCCGCAACGTTGAACATTTTTGCCGCCATGCCGTAAACGTATCCCTCCGTCTTGAATTCAAGCGCGGGCGACGCTACGGAATTGGCAAAGCCCGTAATGGGTACGATGCTCCCGGCGCCCGCGTTCTTGCCGATGCGGTCGTACACGCCGAGCCCCGTGAGCAGCACGCCGATAAAGATGAGAATGACGGAGACCGTCCCGGCGAGCATGTCGCCCGTCAGCCCCGCGAATTCCAGCATGAAGCGCAGGAACTGCCCGATGCAGCAGATGAGCCCGCCCACCAGAAAGGCGCGCCCGCACGTTTTGAAGTGCTGCGTCGGAGGCGCAAACGAATTGACATATTTGAGGTAGTTCCTGTTGATGTTTTCCCGCGAGCGCCCCGTCATGAGCGGATCTCCTCCCTTCCCGCCTCGGGAAAACAGGTCTCGCGCTCGTCGCGCGTCTTTTCCAGGGGATTGCGCTTGATCTTTCTCATACCCATATTTTGGCGCCCGCTTGCGCGAATTATACGCCGCACGGCACATGATCCGCACCCGCGCCGCACATATTAGCTGCGGAGGGTTCATGAAAAAGTTCATCTTATGTGCAGCTGCCCTGATCGGGGCAATGACGGCGGGAGCGGCGCCGCAGACAGCCGCCGCGCGGGAAACACAGCCCGCATTGATCTCCTGCACGCGCGGGTGCGTCACGGGCGAAGGCGAGCAGGATATCGCCCTGTATGCGACCTTCGACAACAAGGGACTGTTTGCGCGGGAGATCCGCATCGTCGTGACGCAGGCGGAAACGGGCGAACCCGTCGCAGAAATTTCGCCGGAGGAAAACGCGGGATATCTGCCCGCCGTTCTGCTTGCCGATTTTACGGGCGACGGAACGGAGGACATCTTCCTCGGCATAGACAGCGGCGGGAGCGGCGGATTCGGGTACGCGTATATTTACGCACTCCCCGCGGGCAAAACGGAGGAGATCTTCGACTATGCGAAAGTTCCCATGCCGTATACCGCGGAATACGCCGACGGATACCGCCTCACGGCCACGGACAGCCCTTCCGAAAGGGAGTACACCATCGATATCCGCGCCCGCGGAGAGGAATATCTTGGGGCACTTTACGCGCCCGACGGAACCTTGAAAGCGCCCGTTCAGGCGGACGTATCGGCGGTGAATACCGTTCTGCCCTTTTTCGTGAACACGGACGACCGATTCCACCTGTTGGTGATGCGCCGCGTTACCGGGCTGTACAACGCCGACGCGTTCGGATACACGCAGGATTTCATGCGATACGACGGAACGCAGTTTGCGACCTACTTCCGTCTGTTCGGGATGTACGGAAACGAACGCTGACAAAACGCAAACGCGCAGCGGCTTGCATGGGAACCGCTGCGCGTTTGCGCACCAAATCTATCGATTGCCCTCATGCGCAATCTGTTTTGCCGTCTGAAATTTCAAATCCGGAAAATCGATATGTACAATTCTACCGCCATCCGAACGCAAACGTTTCTGTATCAAAATCTCCGCAACAAATGTTTTCCTCATGCGCATTTCTTCATCTTTTTCCGTCTCAAACTCTCTTTCCGCTACGATCTCCGCCGTCTTTTCAAGCCATATTTCATTTTCAAATTGATCTATATATTCCGCCAGTTCATCATAGACCCTGTCGCGAATATCCGCCAACGTATTCTCCATGGCAGATTCAAAACCAAAACAGCACACCTTATAATACAAGGCATACAACTTCTTTTCCAAAACCTCATATTCCTGAATTACCTTTGAAGGTTCACGGCACCCATTGATTACATAATTGCCCAAAAAGGCAAAATGCAGATATTTCTTCAGATCTTCTTGATTCAGTTCTATTTTCATAATGCTCCTTATTAATCGGATAAATATCTATCCGATTATCTTGTATTTCTTATATTTTATCATAGTCCTATAAGAAATTCCAGCTATCCGAATAAATTATTTTGTCGAGCGATTTGTTTTTTTGTCGATTTTTACAGATTCCTCAGCTCTTTTTTCGGATCGCAAGGAGGGAGCATATATATGCCGCGAAATCCGACGATACACCAGGTGCAAAGAATTTCTCCCGATTTTCAAAAACGTCTGCTTGAACTGATCGAAGAGGAACATTGCAGCAAATATGAATTTGCCGAACGCGCGAACGTCAGCAAAGAAGTCATCAACCGCGCCTGCCTGTTCGGGATCATTCCGAGTTTACAGTCGCTCATCAAAATTGCAGACCATCTGAACGTTTCATTGCCCTATCTGCTGGCGAGAAGTGACCGCGAGGATTTTGAGCGATCTGCCGGCGGCGCAACATTCTGCGACCGCCTCCCTTACTTAGCGGCAAAAGTGCAGAAAAAGTATTCGGAGATCGCGCATGCAATGCCATTCCCGGAGAGCTATTTTCATGATTGGCTGCGCACCGGAACATTGCCTTCCCTTGATTATCTGTTCAGCATTGCGGAATATTTTCATGTTTCCCCGGATTTTTTATTGGGAAGAACGGATGACGATACGCCGTATGAACAGGCTGACATATAACAAAATAATTTCCATAAACACTCTGGCATAAAGCGGAGTGTTTTTTTGGTTGAGGTGACGGGACTTGCGCCTTTAGCGGCGCGCCCCGGTGCACAGCCCACCGGGCTGTGCAGTTTGCTCCCGCGCTTTCTTTTCCCCGCCCCCTTCGCAAACCGCTCTCTCCCGTTCGCGCCTCCACCCTCAAGTCCCGTCAGAATGCATAAACTACAAAAAAAGACCCATCGCTCAATACGATGGGTCTTTTTTGGTTGAGGTGACGGGACTTGAACCCACGACCTCTTGGTCCCTAACCAAGCGCGCTACCAAACTGCGCTACACCTCAATGAAAAGCATATCCTATTATATCAATTATTGGATATGTGTCAAGCGATTTTCCCTCGCATGGACAAAAAATTTTTTTCGGAATTAAAATTCAGCCTCGCGGGCGCGGATAACGGGTTTCTTCATCTGTAAGTCCGAGCAGATAATCCAAGGATACGTCATAAAAATCAGAAAGCGCGATGAGCATTTCGATCGGTACCTGCCTCTGCGCCGTCTCGTACTGCGAATAAGTGTTTTGCCGTATATGCAGATAATCGGCAACAGCTTGTTGCGTCAGCATGTTTTCTTATGGATTGAATACATATCCGGGTCTTTTCGGATCGATTTCCTGTTGCGGCATATTGTTGGCGCTCATAGGAATTTTATGTCCGTTTTTCTCATATAACCCTACCGTTGCAGACGATCTGAAAAGAACGGTGAGTTTGTTTCACCTTTCTTCTGTCGCTTTGGTCGTTGCGATCGTTGGGTTACTGTTCCTGATCATAGCGATCTGTATCAGAGCATTTCAGTTTTCGATGCTCACAAAGTATCTGCAGGATCCCGAGAAAAAAACAATCGGTAACAAGCTGTTGATTTCTGCCGGATTCAGCGTATTTTTTGCACTATTATCTTTAATTTTAGTACAGCTTTCTGCTGTTTTTTATGAGATCCCTGAATCCGAATTTCAATGGCTGACACTTGAAGACGACGCAGGATCTGTGCTATACTATATCGGCATTTTTCTGTTTGTGCTTTTCAATATGGCAAACAGCTATCTTCTGAAACGTTATATGGACGGCAAAGTTGCAATAGACAAGCTCGCTTTTACAAAAAAAACGGGATGATAGCATCAAAAAAGAAGATGAGGCGGCGGTGCAGAAACAGCTTTCTGAGTGGAAAAAACTTTTGGATGAGGGCGTGATCACACAAGAAGAGTATGATGGGAAAAAAGCAGACCTATTGAATAAGCCGTAAAATAACACTGCGCCCCGAAAGGCAAATGTCTTTCGGGGCGCGGTGTATTCCAAAAAAAACTTCGAGACGGACCTGTAAGCCGGGTTCTGTCGAGCGCGGTCATTTATCTACGCTTACCGTCACCGGTAAGCTCAAGCGGTGTTTACGGCTGTACTCGGGCGGGCAACCCATACGAATACAGCCCAACCTTGCATCGGACGGGGTTTACATGGCACGGGGCGTTACCGTCCCGTCGGTGAGCTCTTACCTCGCCTTTCCACCCTTACCGCAAATGCGGCGGTCTATTTCTGTTGCACTTTCCTTAAAGTCGCCTTCACCTGACGTTATCAGGCGTCCTGCCCTGCGATGCCCGGACTTTCCTCGTCGTAAAAATACGCCGCGGCCGCGCAGTCCGCTCGAAGCTATAGTATTATAGCACAAATTTTTAAAAAGGTCTTGTTTTTTTCGGAAAATATGATAGAATATTATAGGAATATTTTGCCCGAGGAGTTTATATGAAAAAAACAAAGATCGTTTGTACGCTCGGTCCGGCATCGGAAACAGAAGAGACCATCTCCGCAATGGCGGACGCCGGCATGAACGTTGCCCGCATCAACTTTTCGCACGGGACTTATGAAGACCACGCAAAAAAGATCGCAACGATCAAAAAGGTGCGCGATGAGAAGAACATTCCCCTTCCCATCATGCTGGATACCAAGGGACCCGAATTCCGCATTAAAACGTTCAAGGACGGCAAGATCTTTTTGAAGGAGGGCGACACCTTCGCCTTCACCACCAAAGACGTGGAAGGCGACGAGACGCGCGTCTCCGTCTCCTATAAAGGCATCTGCGAGGAGATGAACCCCGGCGATAAGATCCTTCTGAACAACGGGCTGATGGTGTTCGAAGTAAAAGAAGTCAAAAAGCCGGAAGTCATCTGCAAAGTCGTCATCGGCGGCGAGCTCTCCAACCGCAAGAGCATGTTCTTCCCCGAAAAAGAGCTCAAACTTGTATACCTCTCCGAACAGGACAAGAGCGATCTGCTCTTCGGCATCGAGCAGGGCGTCGACTTTGTGGCTTGCTCCTTTGTCTCCAAAGCGCAGGACATCATCGATGTCCGCAAATTCCTGCACGAGCACGGCTCGGACGATATCGACCTCATCGCAAAAATCGAGAACCGCGCGGGCGTGAACAATCTGCAATCCATCCTTGAAGTATCGGACGGCATTATGATCGGGCGCGGCGATATGGGCGTTGAGATCCCCTACGAGGAACTGCCCGATATTCAGAAGACCATCATCAACGCCTGCCGCCGCGCGGGGAAACGCTGCATTACGGCGACGGAGATGCTGGAATCCATGATCAAACAGCCCCGCCCCACCCGTGCGGAAATTTCGGACGTCGCAAACGCCGTCTACGACGGTTCGAGCGCGATCATGCTCTCGGGCGAGACCGCTGCGGGGCTCTATCCCGTACAGGCAGTCGCCGCCATGGCGCGCATTGCGCAGCAGGCGGAGAGCAAACAGAACTTTATTCAATCAATCGATGAAAAAGACTACCGTATTACAGGCGTTGCGGACGCACTCTCGCATTCCGCATGCACGCTTGCGCGCGATGTGAATGCAAAGGCGATCGTCGTCTGTACGCGCACGGGGAGCACGGCGAAGATGGTATCGCGCTTCCGCCCCATGATCGACATCATCGGCATGACGACGGACATCCGCAGCTACCGGAAACTTGCCCTCAGCTGGGGCGTTCTGCCCATGATGAGCGAGGAATACCACTCGGTCGACGTTCTGTTCCACTTCGCAAAGTGCGCCGCACGCGATTCCGGGCTCGTCAAAAAAGGAGACACGATCGTCATAACGGGCGGCACGCCGAACGGCAAGAGCGGCAACTCCAATCTCATCAATATCGAAACAGTCTGAACTGTTATTTCCCGACAAAAACCCAACGGGCAGCAATGCCGCCCGTTGGGTTTTTTTGACAAGTTCCAGACTCAGCGGAATGGTTTTATGGACATAATATCTCAAAACAAAAAAGAAGGAGAACTTATCTCCTTCTTTTTATATCTGTAGCTGTACCGCAAAAATATTCTATTTCTTTTCTGCGTTTAGGCGAACTGACTTCCGCACTGAAACCTGCGCGCCCTCTTTCTGATATGCCGTTCCGGACGCCACACCGGTATCGGAATGTTCTGCGCCGCAGCTGCAGGTTTCCCGAAGAGTAACGGCATCGCAGGGAGCGCTCAGCCCTCCCAGCCGGCAGCGCGGAGTGCAGGAAGATAGATATCGCGGTAGGTCTCCGGCAGCGGATGGACGTGATCGTCGCGGAGTTTATCGGTCGTCACCATATCCTCCACGTCGATGAAGGTGATCCAATCCTTATAGCTGCACCACTCTTCCATCCTGTCGTTGACGGCGCTCACATTGCCCGCGAATGCCGTATCGAGGCGCTGGGCGATGGAGAAATAGTAAATGTGCGTATCCGGCATCCTGTCGTGCATGAGCGTGAACAGCCGCTGCAGATCGCTCGCCGTATCCGCCGTCGATCGCTTGTCGTCATAGAAATTATTCGTTCCCAGATCGACGACGAGCGCTTTGGGCTGCATGGAAGGAGAAAGAATGGTATTCTCGGCAATCGCCGAGCCAAAAAAACGTGTCCTGATACGCGGGATACATAATATAATAAAGTTCACGGGCGTGAGCGAATGGCAATATATAAAAAAGGACGGCGAGCGCGTACCGCCGCCGACACAAACAAGATTTCCGAATTTGATACCGATGGACGATGACGAAGAAACACCGCCGTTTTAGCCCGTATGGGTAGGTTTTTGGTGGGTAGGACATAGAAAAAGCACAAGGCTTTTAACCTTGTGCTTTTTCCTTAATGGTATGCGATAAAGCCCGCGACACCGTTCACGAAAATGTATTTCATTTTACAGTGTTCAAACTTTAACGACACTGGTGGAGTTGTTCCATCCAAATTCGAACCTAATTCGGCGGTGATTTCGTCTATTGTGGCTGTTTTTGAGCCGTCTTTGTAGTTAAATGTGAATACTACCTTGTCATCATAGACGAACACTGCGTTCACAAAGCTCTCGACTAGCCGTTTTCGGCTAGCAATGTCAGTCAAATCGGTATCGCGGAATTTGCTTATCCAAAAGGCGATGTGCTCCTTCGTGATCTTCGGCTTTTGCAGTTCTTCGCTGTAAATGGCGACTTTGATCTCTTCTCTTTCCTGCTCCAATGCTTCCAACCTCTCTTTCGTGGAGGGTGTGAGAATGCCCTGCTGGATGGCATTGAGCATATTCTGTATGCCGGTTTCGATTTCTTT
>JFBN01317010.1_pt1 | contig 13004 bp, 13 predicted proteins | sample 768741 | NCBI WGS metagenome assembly JFBN01 (sample SAMN01983846, study PRJNA193217) | chicken gut metagenome | biome: terrestrial biome; isolation source: ceca of Broiler chicken | host: Gallus gallus | place: United Kingdom: England | collected 2010-09-07
GGAATAGTTGACGGCAACCAGAACAGGACTGAATACAGGCTCGATAAATGGGGCAGGATTACCGAGATTATCAAGCCGAACGGTACCAGCGAATATTTCTCCTATGATTATGCGGGAAACATCATTGAAACAGTGGACGGCAACGGTAATAAAATCCGTTATAGATACAATCTTCTCAATAAATTAAGTGAAATTATTGACCAGACAGGCGAAAAAGACTATTTCACCTATGATATTGAAGGCAGAGTACGGCTGCACACAGACCGCCGCGGCAACGAGGTGCAGTATTCATATAATCTTTATGACAGCCTGACGGAAAAGCTGGAAAGAAAAAGCGGGCTACGTGAAAGTTATGAATACTATCCTGACGGCAGTATAAAATCCGCTATTGCTGAAGGAATGCGCTACAGTTACAGCTATTACACCAACGGCAGCCTAAAAGAAAAATCTGCTAGCGGCAAACGGTTATTAAGCTATGAATACGATTTAAATGGCAACAAAATAAAGCAAACAGATGTAACAGGCAAAACGACGGAGTATATCTATGATGAACTTGACCAGCTTTTAGAAATTCATGATGGTGGAAAATGTATCACTGCCTTTAAATACAATGACGACGGCACAATAAAAGAAGCTGTAAGTGCTAACGGCATGAAGAATTTATACGGCTATGATACAGACAAAAACCTTATCAAATTAGATATTGATTTCAATGGAAAAGTTCTGGCGCAAAACAGATACGCTTACGACCATAACGGCAATCGTACTATAAAACAGCAGTTGCAAGGCACGACTTATTATACCTACGACAGCATAAACCAGCTCATCAATGTAAAATATCCGGACTACGAGGAACAGCTCTTCTATGATAAGGCAGGCAACAGAAGCAAACGTATTGTAAATGACGTAACGGAACATTATCTCTACGATAAGCGGAACCGCTTAATACGGCAGGTATTCCAGCAGCCTACAGGCACAACGGCGAAGCATTATATCTATGATAATGCCGGAAACCTGATGAATGACGGCGAGAGAATGTATAAAAACGACGCATTCAATAGGGTAACAAGAGTTGAAACGACTACGGGGCAGGTTCAAGTCAACCGCTATGACGCTGAAGGTCTGCGCTATGAAATGGAAGAGAATAAAAAACTTGTGCAGTTTATCTTCAATGAAAATAGAGAAGTTGTAGTTGAAAAATCCGATAGCGATATCAAGCGATTAATTCGTAGTTATGACCTTTGGGCAAGTGAATGTGAGCCTGAAAAGACTTGGTATCATTACGCCAGTGATGAACAGGGAAGCACTGTATTTATTACAGATGATAATAAAGTCTGCAATAAATACGACTACGACGCATGGGGCAACCTCACTACCTGCGAAGAAATAATCCCGAACAGATTTCTCTATACAGGACAGCAATTTGACCAGATAACGCAACAGTATTATCTGAGAGCACGTTATTATAATCCTGTAATTGCTAGGTTTACAAAAGAGGACGTCTACCGTGGCGATAGCTTAAATCTCTACGCTTATTGTGATAATAACCCTGTAATTTATTATGACCCTAGCGGATATAAAAAAAGAGCGGCTATATGTGAAAAGAACATATATACTCGTCTAAAAAATACGGGTCATTATACTGATGAAAGAGCTTATGCTTTGTCTGTTGCATATACTCGTGCTAGAAATGCCAATCCGAATATGACAGCAGCAGAAGCGTTCAAATTTGCAACAGGAAAAGATACATTTGGTAACAGAATAATTGATCCAATTAAAGAGTATGAAAATATTAATCCTAAATTTTTTGAAAAATATCCATTTAACATTCCGGAGTTAGCAGTGGAAATGCCAAAAGTAGACAGAATATATGGTTCTTATAAGAGCGCTACATCCCAAGGATATTTGAGAGATGCACAAGCTTATTGGATGGCAGTATATAACAGATGTCCAAAAGCTTTCAGTGAAGCAAATCTTGATAAAATGTTTAACCCAATAAGAAAAGTCTTTGATGATTATAATTTTGCTTCACCTATTAATGATAAAACATTTAGAAATAGTTTTCCTCAATATGACATTCCAGGAAATAGAGGAAAAACTTTATATCATCATCATGTAGGTGGAAGAGGACAAGCTATCCCTGTTCCAAAAGAATTGCATAAAGGATCTGGAGATATCCATAAAGATGAAAAAAATTACGGTATATTATATAAAAGAGGAGGAACTTGATATGTCTAATCTAAAAGAAAATATTATTAAATATATAAAAAAAACTTACGAATATTCATATAGCGGGAACGGTGAGTATTGTCGATTTTGTAAGAAAAAAGAAATAGATTTTGATAATATAGAGAAAGACCTAGGCTTTTCATTGCATCAAAGTATCAAAGATTATTTCAATTCATACAGTATAAAATATATGTTTGGTTATATTAAAATACCAAAAGAAGAGGATGCACAATTTAAATATAAAAAAAGTTTTTATCAAATATTTGAATTTTTTGATACAACAAAAGACAGTACAAAACTTTTTTGTAAACAATTAATTGATTATAATAAATGGTTACAAAAAAATGGCAATAAAATGACTATGATTAGTATTGCTGGTTCAACTGATGATGGATATTTTTTATATGTAAATAATAATGATGGAAGTGTACATTATATAATGGAGGATTTTGATCCAAATGAAAAAGAGTGCTTAGAAAAACCCATTAAACTATATAATAGTTTAGAAGAATTATTTTGTGATATGACTCAAAATCTGAAGATGAGATTAGAACCTAATGAAATGGAATATCTGTTTCCATAAATGTTTTAAAAGGAACTAATACAATTGACACATAAACTCATAACTCATCAGAAAATACAAAAAGGCTCTCTACAGAGAGCCTTATACATAATCAATCTTCATCAATTGAGGAGGAATAGTTAATGAATATAAAAAAATCCATATCTTTGGCTTTAGCTGCCTGTATTATTTCAGGCAATATATGTTTGGCTAAAGATATTAATTTAAAACCGAATATAAATTTTCCCGGTGTTAAAGTGGATTTGCCTAAGACAAAAGAAGAAGCAAAGATGATGAAAGAGCAGCAGAAAGAGACAGCCAAAGAGGAGAAAGCCCTGCAGGAAGCTCAAAAAAAGGAAGCCTTCGGTAAAGTGGAGACTATGGCTAATGCAGGTGAAGTGCAGTCTATGTATATTCTGGCTCATGCGTATTATACGGGGCAGCAGGTGGAGGAAAATGATGTACTTGCTGTAAGCTGGTGGAAGAAGGCGGCAGACGCTCTTTATCCCGACGCCGATGCGTGGATTGGTCTTTTCTTTGCTGAAGGTCTTGGAGGATTACCGCAAAATCAGGTATCAGCAGACAGGCGTTATGAAAGAGCGGTAGAGCGCGGTTCGTCTTACGGCGCAATTATGCTGGGCATTGAAAAGTACCGTAAAAACGATATAGACAATAAAAATGAGGCTATTTTTTTGTTCGAAAAGGCTCGAAGTCAGGGAAATCCGTTAGCGGAGCAGTTTTTAAAAAGCATACGCGAAAAAGGAACTGACACTAATCAGGACTTCAGGAACAGAATTGACTGGAAAAAAGAAATGAAAAAAATTCCTTTAGATGAAATGTATTATATAGCGGGCAGCAATGCCTATAAAGGAAATATTGTAAAAAAAGATTACGGTACGGCCGTCAGATGGTGGGAGCTGGCTAGTGATGCCGGAAATGCCAAGGCGAAAACGATGCTGGGAATTTCGTATTATACGGGACGCGGTATCGGTCAAAATTATACAAAAGCGGTGGAACTGTTAAAAGAAGCCGCTTTAAGCGGAAATGCGCTGGCAGAGTTTACTCTGGCCAAAGCATATTTATCCGGAAACGGAGTGCGATATAATCGTGCCGTTGCACTTGAGCTTTTGCGTGATGCGCAGGATAGAGGCATGAAAGAAGCCGGCAAGCTTGCAGATAATCTGGAAGGCAGATAAGGAGGGATTTACAATGAACGTATTTGATAATGATTTCGATATAGAAGAGTATATACAAAAAAGACTTATGGAAATTGAAAACCTGGAAAGCCGCCGTATTTTTAAAGAAGCTGTCGGCAAACTGTTTTTGCAGCTGCACGGAGAAATAGAAAAAGAATATAATGCTTTAAGTGAAAGAATATACGATGAAGTTCCCTTAGCGATAAGCGGACCGGAGATTGTAACAAGCATAATATATAGAAAAGACTATGATGTTACGGATACATATCTGTTTCCGATGCGTAAGGAAGATTTAAATCCCTGTAAAATCGAGGCGTCAAATCTTGCGGAAACATTGAAAAAGAAACAGCCGTTTTATCTGTATCCCGTATTCTTAAAAGCAGATTACCTGAAAGTAGCGGAATTTAATAATCCACTGCGGATATTCAAAGGCAGCGTAAAAACTCAGCATAATGAGTATACTGCAAGTTTTATGGTCAGACCCAATATGTATTACCGCAAGAAAATTGAGGAACTCTATTACATCTTTCAGCTTAATTATCTGCCGTGGCAAAGCGTGTGCTGCCCGTATCTATATAAGTTGTTTGATGTCTATATGATAGACATTGAAAACTGGGATAACAGCGAGATTATTACCGAAGCTAGAGTCAATTTTGAAGAATACGAAAGCAGTATTTTTTATGAGTACGTGCCTTTATGGAATATACAGGAGATAACAGTAAAAACAAGTACGTATCCGGAGCCGTGCCTGGATAAAATAAATTACGAACATAAGATTTTTCAGCAGAAATTCATAAAAAACGCTAAGTATCTCATAACAAATACGGATGAAAACATAACCAATATCCGCTGGCAAAACGGTGACCTTATAATCAGCGCGGCAAAGGAAAATCCTGTAGACTGGCGATTGTACCAGTGTAATATGAAGATGGATAAAAAATATCCTAACCTTTGCGTATCAAACGGCAAGAAGAAAACATTTTCGGATAAATTAAGAAACTACTACGGGCAGAATATAAAGACGAAACAGGAAATGGCGCGGCTGTTATCTTCCTTTTATGTCTCAAATTTTTTAGAGTTTAAGGATGTATCTTTTTGTGAAAACATCAGTCAAAAAGAAACGTATTCCGTCGATGACTTTATAATTGATGAGCTGCGCACAGGGAAAAGCCGGCAGATTTTATTAGTGGACTTCAGGGCAAAGAGGCCGGATTTTTATTTAAACAGAGATATCATGAGCTTTCTCATAAGCGTATTGCAAATGTATTTTTCGGAATATGAATGTTACGGCCGTCTTATTTAGGAGGAAGATATATGAACTTTATCTGGGATATTATACTTCAGGCGCAAAAAGAAGGAAAAAACAAGTCGGATTTATTCTTTTGGCAGGCGCAAAACTACAGCCCGTATTATGAACAATCGTTTGATACTATTAATGAAGAACATGTTGACAAGATTTTAATTGAAATAAATGCCCTATATCGTTTCAGTCATATTTTTCAGGAGTTATTGCATCCGAATTTTATGCAAAACGGACAGTATGCAAATATTATCGCCTTTATTATTTATCTGTTCGATACAATTATTCATTATTTAGGAGAAATTGACCTGCGCCACGGACTTACCAAGCGGGAATTTTATATCCGAAGGATATGTTATGAGATAAAAAACGGCGTTTTCGGCAAAACGGCGCAGGACGGTATTTTGACTATGAATAAGACACTTCAGTTGAAAATAGCAAATGAAGTATTGACACAAATGCAGATAGGTTCTAATCTGCACTGCTTTAAAAGAGCGATAAAAGATGCCTTTCCCGGCTGCATTTTATATCAGAGCAACTATAACGTCAAAGACCTTTATCTGTATCTGGGAGAAAAGAAAAACAAGCCGAAGGAAAAGCAGCTGGCATTTCTCTTAGAGTGTTTCTTACCGCTGGGATTTCAAATTAGAATATTTTGGGATGAACATTTTGGTATTATGGGCGTGGATGAAACAATGCATTCCAATGAAATAGTTATTTTTTAGGAGGTTTTGTGATGAACGGACAGATTATTCCTTTATTTGAACATGCACATATACTGCGAACACAAATGCTGACAAGACTGAGAGATTATGCCTATTCATACAGTGAGCTGGAATACGAGGATACCAGCGACGGCATTATAAGCGGCTGCAAGATAGCGACCACTGAAGACAGATTGATTTTAAATCAGGGACTAATTCATTACGGCGGTCATATATACCTTATAACAGAACCGATGTTTATGGAATATCATCCGACAAATACATGGTGTGTATTTAAAATATGTTTTCTCGATGCTGATGAAGCCAACGGATATTTGTGCAGGGGCATAGAAATTCATTTAGCGGAAGATATGAATTTGGAGTCAAATGAAATGGAACTGTGCAGATTTAAACTTCAGCCCGGTGCACGTCTTCGCACGGAATATGTTGATTTCTTTGACAGAAATACGGAATTTGATACCCTGATTACTATTCATGCTCCATTTTGCGCTGTAGAAAAAAGTTCCATATCGCCGGAGATTACACGCGCATTTGTCAAAGAAGCCCGATTATATGAAGCAGAGGATTTGGATATATCATTTTTTATGCAGGTACTCAATACGAAAGGAGCCGTAAGCCGTGAAGTCATAGAATTATATCTTTCATTGAGATTAAGGAAAGATTTTTCTGATTGTAGTAATCTAGATATTTTCAATGCTTTTTGCGAGATACTGCGGTCATTACAAAACGGCAGTAAACTTGATTTTTCCCAAAAGAAACAGAAAAGACGGCAAATTATCGTATGTTAAGGAGATAACGAAATGGAAATAGATGAAAAAATATTGGCTATGCGCAATGAACTAAGAGAAAAAATAATCCATCCGGAAAAAAATATTGATAAAGAAACATTGGAAAAAGAACTTACATCATCAATTTATGATGATAACGTAAATATATTCGGCAAAACAAAAATCTTTGAAGATAAGATACTATTTGATAAGCTTATTTCACTTAGACTGCCTTCTGATTTTATCTGTCTTAATGAAGAAATTATTAAAAGGATATATCCTATGGGCAATCCGCCGCAGATTGTTTTAAGCGATGAAACGGATTATTTCTTTTCAGTAGGATTAAGCTATCTAAGTTATAGTCTGCCGGAAACAGGATTAAAAAAACATGTACAAAATATTTGGACGGCACTTGATAGATTAGGACCGAAAACAGGCTTTATAAAAATGGAAATGATAAAAAGTAAAGATAGCACACCGATTGCGGTGCTGGAATTTACATCGCTTGCTATTGATACTGCGGTGTATAATATTCAGTTTTACGCAAGCATACAAGGCAAAGCACTAATGGGAACGGTGAACTTTCCCTTCAGGAGAAAAGAAAGACTTGTTCCTTTAGTGCGGGAAATAGTGGCGTCACTAAAAAATCTTACGAAGAAGGAGGTAATAGTATGAGTATTACTTATGGCGAAATCATCATTGAAGGAATTGAATTTACTAAAATCTTAATGCTTAAAATATCGCATAAACCGAATGAACATGGATATCTGACTATAGCCGGCGAAATAGATTTGCAAAAAGCTCAGGAATTTGCCGATAGAGCCGATGAAACAACGCAAATCATAGTAAAGGCAAAAGGTGACGAAGATACGACCTTATTTAACGGCGGTATTTTAAATATTTCCGTAAACAATGAAGCAGACTACAGTGTTTTAACGATAAACGGCGTTACTTCAAGTTATACGCAGGATATTCAAAAATTATCCCGTTCATACCAAAACACGACAAAAACGTATGAGCAGATATTAAATGAAGCCTATCAGGGAAACGGCTCCGTAGACGTAACAGTTGAAGATAAACCTATCGGAGCATTTATCATGCAGATGAATGAAACAAACTGGGAATTTACAAAACGTATGGCTTCCCGTTTTAATGCTCCTATTTTTACGTCTATAACAGCACCGAAACCAATGGTATATGTCGGGCTGCCGCCGGTAGGCAATACAAAAGAAATTACTACGACCTCATACGGGCACGGAAAAGATGAAAACAGATATAATACTATTACGCAAAATTACATGGTAGACAGTGCTTCTGCCATGAGACAGGACTTTTCAGGTTTTTTTGCCCGTTCGCTTGACTATGTTTATTTAGGCGACCAGATATCTCTAAATCAAAAAACATATTTTGTTAAAAGTGTAGAAGCCGTATTGATTGACGGGCTTTTGGAAATGACTTACGAACTTGTAGGAAAGACAGGTTTTGTTGCGCCGGCAGTAAAAAACGATAATTGCTCTGGCAGAATACTGACGGGTCAAGTAAGAGCCGTAAAACAGGATTTAGTTCAAGTTCATCTTTTGGAAATAGATAAAGACTATGACAGTAGCGGCAACTGGTGGTTTCCGTATTCCACGGCATATTCAAGTAGCGACGGCAGCGGTTGGTATGTTATGCCGGAAGTCGGAGATTATGTGCGTATCATGTTTCCTTCAGGAAATGAAGCTGCCGGTTTTGCCGCAAGTTCTGCCAATAAAGCTCCGCTCTCCAATCCGCGACACAAAAGCTTTAGAGCGCCAAGTGGCAAGGAAGTGTTGATGACGGATGAAGGGCTGTATATTATCTGTAATCATCAAAAGATTTTTATCGACCTTACGCCGGAACACGGCATAAAAATCGTTTCAGATAAGGATATTAATATAGTATCGACAGCCAATATAGCCGTCAGTGCCGACAAAGACATACAGATATTGGCTAAAAAACAGGTATATATAGGAACACCGGAATCATTTATTACTATTACGCCGGAACAGATTTCACTTGCGGCCAAAGATGTCGTTATTACTTAAGGATGGTGAAAGAATGAAAGATTTTATACATGAATTTAAAACAAAAGTTTATGAAAAATCCGCACAAAACCTTATTGTAAAAACGGATAAACAAATTGCTGCCAATGAAAACATTATTTGTCAAAGTCTGTTTACCGAAGTTGAAAAACAGTTAAAAAGAGTAGCCGTTTTTCAGCAGCAGAAGATATTACCTAATGTATCGTATATGTCATTTTCCGTACTGTACACTTCCGTTTATTTTAAACGGCCGCAGATGCGACTTGATTTTTATAATAAGGACTGGACTGTAACAGAGCCTTTATATACAACGTATTTAGATATAAAATGGTTGTTTTCCTATTGGGACTATCACTACCATGAGCTTGAAAAAGAAGCAAAAAAACTTGACAATAATATTACCGAGCGGTATATACAGCAGACAATGTGGCAAAGTGTCCGGCTTTTAACGTACCTTTTATCGCAGCGATTTAAATATTGGAGCTACAAGCTTACACAAAGCATGGCTTTTGATATGTTGGGAAAAAATGAGGAATTTTTCATTACCGTAGGTGAATACTTGGACTGGCAGGATATTGTTTATGCCACTTTACCGGAAATAGATATATTCGACCGTAATATAAATGATTCATTACAGCAAAGAGATTTTTTCTCACAGGAATATGAAAAGAAGATATTCATCAATTTGGATATGAGCCACAGCAGGTTTTATAACTGTATATTTAAAGCCTGTACATTTGAAAACTGTATTTTAAATGATTGCATATTGGAGACATGCAGCTTTCAGGATGTTGATTTTATAAATTCGACGCTCTACGGAATAACGGCAAAACACACTTTATGGGAAAATATTACATTTAAAAATTCTCGATTAGGCGTAGAAGAAAATGAGGAAAATCTTTTAGAAATTTATAAACCGAGCGAATTTATATATTGCAGTATAACGAATTTAAAGATGGTAGACAGCTGTTTCAATGATGTTTCCTTATATGGAGGCGTCGTTAAACAGATTGAAAAAGTGAATACATCGCTAATTAATTCCGATTTTGCATAATAAAGGAAGTGATGATATGGATATGGTTTTTTTTCGGCTTTATACCGGTGAAAAAAAAGGTAATGCTATAAAAATAAAAGGATTAAACAGCAAAGTATACACGCAAAAGCTGGATAAGCCGTCTTTTGATAAAATGATGCCATTTACGGTTGCATATTATCTGAACGAACCGAACATAGAAATTCCGGATTTTATAAATGTTCCACCGTTTATTTTATCCGATAAATATAAAGATATATTCGCATTATTGGAACCGGCTATAGAATTTAAAGGTATTCAGCTTTATCCTGATGATAAAAAAGAAAGTGTTCCCATGCCGACCTACTGGCTTCCTTATTTGGAAAGAACAAATTGCTTGCATAAAGACAGTGAAATCTATGATATAGGCACAGTAAAGAAACTTATATTACGAAAGGAAGCTGTTATCGACAGGGATATTGTGCGACCGGCCGACATAGTAGAAGATATTTGGCTTTTATCTTTAACGGCGGCAGAAGCCGTGCTTCGCCGAAAACCGTTCGGTATAAAATTTGAGATTGTAGAAGTGAGGGAATAGTTATGGCAAAATCTTACGTACCGTATCTTACAATGTCTAAATGTGATAAAGGCAGTGAGGAAAAACCGCTTACGATAAATCCGGACCACGGCGTTATTTATCATGATAAACCGCTGTTAAATGCCAATGACCACTATCCGGAAATTAATATTCCCTCATACGGCAAATGTGCCATAAAGGGAAAATGCAAACCGAATACAGCAGATAAAGCATGGCAAAATGTTAATAAAAAACATATTATTGACGGAGCACCGGCACTTATGCAGGACAGTGTTCTTCCGTGCAAAGAAGGCGGAACAATATCTATTATAATGCCGGCAGAAAATGTAAATATAACTTCAAAATTATCCGAAATGATGACTGACTTTGTGGAAAGCGGCATCGCAGCTGCAACAGAAGCACAAAACGCTAAGGCTAAAAACGCAGCAGGCAGCAGTACCATGCCCGGAATGTATCAAGGTGCGCAAGTAATTAAAGATAAATAGGTTGATATTATGAAAAATTTTAAATGGATTGTCTTTTTATTTTGTATAATATTACAAACCTTTTTATGGCTTGCTCCTGATACTGATTTTATCAATGGATTATTTTATGTAAATGATGTTGGTGGAACTATTGGGAAAAAACCGTATTGGGAAGTACCAGGATTTTTATATTTATTATGGTTCAGCCTATTATTTACATTGCCGCGAAATAAATGTATTTTTTTAATTTTATTATCTTTTATTGGAATAGATTTCACGGAAAATCTATATATGTATAATCTGCATATAAACGCAGAACAATATCCACTACAGGATTTACCAAAACACTTAATTGAAAGTTTTTATTGGTATTATTTAAAAGGCTTGAACACTCAACCCGATGTATATATAGAACGCATATTAAACTTTATAATAGTTGCCACAGCAGTTTCTTTAATAATTTATTTAATTATATTTGGAATAAAAAAAGGATTTAGATTTTTATTCAGAAAAATAAAAAGATGAAAGGAGTTATCAATGGCATTTAGATATATGGTACTGAAAAATGGTTGGCTTATATTTAATTATGGAACAGGAATTGCAAATTTCAGGGCTTCAACAGGAAGACCAGGCATATCTGATCCATCTATTGAAGATATGGGACCAATACCACCAGGCAGATATATTATTATTCCAGCAGAAATAAGTGATGTAGATTATCGAAAATATAAAGAAGGAACTTTACAATATGAAAAATTTAAACGAGATTATACTTTAAGAAACTGGGTAGGAGATTGGGGATATTATCGTGTAAAATTACATCCTCAAAAGCTAATGTATCCAAATAGAGACGGTCATCGTTCAGATTTTTTTCTTCATGGTGGGAAAAATCTAGGTTCAGCAGGTTGTATCGATGTCGGTAACCAAGATGCGGAATTATTTTCTTTAATAAAAAGAACTAATACCAATGATGGAACAGATAATATATTAGTTGAAGTTACAGAACATCCTAACAAAGAAGGATGGGAAAATTTAAAATCCGATTCTTTTTTGGAAAATTTACAGACTTGGTGGGAAAATTTATGATGAAAAAAATAAACATAATACGTTCATTAGCTTTTGAATTATGTTTTATTCTTCAGATTGTTCTTTGGATAATTTTTAATATAAATTTAGATACAGGGACATATAATTTAATTAATAATAATGATGTACCATTTGACCAATGGGGAAAAGAACTTCACTATTTAATATGGCTGTTGTTATTAATAATGCCTAAATATAAAAGTTTATTTTTAATATTTTTATATGTATGGATTTCTTATAATGATGAAATACTTTACTTATATGTATCTGCTAAAAATATAGATGTTAATAATATATATATTAAAGATTACGTGATGTATTCTGTACAATCATATTATTGGTATTTTTTTGAAAAAATACTACAGGAACCTCTATTTTGTTTTGAACGAATAATAAAATTTATAATTGTAACATTAATAATGGTTATAGAAATATATATACCAATTTTAGGATTTCACGTTGGATTATACCTAATAAAAAAAATAAAAAGAAAATATAACGAAAGGAATTAACGATTATGGGCTTTACTTTAAAAATCGAAGGAAACGAATCGCTTTTTTATGGCGAAAATATTGTACAGATGGTAACGGCTTCACTTGATACACCGAATAATGTGCGGGCAAAATCAACACAGATGTGTTTAACGCTTCAAATTGCAGGAAAATTGCAAGCGGATGATAATGGCAGCCTCAATAGCCAGACAGTAAAATTGTTTGAATGGTCAATGATACCGCCTGAAGAAGAGGACGTATATAGAACAGTTACAGTAGAATTTAATCATGGAGGACAGTGCTTTCGCCGAATTACTTTAGATACGGCTTTTGTTGTTGATTACGATGAAAGATATTCAACCAGTAGTGGTGTGGGAGATTTCTTTATGACGATTAGACAAAAATCCGATGTGTTGAAAGGTGCAAAAGTCGAGGGTAATTTATCTCTTTCCGTTGGCAGTCTTACCGGAGGACTAGATACCTTGGGACAATGCTCATGTACGGTAAAGAA
>JFBN01561400.1_pt1 | contig 12978 bp, 8 predicted proteins | sample 768741 | NCBI WGS metagenome assembly JFBN01 (sample SAMN01983846, study PRJNA193217) | chicken gut metagenome | biome: terrestrial biome; isolation source: ceca of Broiler chicken | host: Gallus gallus | place: United Kingdom: England | collected 2010-09-07
CAGATTTTGGCTTGATTTTTATAGGAAAAACCGGTGTAGTTTTCTCCCACTTCAATGACACGATAGACATCCAGCTCCGGCTGAAACTCCATCTCATGCTGACGGATTGCATCGACAAAAGCACTCCATGCCCGGTCTGCCTCGCCGTCCTGACCACTGAGCTTACAGCGGATGGCCTGTGCAAACAGCGCCACATATTCCCGGTGTGCTCTCAGGATTTCATGAGAGCGCAACTGGCAGTGTTGTCCGGTCTGCACCGGGCGCAGTGCCTCCTCCGCAACATCGGGGAAAATCCGCAAAAATGCATCCAGTTTTTCCAGTGCCTGTGCCCTGTCCACATCCTTTTTTCCGTTCCAGAAGTCCATGTCAAAGGCTGCCGACACTGCTTCCAGATACCGGCGGCATGCTTTCCAGTTGTCCCCGAAACAGTGGGCGTAATAATCCTCACAGATGGTTTCGGCATCCAGGTCCTTGTTCCAGAGCAGCAGGCCACCTATGTAGTTGGGAAGTGACGTGGGAAAACTGATCCGCTGTTCCTGACACAGAATCATGCCGTTCAGATCGAGATTCTTCAGATATTTGACATCCTCGGCCAGCACAGAAGAAATCTTGGCATAGCCGGGGTCCCCGTAATGGGCACGCCCCAGATGATAATCATAGTCAAAGGAATCTCCCGGGAATTTCTGTTTCCACTGCTGCAGGAAGGCCACATTTTCCTCCAGCCGCTCCGGCAGGGTGATCCGGTTGCGCCGGTACGGCGGGATTTCCGGGATCGTCCCCATCTGACGGCAGCTCTTTTCAAAAGAACGGCTGATGGGCGCAAACATCAGCACAAAACGGTCGGGATTGGTCAGGCATTCCTTTTCCGGCGGCCACAAAAGTTCCTGATAGGCCAGAACCACGATCCGCGTGGGCAGGCCCCGTTCGGTCAGTTGCCGGTCAATCCGGTTGAGTATCCGAACGTACCAGTCCGTGGGTGTGAGGGTCCGGCATTGCTCGCACTCGCACTGATTGTTATAGGTGTCCGCCAGCCAGACATGAAGGTAATCCACATGAGGGTGGCAGGCAGCATAGTCCACCACCGCCTGTGCAAACCGTTCCTGTACCTGTGGCGACGAATAACAAAGGTTTGTATTGGTGGGAATTCCGCCAAACAACCCCCGCTTTCCGTCAACCTGTGCCAGCATCCAGTCGATCGTGCTGTCCCCTTCACTTTTCTCCCAGCCGCTGTCCTGCAGCCCCATGCATTTGGTCGTCCAGCCGTGTCCCATGGCATGGAGAAGAAGCCCCCGCTTTTTGATCTCCTTTATGATCTCCGCGGTCATTGCCCCGGTCTCGGCCGGGCTTTTGGATTCATCGGGAAGCGACGGGTTATTGACATGGCCATACCACCGGTTCAGAAAGACGGTGGCGTCCTCAAATTGCAGGAAATAGGAATTGCAGCCGATCTTGGGCAGCCAGTCCACCATGTCCAGAATATTTTTCTCCGAACAGGCCCCCTCAATGCAAACGCCGCGGTGGCGGTAGGATGCCGTCTCCCGGATATGGAGTTCCACCCTTTGCGGCAGAATCTTTTCCGGTACAAACACGCCCTCCGCACCGGGGCGCACCCAGCGAAACCCCAGCTCATACAAAAAGCGATACACCGCAATCAGAGTGCTGCGGGGGTTGGTGCCTGCGATCACAGCTCCTTCTTTTCCGGCGTCGATATAGATTCCATCGTCCAGTTCCCGGTTTTCTGCCGAAAATGGGACCTCCGGCACCAGATCTCCGGCCAGGCCGATCCTGCACCGATATTCCGGGGCGCCGTTCCCCTGCTGTATGGTGCTGACGGAAACATCGGCGTTTCCCATTTTCAGATGGCGAAGGAGTTCCTCTGCTGCGAACTGCACAACGGGATCTTTCCCGTGAGGGATCACATTGCATTGTGTCATCCTGCCGCACCTCCTTGTAATTGGTTGATATTTTTTCGCGAAAGCCTGCGCCGCTTTTTCATGAGAATGCCAAGGGCTGCTGTTGTACAGAATTTCTCCATGCAACAGCAGCCCTTGACCAAAAGATGAAACGGCTACAAAAATTGTGTACTAAAACGGATGCGATTGGGTTTTACTGCATGAGGAAGGCCACATTCTCCTCGGCCTGGGTCAGTGCTGTATCCAGATCCATCGAACCGGTGCGGTATTCCGTCAGAGCGGTCTTGATGGCGTCGGCGGCCTCTGCAGTGTAGATGCCGTAGTTGACTCTGGGAACCGTGTCGGAGTATTCCAGAATCTGCTCAAAGACAGCCTGGCCGCCGTAGAAGTCCTGACCTGCCTTGTAGTTGGGCTGGTCCTTTGCAGGCATGTAAGTAGCAACTGCCGCGATTTCGTCGAGCAGGTCATTGTACAGCTCTGCGCTGCCGGCGAAGGTTTTGTTCAGGTAATCGATGGCCAGATCCTTGTTGTCGCTGTTCAGCACAACCCAGCTGGAGCCGCCGGTGTTGCCGGCATTGGTAGCGCCCTCGATGTCGGAGAAGCGAGGCATATTGGTGATGCCCCAGTTGCCCGAATTGGCTTCGTCCTTCTGGAGGGTGTTCATGATCCAGCAGGCGTTGATGGTGCCGACGCAGCTGGAATCGTAGAGGGAGCTGTAGTAGGACTCCATATCGTTACGGATCTGAAGGATGCCGGTATCGACGAGCTCCTTGTAGACAGTGAAAACTTCGCGCATACCCTCATTGTTCACAAAGTTGACCTGGTCATTCTCGTCAAAATACCAGTTGCCGCTGCTCTGGAGCATGCAGTTGATCAGCTGGAAGTTGTCCGCCGTGACGAGCATGGGGATGCCAGTCTTCTCAACAACGGGCTTTGCCACGTCGATGAACTCTTCCCAGGTCAGGTCAGTCAGGTCATCCAGGGTGAGACCCGCCTGAGCCAGCAGGTCGGTTCTGTAAGCTGCAATGGAGGTGGCGTTGTCAAACGGAACAGCATAGATCTTGCCGTCGACCGTGCCTGCTTCCACCTTGTACTGTGCAAACTGGGAGAAATCAATGCCGGAATCGGTCAGGTCGGCAAAGAGATCGGGGTACAGGGTGACGAACTTCTTGATGTTGGTATCCGACATCAGCATGATGTCAGGCAGGGAATCGTTCTGGCCGCCGGCCACAGAAGCAGTCAGACGGGTGACGATATCATCAAAACTGATATTGGTGATTTCCAGCTGGAAATCAGGGTTGGTTTCCTGATAGTACTCCGCTGCCTTTTCTGCAGCCGGAATGTTGAAGGTTTCGTCCCAGCACCAGAGGCTCACGGTGTTGGAGCCGGTCCCGGTGGAGCTGTCGCCGCCGTTTGCGGTCTCACCGGTGGTGCTGCCGGAGCTGGTGTTTCCGCCGCCGCAGGCCGTCAGGCAGCTTGCTGCGAAAGCACTTGCAAGCAAAATACTAAAAACTTTTCCTTTCATGTCTCTGCTCAATCCTTTCATTGGGTCGTGTTTTATGTTGTAGCCGTTACGGATAAACCATTGTTGGAAGGGTGAAAATCAGCTCTTGACGGAGCCGGCGATACCTGCTGTAAAGCTCTTCTGCAGCAGGAAGAACATCAGGGCCAACGGGATGGTCGAAATTGTGGCCAGAAGCATCATCATACCATAGTCAACGGTGTAGCCTGCAGTCATACCTGCCAGAATCACCGGCAGGGTCTTACTGTCGGGGCTCTGCATGACAACCAGCGCCCACAGGTATTCGTTCCAGATGTTCATGAAGGAGACGATGACCGCCGTGGCAAAAACCGGGCGCATGATCGGGAAGAACAGCCGGACGAAGATTCCCAGCTCGCTCAGACCATCCAGACGACCCGCTTCCACGATTTCATAGGGGAAAGAACGGGTGTTCTGACGGAAGAGCATGATCAGAAACGCAGTGGAAACAAAGGGCAGGATGTAGCCGGGGACACTGTTGAGCAGTCCCATCTTGGCAAACAGCAGGTACATGGGGATCAGGGTTGCTGCCTGCGGGATCATGATGGACAGCATCAGGAAGGACATGGTGAAGTCCTTTACCTTGTCGTGATAAATCTCAAACGCATAGCCGGCGAGGGAGGTAACTGCCACCGCGAAAAGCGTACCCACGATGGCGACCGCCAGAGAGTTGCGCAGACCGACCAGGAACTCCGTGGTGGTGACCAGGGTATTGAGGTTTTCGAGCAGTGCGGTGCCGGGCAACAGTCTGGCTTTCAGCACATCGACGCTGGTGTTGGTGCTCGAAACAACCATGTAGTACAAAGGAAATACGGAAATCACAGACACGATAATCAGAAAGACGTGCGAAGGGATGTCGTTTCCGCTGCGACTTCTGGAAAAGCTGCCGTGTTTATTCATCGTTTATCCCCCACTTTCATCTGAATCAGGGCCAGCACTGCCACTATGATAAACACAATGTAAGAGATGGCCGCCGCGTATCCGTACTGCGGCAAATATTCAAAGGACAACTTGAAGATGTAGTTCGACAGCGTGATGGTTGCGTTGCCCGGGCCATATGCCGTGATGGCCTTGGTCTCGGTGAAGAGCTGCAAGGTACCGTTGATGGAGTTGATGACCGTCAGCAGAATAATGGGGCTCAGCATCGGGATGGTGATGTCGGTCAGCTGCTTCCACTTGGAGGCACCATCGAGCTCGGCTGCTTCGTAGATGGACTTGTCGATGCTCTGCAGGCCGGAAAGATAGAAGATGGTGTTGTAACCGGTCCATCTCCAGGTCATGGCCAGCAGAATGACCAGACGTGCCAGCCAGGGATCGGCAAGCCACTGAATCTCAGTGTCGATCAGGCCCCAGCTCATCAAAAGCTGGTTGATCAGACCGGTAGTCGAGAACATGGAGCGGAACACCATGGAGTACGAAACACCGGCCGTTACGCAAGGGATAAAGACCAGCGTTCTGTACAGGCCTTTGAATTTCAAGTTTTCACGGTTCAGCAGGCTTGCCAGAACCAGTGCCAGCATCAGCATCAGCGGAATCTGCACCAGGAAAATCACTGTGTTGAACAGCGACGTGGTAAACAGAGAGTCCTTTGCCAGACGTGCATAGTTCTGAAGACCCACAAAGGTTTGATTGTTCGTAGTCCCGGAGGTCAGCGACAGCAAAAATGCACTGACCATCGGGTAGAAGCGAACCAGCAGTATAATGGCTGCGCCGGGGAGTATAAACAGCCAGCCCAACAGCCGCCGCTTCTTTTCCTGTCCCATCTTTTTCAGCATGACAACCGTCCCTTTCTTACAGAAATAACCACTCCGAAATCCCATTCCAATTCGTCAAAAGCATACTTCCGATTCAAAACGGGGCCGCAACTGTTCGAGCCAATCCCGTTTTGGTTGTAGTCCAAGCATACAATCACGCAATCCTCCGGGTGCAGGTCGAAGTTGTGTCCCACCTGCGTCAGCTGTTCCTGCGAGTAAACAGAAACCTGTGTGGAGGCCGCCTTCGCAAAGTCGAAGACCACTTCGTTTTCCCCGTTGGACAGCTCCAGCTGCCGGACACCGCAGTGGCTTCCGTGTTCCTGCGGCATGATGTAGTCCACATACTCATCAGCTGCTTTTCCTGCATGGAACTCTTCCAGACCGGCTCTTCTCTTGTCCGGATAGCTTTCCAGAGGACCGATGCCCCAGTATTTCAGGTTCTCCCTGTCTTTCGTGAAGAAGAACCGAATGCCGAATCTCGGCAGATCGGGGAAGTCCTCATTCTTATGTACGGACACCGACATTTTCACGGTTCCATTGGCATCAATTTTCCATGCAGTTTTCAAACCGAGAAGCTTTTGGTATCCCGGGGTGGAAATGCTTTCGGCAACTGTGATGACCGCCGCGTGATCCTGAATGCTGCAGTCTGCGTGGTACACCTTGGTCTGTGCCAGATGGTAACCGGCCTGCTGCCATTCCTGTTTCACATACATGTCGTTATCTGTGGGCGCTCTCCAAATGTTCCAGCCACCGGCCTTTTGAAGCATTTCCTTCTCCTCAAACCGCATGGACGTGAACTGTCCGGCGGATTTTGAAAAGGTATACTTGAAACACGGATCGCTGCCGAAAACAGTGATGGTCTCGTCAGACTCCTCAACCTGCACCCCGTCACGGGCGCACAGGTCACACGGCTGCAGAAATGCGTAATCACGCTGTATGAACAGCTGTTCGAATCCCGCTACATCACCAGCGTCGGACCAATCGGACGTATCCTTTCTCCGATAAAGCAGCCTCACCTCTTTCAAAGATTTTTTCTCACCGAAGTGAGTATCAATCCCGATGCACTCCGTCTGATGCGGTGCGATGCAAAGGGAATCCAATACTTCTTCCCGGATCAGGGTATTGTTTTCCCGGATCTGGCAGCAGACCTCGATGTCCGTACCAATGGTAGAAAAGTCCATGCAGTTGGTGAGTTCCACCACAGCCCGTCCATCTTGCACCTGTGCCAGTCTGGCTCTGACCGGACGCAGCACGTTCTTATATTCCAGAAGTCCCGGTTTTACTTTCCGGTCCGGCGTGACAAGGCCGTCAACGCAGAAGTTGCCGTCATGCTGACGTTCCCCGAAGTCGCCTCCATACAGGAACATGGGCTTTCCGTTTTTCTCTCCGGAGTAGACACTGTGATCGCACCATTCCCAGGCAAAGCCGCCGGCAATGGTGTCGTACCGGTAGAAGACCTGCCAGTAATCCTCAATGTCTCCGGGGCCGTTGCCCATGCTGTGCATATATTCACAGCATACAAAAGGCTTGTTCAGCAACTGATGCTGTGCGTAATGCTCACACACCTCGGGGCTGGGATACATCCGGCTGTACACATCAATGTTGCTGTGATCCATCTCTCTGCCGGGAATCTGATAGATCATGCCCTCATAGTGAACGGGGGTGTGCGGGTCAAACTCTTTCAGCCACTTGGCCGCCTTTTCCAGATTGCTTCCGAAGCCGGATTCATTGCCCAGCGACCACATGACGCGGCAGGTGACGTTCTGTTCCCGGATGACGCTGCGCTGAATGCGATCCATAACCGCCTTTTCAAACATGGGATCGTTCATCATTCTGCCGTACAGCGGATGATTGAAGAACAGCTGGTCCAGTTTTTCCCGCGGGCTTTCGATCTGGAAGTGCTCCCTGGTATACAGGAACACATTTCCGTGTGCCTCCAGATCGGCTTCGCAGATGACATAGAAGCCGTACTTATCGTACAGATCGTAGGCCCAGGGTGCGTTGGGATAGTGGCTGGTGCGGATGGCATTGATGTTGTGTGCCTTCATCATGCGCAGGTCGGTGATCAGCTGTTCCCGGCTGATGGTGTAGCCGGTACGGGGATCGCTGTCATGACGGTTGACACCCTTCAGTTTGATGGGGGTGTGGTTTACCATCAGCACTGCATTTTCAATGGAGACCTCACGGACACCGAAATATTTGACGATCTTTTCTCCCGCGTATTCGATCTCCAGCCGGTAAAGATACGGCTTTTCCGCGTTCCACAGCACAGGAGCCTTCAGATCGATTACCGTTTCTGCGGCAGCGTGGGGCAGCTCCGTCACCAGATTGCCGGCTGCATCCAGAACGCGCAGGCAGGTCTCCCCTTCTGCACAGCCCTCATAGTTCAAGGTTACCTGAAGCTGTGCATCCTGGCCATCGACCGTGGTGTTGATCCGGAAGTCCCGGATATGGCTTTGCGGTCTGGTCAGCAGATAGACATCACGGAAAATGCCGGACATCCGCAACTTGTCCTGGTCCTCCAGATAGGTGCCGTCGCACCATTTCAGGACAATGACTCTGGCCTGGTTGCTGCCGGGCCGGATGTACTTGGTGATCTCAAACTCGGAGGAGCAGTGGGACACCTGAGAATATCCGACGAACTCACCGTTGATCCAGAGATAGAAGCAGGAATCCACGCCGTCAAAGTTGAGGTACACCCTCTGCTTTGCCTGGTCCTCCGATACCGGGAACTCGGTTTCATAGACGCCGGTGGGATTCTGGTTCGGAACAAAGGGCGGATCAATGGGAATCGGGTAGCGGATGTTGGTGTACTGGTTTGCGTCAAACCCCTGCGTCTGCCAGCATCCCGGAACCGCAATGGTGTTCCAGTCCTGTTCCGATGCAGGCAGAGCGGCAAATTCCAGCGCCCGGTCAAAACTGTCGCACAGGCGGAAATTCCACTGGCCGTTCATCAGCTGTACGGATGTGGATTTTTCCCATTTGTACGGCGAAAATTCTTCCTTCAGGCTGCACGGCACAAACCAGCCGCGCGGCGGCTCAGTGCCAATGTGCAGGGACTCCAAGTCCTCATGATATCTTTTCACTTCGCATTCTCCTCATTCTGATGTTGTCTGTGCATGACCGGCGCATCCGCTTGTTGCGGTATGCATACGGTACACGGAACTTCGTGTTTTCGTCTCCATACTTTTCAGTCACAAGCCAACGGATCCATCTCCGGGTCACGCAGTCCGGTTCTCAGTCGAAAGCGAATAACCTAAATCTAACGAGCTCTAATTTCTATACCCATATTGTATACGACCTTTTGAAATAAATCAATAAATATTTTAAAATAAAAAATAAATTTATGTACCGAAGTCCACAGATTTTTGATTTTTTTATCAAAAGTTATGTTGAAAGTCCTAAAGACAGGTCTGTATAATCCTCTTTTTGTCCTGTTTAAAGTACCCTTAAGACAAATGTGCCAATTTTACTCCTGCAAATTTGGGCAAGGCCCCATTTTTTCCATCCGGGCATTCTGAGGACAAAAATTCGAGGAAGCAGCTTCGAATTGCATGGCTCCATGAAGGCTCGGCCAAGCGGGCGGGCGCATCCACGTTCTCTCCCCTTTCTGCCGGACAGACAAAACCGCCCTCTGTGGGGGGGTATTTTCCACAGAGGGCGGGTTGTTTTGGAGTTTATGTTTTACACAGGGAGAGCCATCTTCGTCACTTTTGGCATTTGCGGAAGTGCATTTTCCCCGCCAGCCATCTGCCCGCAGCTTTGTACAGCGCATCCGTCCCGGTGCAGAGCAAAGGCACTGCCGCCAGAACAACCACGGCATAGGCAAGGCGCATCCAGAGGCCGTCCGTCGGCCAGGAAGCGGGCAGCCGCATCCACAGGGCATCCACCACCCACAGCCAGAAGATGTGCCAGCAGAACACCCCCATGCTGTGGCGGCCCGCGCAGCAGAGGATCTTGCCCACCCAGGGGATGCGCGCAACCACGGTGCACAGGGCAATGCAGAGGACGCTTCCCGCCGTGCCCGCCGCAAAAAAAGCTGCAGGCCCGCGCAAATCGGCAAATCGGCCGTAGACACGCAAATTCAAATCGTAGGTATCATGCAGGGCAAGGTAGGCGGCCAGACAGGCAGCCAGCAGCGCCGGGTGCCAGCCCCGGAAAGGTTTCCGGGCGAAATCCCGCCGGGCCAGCCAGGAGCCAGCCAGCATATAGGCCGTCCCCAGCGGCGCAGTGTCAACGCACCAGGGCAGCAGAACAGGCGCAGCGCGCAAGAGCTGTGCCGCGGCCAGCAATCCCGCCAGCACGGCAATTCTGACAGCCGGACGATCCGGCAGTCGGCGCAGGGCGAAGAAGAGTGCCGATGCGGTGCACAGCAAGGTCAAAAACCAAAGCTGTCCCGACCAGCAGCAGTTGACGAGCAGCGGCGAGGCTGTATCGTAGAAGCGGCCGTACAGAATGCTGGCCACTGCCCGGCCGGTCAGGTCGGTCTGCTCCCCGCGGAGGGGATACATCACAAACCAGACGGCAAACAGCGTGCCGCAGACGCCGAGATATTTTCCCGCCATCCGTCCGATGCGGGTCACCTCATGGCCCGGGGAGGCCAGATACCCCGACAGCACAAAAAACAGCGGGACGTAAAATTCATAGATCCAGGAAGCGACGGGCTCCTGCAGCAGCAGGGCATGGGATGCCACCACCGCCAGAATGGCAAAACCCCGGGCGGCATCCAGTGCAGCAATGCGTCCGGCAGAAGCCGGACTGCAGGAGAGTGATTGATCATTCATGAAAAGAAAATCCTTTGCGGGTGTTTTTCTCCATTATATACCGCCACCTTCATGCGGCGCAAGGCAGGGCAATCCGTGGGGCAATGTCAGCCCAGCATCCGCAGGGCCTTGGGATAGTGATTCTTAATGCGGCCGCCGCTGACTTTTCCACAGCCCAGCGGAAAGCCATCCACGCAGACGGAACACCACCCGTTTTGGGCGGTGGCAGCGTCGATCTCCTCCCCCCGCAGCCAGGCCAGTGTCCGCGGGTCGGACAGGGTGAGGTTTTCCCGGTTGGTGCACTGAGCGCCCATAGCCATGAACAGCGCATGGGAAGGGACAAAACGGCCTTTTTGCACCCGGCCTGCCATCAGTCCCGCCCGCAGCACGTGCAGACGGCCCAGATTCGGCATATCGTCCGGGGGCAGAACCACCAGCTCGCCGGGGATCTCCACCGTGCGCCCGGCCAGATGGGGAAAATATTCCGCCGTAAAGCTGCGCCATGCTTCGGCGGAGGCTGCGGCCCCTCCCCTGCTCTTGTTTTCCCGGGCTTTGCCCTTTTTGGCTGGGCGTCCGGCACGGGGAAGTTCCGCCTGCGGGGCATCGGGGCGTTTCTGCAGCCGGGCGATGAAGTGACCCTCGCCGCCATCCGCGGGCCAGATGCGGCGGCAGAACTCCGCCGAAAATCCCGGCGTCTCCGGGGCGCGGTTCGCCTCCCCGGGACGGCCGAAGCCCACTCCCGACAAGTCCTGCTGGACAAACTCAGGGTGCCGGGTCAGGAAGGCCGCCACCTGAGCCTCGTCCTCCTCCGGGGAGAAGGTGCAGGTGGAAAAGACCAGCACGCCCCCCGGCGCCAGCAGCTCCGCCGCCGCGTCGAGGATGCCCGATGCCAGGGCCGCGCACTGACGCACCAGTGCCTCACTGTGCTGGGCCAGGGCGGCAGGTTCCTTGCGGAACATGCCCTCCCCTGAGCAGGGGGCGTCCACCAGTACCCGGTCAAAATAGCCCGGCAAAGTTTCGGCCAGGCGGGCCGGGGTCTCATTGGTGACGATGGCATTGTCCACGCCCATCCGTTCCAGATTCTGCCGCAGGATCTCCGCCCGGGCAGCCACATACTCGTTGGCCAGCAGCAGGCCTTTTCCCTGCAGGGCTGCAGCCAGCTGACTGCTCTTGCCGCCGGGGGCGGCGCAGAGGTCGCAGACTTTCATGCCCGGTTCCACTCCCAGCAGCGGCGCCGCGGAGGCAGCACTGGGTTCCTGGGCATAGAACACCCCAGCATGATGCCAGGGATGGCGCCCCGGGCGAAACTCTGCCGGCGCCAGAAAGGCCTGTTTGCAGAAAGGCGACGGCTGCAGGGCAATGCCCGCCCCCGCCGCAAAGGCCTCCGGGGCACAGCGCAGGCCGTTGACCGTGACGCCCCGGGCGGCCGTCTCGGTGAGGGGGCGGTAGAGTTCGTCGTAGCGCGGCCACAGCAGGGCGCGTTCCCGCGTCTCAAAATATTCGGGCATAGAGCAGCGTCTCCTTTCCTTGGGAGAGGTAAGATTGTATATTCGGCACAGAGGGCGGGCAAACTATCGTCGTGACCACCCAAGCCGGATTTTGACAGGGCAGGGGCTCGGGCAGCCGCGTACGGCCGCCGGAAGAGAATCTGTGCGGCCGGAATGCGGCAAACGCTGGCCACTGAAAACGACCTTTTGAGGGAAGGAGGGTCCCACCATGGCCAAGAATGAGAAAACCGAGCAGAAAACCACCAACCGCACCGTCAACACCACCAGCAACAAGGCATCTGAGCGCATGAAGTCTGCCAACAAGACCGGCAGCAACGCTGCGGAGAACTCTGTCTCCGACAAGACGACCAATCGCGCCACCAACTGCGGCGGCAAGTGCAAGAAGTAATTTCTGACTGTCCTTGCCAAAACCGAAGGCAGCGGCAGAGCGGACAACGCCCCCGGTCACGGACGGGCGGCCCCTCTGCCGCTGCCTTTGTTTTTGTATCGTTGCTTCGGTTCAGGCCTCGGCCTCAGGATCAAAGCCCTCCCACAGCAGGTCGAACAGCTCCACAATGCGGTCGTTGCGGCCCTTGAGGTAGAGATACCCCAACAGGCACTCAAACCCGGTGGAGGCGCGGTACTCCTGGGGCGTGGCGTGTTTGGCCACTGTGGCTTTACTGGCATTTTTACCCCGGCGCAGCACGTTGGCTTCCTCCTCCGTCAGGACCGGTTCCAGAATGGAAAGTTCCCTGCTCTGGGCCCGGGCCGAGACATACCGCGTGGCGACGGAGTGCAGGCGGCCCGGCAGCAGGCGGGTGGTCTCCACCAGGCGCTGCCGGACCAGAAGTTCCAGCACCGCGTCCCCCACAAACGCCAGGGAAAGGGGGCTCTGCTCCCGGATGTCGATCTTGGGCACTGCTTCAAACAGCATATTCCCTGCCGCCTTTCTCAGTAGACATAGTCGAACTCGTACTCGCCGATCTTGATGGTGTCGTTCTCCTCAACACCCAGGCGGACCAGTTCGTCCAGAATGCCGGAATCGCCCAGCTGGGTCTGGAAATACTGCAGGCTCTCGTAGTCCTCCACGTTGGTGCCGGCCAGGATGCGCTCCAGCCAGGGAGCATCCACACTGAACTCGTGTTCGCCGGTGCGCTGGGCGGTAAAGGGCCGCTTGGGCTGGTTGGACAGGTCGGGACGGACGTACTGCGCCTCGTAGACCTTGACGGGAGGCAGCTGGGACAGCCGCTGGTAAACCAGGGCGGGCAGGCCGTCGATGCCCTGGCGGGTGGCCGCCGAGATGGGCAGGAAGGTCAGGCCCTTGGCCTCGATATACTTGCGGAACTCCTCCACCTGTTCGGGGTCGGCCATGTCGCACTTGTTGCCCAGGACGATCTGGGGACGGGTGGCCAGCTCGGCGGAGAAGCCCTCCAGCTCGTGGTTGATCTGTTCAAAATCTTCCTTGGGGTCGCGGCCCTCGCAGCCGGAAACGTCCACCACGTGCAAAAGCAGGCGGCAGCG
>JFBN01307058.1_pt1 | contig 12970 bp, 13 predicted proteins | sample 768741 | NCBI WGS metagenome assembly JFBN01 (sample SAMN01983846, study PRJNA193217) | chicken gut metagenome | biome: terrestrial biome; isolation source: ceca of Broiler chicken | host: Gallus gallus | place: United Kingdom: England | collected 2010-09-07
AGCGCATCGAAACCTTGCGGATCGACAATCGGCATATCGTTGGTGGTACGAATGGTTGGGCAAGCAAGGTTAGCGCCTGCGCTCCAGCCAATATACAGCGCGCCACGTTTAACCACGTCAGTAATGGGGGCCAGCAGCCCGCGCTCGCGGCACTGTTTCAGCAACTGGAAAGTATTGCCGCCGCCAACAATGACGATCTCCGCATTTTCAATGGCGGCAACAGGATCGGCAACGCTATGAATACCGGTGACAGAAACACCCAGCGGAGCGAGAACTTCAGCCGTTTTGGCTGTGTAATCATCCCAGGTTTGCGTAACGCCAGCGAAAGGAATAAACACTGCGGAATGGCGACCTTGCAACTGTTCAGCAATCAGCGGCAGCGCATGTTCCAGCCAGGCCTTGCCCGGCAGCGTCGAGTTACTCAATAAAAGCAGTTCCATTACTTCTCCGGTTCGTAAGAAAACACGGGAGGCATGCTACCACTCTGATTTTAATCGCTTAATGATATGGCTCACGATGTCGCGCATTGCACCAGCCGTTCTGAGGATGGTTGGCAGACAAGGCGTTGAGACTGGTGATAAACATCAAATTGCCTGATGCGCTACGCTTATCAGGCCTACCCGATACTTGCAATATATTGAATTATCAGGATTATATAGACCGGATAAGGCGTTGACGCCGCATCCGGCATGAACAACTCGTACTTTGTTAACAATCTGAGTGTCTGCTAAGGCGTTTGTCTGATGCGCTACGCTTATCAGGCCTACTCGATAATTGCAATATATTGAATTTTCAGGATTATGTAGACCGGATAAGGCGTTCACGCCGCATCCGGCATGAACAACGCGTACTTTGTTAACAATCTGAGAGTCTGCTAAGGCGTTTGTCTGATGCGCTACGCTTATCAGGCCTACTGGGTAATTGTAATATATTGAATTTTCGGGATTATGTAGGCCGGATAAGGCGTTGACGCCGCATCCGGCATGAACAACGCGTACTTTGCCAACAACCTGAGTGCCGGTTAAGGTGCTGATGTTTCTATCCTTCTCGTGCAAATTGTGCCGCTTCAGCAATCAACTGCGTATCGGGCCGCACGCCGGTATACATCGCAAATTGCTCGACGGCCTGTAAGGTTATCACCTCTGCACCGCTGATCGTCTGCTTATCAAGCTGCTGCGCCAGGCGAATCAGCGGCGTTTCCGGTGGTAATGCCACAACGTCAAAAACGACGCTTGCCGCAGAGACCATCGCCTCGCTGAAGGCCAGCTCATGACTCTCTTTACCACCGCTCATGCCGACAGGGGTCACGTTAACCAGAATGTCGCAGTCGATTCCTTCTGGCTGTGGTTGCCACTGGAAGCCATACTGCTTTGCCAGCGCTGGGCCGCTCTCGTGGTTGCGGGCGGCAATGATGACATCGAAAAACCCCGCGTCGCGAAAGGCGGCAATTACTGCTTTGCCCATGCCGCCGCTACCACGAATCATCACCCGTTTGGTGGTATTGAGCTGGTGGTGAATAATCAGGCTTTTCACCGCGATGTAGTCAGTGTTAAACCCGGTCAGCTTGCCGTTGTCATTCACGATGGTATTCACAGAATCAATGACCTTTGCCGAGGGATCGATAGCATCGAGAAAGGACATACAGCTTTCTTTAAACGGCATCGACACGGCACAGCCGCGAATACCTAATGCGCGAACACCTTTCACCGCGGCCTCAATATCCTGGGTGGTGAACGCTTTGTAGATGAAATTCAGCCCCAGCTTTTCATACAGATAATTGTGAAAACGCGTGCCGAAGTTGCCGGGTCGCCCAGCCAGCGACATACAGAGTTGAGTATCGCGATTAATCATGGGAAATCGCCTCGGCATGGGCGAGCAGATATTGTTCCGCCTCACCGGACCAGACTCCCCGATGACGCGCCAGGATCGCTGCCAGTGCTTCATCCTGTATTTGTGTGAGTGAGGTCAGCGGCAGGTTTTTTCCGGTATACACCAGTTTTTTCCCGCCGCCGACGGCGGGCAATTCAAGCGTGGTTTCGCCCGCGGCATTCAGCCCAAGAATATGTGTCACCACTTTTGCGGCCTGCACTTTTTTCTCTTCGATCAGTTTGACCGCGGCGCGCATGTCATCGGTATTGCCGCCCGACGTGCCTACATAATGGGTAAAGGCATAATGTACATCGTAGAAATTAATCGGCGCGCTGAAGTGTTTATCTTGCGGTCCGGCGAAGAAATTCATACAGCCATCAGCCGCCAGTAAGGAAGAGGCGAGGGTGACAAGCTGTTCGTTCGGCACAAAGACAAAAATATCATCAAAGCCGTGACCACCGCTCAGCGCCATTAATGTCTCGTACGAAGTATCAGCGGCATTGAGGTAGTGAATCAGTGTTTGTGGCTCTGAAGGGTAATGCTTGCGAGCGTAGTTCAGTTTGTCGTTATTAATATCGGTGACAATCAGCAGTGATGGGTTAATCGGCCCATGCAACGCGTAGTCTATCGCCAGCAGCCCCATCGGGCCGGTGCCGCCGAGGATTAGCGTGCGTCCTTGCGGGCGAATCCCCATCGTGTGGTTATAACTTCCTTCCTGAAGATGATAGTTGGCGTTGAACGCGCCAATCACGCAGGAAAGCGGTTCAACCAGCGAGCCTTCAAAGTAAGTTTCGCCTTCATATGCCAGCAGGCAATCCTGTGCCATGACCTCATTTGGGATAACTACATGCGTTGCTTCGCCGCCCACCCACGGAAAGGAATAACCGGGGCAGTCCGGGCTGTCCGGCAGTTGCAGGTTAGCCTGAATCACATAGCGCTGGCCTGGTTGAAATTTGTGCTGCCACTTTTTACCTACAGCGATAATGTCGCCGCAAAATTCATGACCGATAATGATGGGATGGGTCGCCACATCGTTGGGCACTTTTTTATGGTCTTCACCCAGATTGGCCTCTTTCCAGGAAGAGAGGCACAGGCTGTCGGTGACCACCGTAGCAAGGATTTCATCCTCCTGCATTTCAGGAAGATCAAAGGTTTCCAGGCGTAAATCACGTTTACCATAAAGACGCAGAGCTGTTGTTTTCATAAACCACCTCATGTTGAGCGATGGCCCCGACGGTTACGTCGGGGCGAAGAATCAGGACAGGAAGCCCAGCGCATTACCGATAATCCCTAAGCCAAACAGGGCGAAGATCAGCCATACCGGGTTAATTTTTTTGTTGAGCAGACGTACCATCAGCAGCGTCAGCCCCAGTGCCAGCAGGCCGGGACAGAGCTGGTCGAGGATGTTTTGCACGGTCATGGTGATGGTGGAGCCATCAGCGCCAGGCGTTTGTGAAACCACCAGCGGCACGCTGATCGACGTCCATTTAGTGACCAGCACGCCCATCACAAACAGACCAAGAATTGAGGCGCCTTCGGTGAGTTTTTGCAGCAAATTACCGCCCATGTCGCTGACGATATTTACTCCTTTACGAAAGCCCAGTTGCAGCCCATACCATTTCATGGCCAGACGAACTGCATTGAAAATAAAGAAAAACAGTAGCGGGCCGAGAATGTTGCCGGACAGCGCCAGCGATGCGCCGAGCGCTGCGGTAATCGGGCGCAGCGTTCCCCAGACCAGCGGATCGCCAACCCCTGCCAGCGGCCCCATCAGGCCGACTTTGATGCCGTTGATGGTGCCGTCATCAATTTCTGCACCATTGGCCCGCGCCTCTTCCATGGCGGCAGTGACGCCGATGACTGGGCCACACACGGCTGGCGTGGTGTTGAAGAACACCAGGTGTCGCCTGAGCGCTGCAACCTGATCTTCTTTTAATGGGTAGAGTCGCTTGATGGCGGGGATCATGTCGTAGCAAAAACCCAGCCCGTGAATACGTTCAAAGTTAAATGATGCCTGTTGCAGGTTGGAGCGCAGAAACATGCTCACCAGATCGCTGCGTGTAATTTTTCTCTGTTCCATGATGGCTCCGTTAATCGTCAAGTTGGTCAAGAGCGGTAGGGGAAGCGGCTTGTGTTTGCGGTTCGGCTTTACGCCACTGCGGATTTAGCTGGATGTAGACCAGGGCCATGATCACGCCGACGCCACCGAAAGCCAGCAGGCTGAGATCGAGATAGCCACCTGCCAGGAAGCCGAGGAAGAAGAAAGGCATTAAATATTTCACGCCCATCATGCGTAGTACCATGGCGTAACCGACCACCACGATAAAACCGCCAGCAATCTGTAATCCACGGGTTACAAATTCAGGAATGGCATTCAACATATTACTTACCATATCGGCGCTGACGAACAGAGAGACTATGAGCGCCGGAATCGCGACGCGTAATGCCTGAACCCCAAGCGCAGAGACATGCAGAATGTCGATAGTGCGAAAGCGCGCGTCTTCTGCGGCTTTGTCTGCCGCATGTTGAAACACCACAGTGATGGTACGGGCAAACACGGTCAGTACCTGACCCGCAGCCGCTACAGGCAGTGCGATAGCGATACCGGTGGCGATGCTTTGTTGACCAACAATAACCAGAATGGCGGAGATAATGCTGGCGAGCGCTGAATCAGGAGATTGCGCCGCACCGACGTTCATCCAGCCAAGGGCTATCAATTCCAGCGTGCCGCCGAGCATAATTCCGGTTTTTAAATCACCGAGAATTAAACCAATCACCGTACAGGCGATAAGTGGACGGTGAGTCTGAAACTCATCCAGTACGCTGCCCATTCCGGCAATACAGGAAAATAAAAATATGGCGATAATTTGTAGGGTACTAATTTCCATAATTTTTCACCTTATAAGTGTGATCATCCCTGCCTGTTAAAGCATAAATACACAGGCACTATTTTTTATTCAGTGGTTGTATATTCTTTTAATTTATCAATGATATTAATTGATGGATCGGACGCGACTACACGTAAATCTAATTTCACGCCTGATTTATCCAGTTCATTAAATGCGTTAATATCATCTTCATCTAATGACACCGCTTTGGTTAACTGTTTTTTCCCTGGTCGCCAGGCCATCCCTCCAATATTTAACACATCAATTTTGACGCCTTGTTTAACCATCGTCAGAGCATCTTGTGGATTGGTAAAAAGATAAAAAACCGTTTCGTCTTTATATTGTGGGTTATGGTAAACCGCGACGGCTTTTTCGATATTTACGACATTCACTTTCATTCCTGGTGGGGCGGCCTGGCGTAATAATGTCCGGCGTACTTCATCGTTAAAAACATCGTCATTACAGATAATAATCCGCTGGGCATTTGCGATTTTCGACCAGACGGTAGTGACCTGACCGTGGATCAGGCGGTCATCAATACGGGCAAGAGTAATCTTCATCAGAACTCCTCCTCAGTTGTTGTTGGTTGCTGCCAGACAACACAGGTTTGTGAGGCGATTTGTGTCAGGTGTTCACACAATTCATCAACGTTCATACTGCTTTGGTTGTCTACCAGTTCGAGCGCCAGAGGTAGTGATAAACCGCTAATTACGCGTAGATGTGGATTTTGCATTGCCAGCGTGGCTGCCGCATTCCACGGGCTGCCGCACTGTAAGTCCACGGCAATCAGCCACTCATCTTGAGTGTGTGTGCTTACTAACTTTTCAAGCTTCGTCACGATATCACTGGCGTTTTCGCCGGGGATAAATTCAACGGCTTCGACCCTGGCATCGCCGTACACCATCTGGACCGATTCGAGCATGGCACAGGCCAATTTGCCGTGGGCGCAGAAGATTGCATTAACCATATTTGCCTCCTTAACCGCGTGTTTTGCCGCCCGCAATGTTAGTGGTCACTCCGGTAATATAACTGGCACGTTCAGACAACAGATAACACACGAAATCAGCCACTTCGGCGAGTCGTCCTGAACGCCCGATGGGAATTGAGTTCTTGCTGTAGCCTTCGCGGAGTTGTTCGACAGTGATATTACGTGTCCATGCCAGCGCTTCTTCATATTCGGGGGTACGTAGTCCGGTTTTTTCCAGAATCCCCGGCGCAATACCGACCACACGGATACCATGCTTACCCAGTTCTTTTGCCCATGAGCGGGTAAAACTGTTCAGTGCGGCTTTGGTCGCGGCGTAGCAACTTTGGCCTTCGGAGCCTTCCAGACCACTTTCGGAAGAGACGTTTACAATCACGCCATCCCGCTGTTTTACCATCTGGCGTGCCACTGCTTGCGACATCAAGAACACACCTTTCTGGTTGATATTGACCATTTTTTCGAATGCAGCCTCGTTGAGTTCATACTTTCCTGCCGGGGCTTTTTCATCCACTAACAGACGTGGAAAGTTCACACCAGCGTTATTGACCAGACCATCAATCCGCCCAAAGCGCTGAATTATTTGTGCAACAGTGTTATTTATTTGTTGAGCACAAGAAATATCTGTTGGCCAGAATTGATAGTCATGGTTATGTTCGCCAGCATGAATATCCACAACCTGGACATTCGCACCTTGTGCTAATAACTCCTCAACAATGGCATAACCAATTCCTGATGTTCCACCGGTCACAATAATTATCTTGCCTGCTAAATTTAACCATGTTTGCATCATTTTCTCTCCATGTAGATAAAGTGATCCCCCATAAAATAAATTATGTCGAATCAGAATAAATAGTGTTTATTGCAATAGTAATTCGGCTGTTTGGCAATTGGTAACTAGGCAATTAATATATTTACCGCGTAACGCGCCAAGAATTCCACTCAGCTTTTCTTCTCCCATGGCTATGCCAATCGAGTAACGTGCGTTCTTTAATTTATGGATTTCGATAGATAATGTTTTTTCGTTTATCTGAGTCTCGACGGTTACACCATTAATATCATAAAAGCGGGAACAGATATCGCCCGCAATTTGCCCTGCGTATAAATCGTCACTCTCTTCCCGACCATAAAAGGCGTGCCAGTTCGCACCGTCGCGTATTGCGGGCGAACCAATCCCAACTAACGCGATATCAATATTATTCCAGTAATCCGCAATAGTGCGAAAATGTTGTGATTGCATAATGCCGTTACGAATCAAAGCATTATCCAGTAATGCTGGAAAATCGGCGAGATGAGACTCCCCTTTTAGTTTTGCCGCCGCGCCGTAGGTGAGGGTATTCACATGGTAACGGCTTTCCAGTTTTCCCGAGGGGCCGCCAATGATAGGCACACAAATATGCTGGCGTGACTGGTTGGTGGTCGAAAGCCCTTCAACCATCGCCCGCACTGCACGCCCCCAGGAAAAACCGATGATATCGCCGGGTTCCAGCAGCCGCTCCAACATTTGCGCCCCTTGTACACCCAGCATTGCCAGTTGCTCTTCTTCTTGTTCATGTTGGCAGGGCACCACTACCGCTTCTTTCAGGCCAAATTTGTGCTTTAACTGTTGTTCCAGCCACAAGTTCTCGTTGTAGTTGTAATTGATAGAGATGCTCACCACGCCCAGTTCACGGCCGCGTTTTAGCAGGCGACTGATGGTCGTGCGATAAATACCTAACTCGCGGGCGATTTGCGCCTGAGTCATTTCCTGATCGTAATAAAGCTGCGCGATTTTCACGATCAGGCGAATATCATCACCATTATCCACCGCCATTTTGGCCTCCTGCACATTTGTGCAAATCTCATTTTTTGCCGCTTGATCTGATATAACCTCATCAATAAGGCGTTTCAAAAGAATTTTTCACTATTTATCTGTAAAAAATGTGGGGTTAATTATGCACATTTGATTTTGTGCATGTTGCAGATAAGCACAGATGTGCATCGATATTTAATTTATTGATATTTATGTATATTTATGGAGGTTCCAACAGGAACTATCGTTGTGGAATTTTGTGTAGAAAAGTGTGTCGGATCACAATTAATTTCATCATTATGGCGAATCGCTGTTTTTCCTGAGTCTGAGTCGGAGTATATTCCGCGGTTTACAGGAGAATTTATGCTGCCCGACTCATCAGTCCGTTTAAATAAATACATCAGCGAAAGCGGAATTTGCTCACGCCGCGAAGCGGATCGCTATATCGAGCAAGGCAATGTGTTCCTTAATGGCAAGCGTGCCACCATTGGCGATCAGGTAAATCCCGGCGACGTTGTAAAAGTAAACGGTCAGTTGATTGAGCCACGGGAAGCCGAAGATTTGGTGCTTATCGCCCTGAACAAGCCTGTGGGCATTGTCAGCACCACCGAAGATGGTGAGCGCGACAACATTGTCGATTTCGTCAACCATAGCAAACGCGTGTTCCCGATTGGTCGTCTGGATAAAGATTCTCAGGGGCTGATTTTCCTCACTAACCACGGCGATCTGGTCAATAAGATCCTGCGTGCCGGAAACGATCATGAAAAAGAGTATCTGGTGACGGTGGATAAACCGGTGACAGATGAGTTTGTCACCGGCATGGCGGCAGGTGTACCGATCCTCGGTACGGTAACTAAAAAGTGCAAAGTAAAAAAAGAAGCGCCGTTTGTCTTTCGTATTACGCTGGTACAGGGGTTGAATCGGCAGATCCGTCGCATGTGCGAATACTTTGGCTATGAAGTGAAAAAGCTGGAACGTACACGCATTATGAACGTCAGCTTAAGCGGTATTCCGTTGGGGGAGTGGCGCGATTTAACTGACGACGAACTCATCGAGCTCTTTAAGCTCATTGAAAATTCCTCTTCCGGGACGAAGCCCAAAGCAAAGGCTAAACCGAAAACGACAGGTATCAAGCGCCCGGTAGTGAAGATGGAAAAAACGGCGGAAAAAGGTAGTCGCCCGGCGTCAAATGGTAAACGTTTCACCTCGCCGGGGCGTAAAAAGAAAGGGCGTTAATTAGCGTCTGCCACGCGTCGACGTATTTGCTGACCAGCTAAATGACGCCTCGGGATCTGGTTTATAAGCCTGCTTTTTCTTCAACTGGCGGGCTTTTTTCGCTTCCGCTTCTCGTTCAACCATCAGCTTATCAATGTACTCTTTTTTAATGCTGTTGGTTTCCGAGTTGGTCAACACGCGACCATGCGCAATACGCGCCCGATCCAGTAGCGTCTTCAGTTCGCGTTGTTCGCGCTCAGTCATCTCTTTTTGGGTAATGCGGGGGAGTGCCATGATGGTGCCCTCAGTTAGCCGATGGATTCAGTGTACGGGAATTTAGCCGGGAACAGAACAGGAAGATGATTCAGGGATATGAATTGTGTAAGGGGATCCTGTTGAGGGATATTTTAATCAAATAGGGTCATTATAAATACTGAATCCAGTATTTATAATGATATGCAGAGGTATTCTTGCTTTGTTTGTATTACTTATTAGCAAATAAAGTAGAACGCTTTCTATATGTTTAACTAAACCAGTCGCTAAGTGTTTTTTCAAATTTATGAGTAACCTGCCACCACAAATAATTCTCCAGAACAAATTGTTTTTCGCACTGCGCAGTATTAAGTAAATCAGAATTCGTAAGCACTGTTTCGATATCTTCAGCAATCGTTTCGGGTGTCATCGGTTCTTGTAGATGGTATCCGGTTTCTCTATCTTTTACGAATTCAACCATTCCTCCACGAGTGCTCACCAATACCGGTTTTCCTGAGCCCATAGCTTCTATTGCTACCATACAGAATGGTTCCTGAAATTGAGAAGGAATAACAACTAAATCAGCTAAAGAATAATAGCGATGCATTTCTTCAGGAGCGACGCCTCCTAACATATGACAGTGTGAACCGAGTTGTTTTGCTAATTTTTGAATTTACTGTTGGTAAACTCCTTTTTCGCCCTTACTTTTGTTTGTATAATCACCTATAACAACCAACTCTATATCACTATGAGATCTAACGAGTTGTTCAAATGCTTGCATAAGTAATATAACTCCTTTTTCAGGAGATATTCTTCCCGCATAAAATATAATTTTCTTATCAGAGGATATGTTTAGATCTGATTTTTTGATTTTCTCATGCTGTGTATCCATATTATATAAGGCTGTTCCATTTGGAACTATAGCTATATCAGCATCAGGAAGGAATCCTTGATAATAGTCTTTTAAATATTTACTGGGGACGATCATTTTTGCATTGACATCCATTCCTTTTGGTTCATAAGCGTTATGCATATGCATCACCATTTTGGTATGAGGTGACCACTCACGAATCTGTCGATATAACTTCATGCTATTATGTACAATAATCACACTATCATTTGTAATGTTGAAATTATTAGCAATATTCAAAATTCTTTGGGAATAAGGAAGAGGATCAATACGTGTCAATTTCTGAAAAATACGTTTATAAATTCGACTGAATCCAATGCGATGAATTGAGCATCGTTCATTGACAGTGGTAACATCAGAATATCCCTCTTCTTTTATACAAATAATCCTGTTTGGTATTCTTGTCATTTTAGCAACCTGATAAATCCAGGTTTCTACAGCAGCGGCGCCACGTGGAGGAATGGAAAAAATTGGCGTGACGGTGAAAATTATTTTATCAACCATGAATTATTATCCTTTTTAATTGTTATCTTGCGTTGTGGAGTTTTTATAAAAAATTATGTATGAATATCGTTTTACTTGTGCCTCTACCTTTGTGTTGTGCTAACAACAATGTGTTATCTGACTCATTTTTATTAGTGATAGCCTTACTTTCCCGTAGGAATGAGATACTAAACATGCTGTTTCCTTGCATCATTGATGGGGAGACTAAAAGACAAACTATATTTGAAGTGATTCATAACGCAATGTTTTTATGTTTAAAAATTGATTTTATTTACAAGGCGATGGGGGATTGCTGAAAAAATACTTTTACCCAGTTTCGCCAGCAGCTGGCCGTGCGCTGGGTTGAAGCGGGTGAAGGCGTATCGCCAATGTGCTTTGCAAATCTATAGCGAGTGCGATGGGCGCAACTACGCCGAATTAGCGAAGAAATATAATCTGACGCTGCAATGGATTTATAAGATAGTAAAACGCGTGCATACAGAAAAGCAGCAACAGCGCCGTATGCAGTAGTTATTTCCCTGGCACGGCGAATAGCGACCACTATTCGCCGTACTGCTTTTACTCAAACAAATTGCTATGTAACTTCTGCACAACCTGCTCTGCATCAGCGCCAGGCACCAGGAAGCACAAGTTATGGCTGGAAGCGCCGTAGCAGATCATGCGGATGTTGAACGGTTCCAGCACGCCGAACACTTCTTTGCCGACGCCGCAGGCTTTTAACAGGTTATTACCAATCAGCGCCACCAGTGCAAGGCCTTCTTCCACTTCTACCCGGCACAATGCCGAAAGTTCCATCAGCAGAGATTGCGTCAGTAATGTGTCGCCGGTGGAGGTCGAGCCGGTGGTGTCGAGAGTTAACGCAACGCTCACTTCGGAGGTCGTGATGAGATCCACCGAAATATTATGCCGCGCGAGGATGCCGAAAACCTCTGCGAGAAAACCACGGGAATGCAGCATATTCAGGCTATGCAAAGTTAATAGCGTTTGTTTACGGCGCAGGGCCAGTGCACGGAACAGTGGCGGATTTTCGGTTTTATTGCATACCAGAGTACCACCAGCGCGAGGATCTTTGCTGGAGCCGACAAACACCGGAATATCACTGCGTACGGCGGGTAGTAATGTCGCTGGATGCAACACTTTCGCGCCAAAGGTCGCCATTTCGGCGGCTTCTGCAAAGGCGATTTCATCAATGCGTCTGGCCTCTGGCACCACGCGTGGATCGGTAGTGTAAATGCCGGGGACATCAGTCCAGATGTCGACGCGAGCAGCGTTGAGCGCTTCTGCTAATAGCGCTGCTGTGTAATCACTACCGCCGCGCCCCAGTGTCGTAGTGCGACCTTTACTTTCACTACCGATAAATCCCTGGGTGATCACTAAGCCTTCGTTGAGACGTGGGATAAGTTGTTGCGTTGCAAGTTCTGCCAGCGCGGCAACATCTGGCTCCGCACGACCAAAACGATCGTTGGTACGCATCACTTTACGCACATCAAACCACTGCGCCTGAACTTCGCGTTCACGCAGGATTTCAACAAATAGTAGCGTGGACATTAATTCGCCGTGGCTGACCAGCTCATCCGTTAGCGCCGGAGACGTTGCCAGCGCCGCGGCTTCTGCCAGAACAGTAATATTCTCCAGCAGACGTTCAATCTCTTCTCGAATGACATTCGGGTAACGCAGACGTTCCAGAATGGCGAACTGAATATTACGAATGGCATCGAGTTTTTCGAATCGCTCGGCAGGCTCCAACCCTTCAGCCAACGCGACCAGAAGATTGGTGATTCCGGCAGACGCCGAGAGGACGACTAAACGCACATTGGTATCAGAAAGTACAATGTCAGCGCTACGGTTCATAGCGTCAAAATCAGCTACGCTAGTACCGCCAAATTTGGAAACAATAATTTCAGACATAACTACCTCGTGTCAGGGGATCCATTTTCAGCCTTGGCACAAGGGAAGAGCGGAAGACGGGTGGGCGCAGAGCGATAAACGCTACTATTTTCACCCAGAAGTGCTCCACCACTTGCGAAACGCCCGACTGCGAACGTTTCTGGTGACAGCCCAGGGGATTCAGCTCCTGTAGCCGATGATGAACGTAACCAGCCGTTCAATCACCTCGGCGATGCTCCCCCTCAGGTGTTATCACAGGACTGGTTCCTCCAACACCGTTACCTGGGCAACGCACCTCTTCTGGCTATTACCTTTGCTTTTTGCGCAACCGCGTCACTGGCGTCGTTCACTTGCCGCTTTGCTGTGGCGCAAAATGTTTTGGTAATACAAACCTGCGCAAGCGCAGGCTGTACAGTTATAAATAAAGGGTGAGCGTGGCGGTTGTCAACGATGGGGTCATGCGGATTTTTCATTCACTTCTGGCGGTCAGTAGTTGAGCTAATAAAAGCTTCACCGCGCTAAGGGTTTACACTCAACATAACGCTAACGGCACTAAAACAATCACATTTTTCTGAGACTGGCGCTACAATCTTCCACAGTCACAATTCTCAAATCAGAAGAGTATTGCTAATGAAAAACATTAATCCGACGCAGACCGCTGCCTGGCAGGC
>JFBN01307160.1_pt1 | contig 12968 bp, 11 predicted proteins | sample 768741 | NCBI WGS metagenome assembly JFBN01 (sample SAMN01983846, study PRJNA193217) | chicken gut metagenome | biome: terrestrial biome; isolation source: ceca of Broiler chicken | host: Gallus gallus | place: United Kingdom: England | collected 2010-09-07
GCGGCGCGCGCGGGCCAGATGAGCGAGGTGGGTCGCAGCTACGACGAGGACGCGCCCGCGCCCGACCGCACGCTCTCCGAGGGCGACGTGCTGCGCGTGGGGACGGCCACCTTCACGGTGATGGAGACGCCGGGCCACACGCCCGGCGGGGTGGTGCTCGTGGGCGGGGGCTCGGCCGAGGGCGTGGCCTTCGTGGGAGACACCCTCTTCCCGGGCAGCCACGGCCGCACGGACCTCTCCGGCGGCGACGAGGTGCAGATCATGGCCTCGCTCGCGCGCATGGCGGACCTGATCGCGCCCGAGACGACGCTGCTGTGCGGACACGGCCCGGCAACCACGATGGCGCGCGAGCTCGCGACGAACCCGTTTCTTCGGTAGGGGGGGAGGCCCGCCGGCACTTCTCGCCAGCGGATTAAGGGGTGGTGCCCGAGGCGGGGCTCGAACCCGCACGAGTTGCCTCAACGGTTTTTGAGACCGTCGCGTCTGCCAATTCCGCCACTCGGGCCTGCCTGGGCGCGTGGGCGCCGGCTCCAGCAGGGCAACTATACCAGAACCCGGTCCGCGGGCGCTCCCGAACGCCCAACCACCCGGCCTCCGTGGCGCCGGGCAAGCGGTTTTGCGTCCGGTCGATGGGGTAGAATGCAGCCAACGGCCGCACGAGAGAAAGGAAGTCGCCATGGCCCTCACCCCCGAGGTCACCTCCGTCCTGAACGAGCAGATCAACAAGGAGATGTACTCGAGCTACCTCTACCTAACCTTCGCGGACTACTACGAGGACCGCGGCCTCAAGGGCTTTGCCAACTGGTACGAGATCCAGGCCAAGGAGGAGATGGACCACGCGCTGGCCATCCGTCGCTACCTGCTCGACAACGACTTCAAGCCCACGATGGAGGCCATCGCCAAGCCGGACAAGGCCTTTGACAACGACCTCGCCCCCCTCGAGGCGGGTCTCGAGCACGAGGAGTACGTCACGAGCCTCATCCACCACTGCTACGAGGTGGCCCACTCCGTCCACGACGTCCGCACGATGAAGTTCCTCGACTGGTTCGTCGCCGAGCAGGGCGAGGAGGAGACCAACGCCCGCGACATGATCACCAACATGAAGCTCTTCGGCTGCGACCCCAAGGGCCTCTACGACCTCGACCGCGAGTACCAGGCGCGCACCTACGTGCAGTCCGCCTCCCTCAACCTCTAGCCGCGGCCCGCGCGCCTCGCGTGGAGAAATCCTGAAGCCCGCGCGTCCCGGGCACTGGCGAGAAAAACCTCTTGCCGGGACCCGGGACGCGTGCTATTCTCACCAAGTGTGCTTTTTGCGAAGCGGGATCGAACGTGGGTCCCCACCTGAACGGCGCCGCGTGGCTGCTGTCTGGTCAGACAACGAATGCTTTCTCGCCACAGGCGAGCGATGTCTCCCGGACGCTGCCATCACGTGCCGGGAGCTTTTTTGTGCGACGCGAGTCGCGGAGAGAGGAAGGTGTAGAAGATAGCCAGGAAAGACGGTCCTCGCATCAACGAGGAGATCACTTCACGCACGTGTCGCCTGATCGGCGTCGACGGCTCCCAGATGGGCCTGTTCGGCGTTCGCGATGCCCTGCGCATCGCCGGCGACCAGGGTCTTGACCTCGTGGAGATCGCGCCCAACGCAGATCCTCCCGTCTGCAAGATGCTCGACTACAAGAAGTTCAAGTACGAGCAGGACCGCAAGGCCAAGGCCGCTCGCAAGAACCAGGCCAAGGTCGAGATCAAGGAGATGAAGTTCCGTCCCAAGATCGACGTGGGCGACTACGAGACCAAGAAGGGTCACGTCATCCGCTTCCTCAAGAAGGGTGCCCGCGTCAAGATCACGATCATGTTCCGCGGCCGCGAGATGGCCCACCCGGAGCAGGGGCGCCTCGTCCTCGATCGCCTGGCAGCCGACCTCAAGGACGTCGCCACCGTCGAGCAGAAGCCGCTCATGGAAGGCCGCAACATGCACATGACCATCGTCCCGATCAAGGGCGCCTTCGACCAGAAGGCTGATGGGGACGGGGACGTCACCACGGAGAAGGAGAACTAGCATGCCCAAGATGAAGACGCACAAGGGTACGGCAAAGCGCTTCCGCCGCACCGGCTCTGGCAAGATCATGCGCGCCAAGGCGTTCAAGAGCCACATCCTCACCAAGAAGTCCCCCAAGCGCATCCGCGGCTTCCGCCAGGAGACCGTCATCTCGGACGCGGACGTCAAGACCGTGTCCCAGCGCATGGGTTCCAAGTAGGCGCGCGAGCGTCCCTCGACTGAAGTTTTCCAGCAAGGAGTTGATCAGATATGGCACGAGTCAAGCGCGCCGTCGCCGGCCGTAAGAAGCGCAACACGCTCGTCGAGCGCACCAAGGGCTACTACGGAGTCCGTTCCCGCACGTTCCGCGGCATGAAGGAGCAGGCCCAGCACTCCGGCCAGTACGCCTACCGCGACCGTCGCAACAAGAAGCGCGACTTCCGCGCCCTGTGGATCCAGCGCATCAACGCTGCCGCCCGCATGAACGGCCTCTCTTACAGCAAGTTCATGCACGGCCTCAAGCTCGCCGGCGTCGAGCTCGACCGCAAGGTCCTCGCCGAGATCGCCTACAGCGACGAGGCCACCTTCGCCGAGATCGCCGAGGTCGCCAAGAAGGCCATCGCCGACGCGGAGTAGCGCAAGGAGACAAGGGGACATCCCCTTCGCATCACCTCAGGCCCCGGGCTACGGTCCGGGGCCCTTTTCGTCTGTCGAGGCGGTTTGCATATCGGGCGCGACGTGACGTCTGCGCCTCCCGGTCCTAGGATGTGGCTCAAAGCTGAAGGTCGACGCGGAGGAGGCGGACGTGACGCAGGCGAGAAGAACGGTGTGGGCTGTCGTGCGAGCGGCGCTCTGGGTGATGTTGGGGACGGCGATGCTCCTCGTGCCGTCCGCGATGGGCTATCTCAGCTATAAGGAGTCGGTGCCCGAGGGATGGGGGCGCCTCCTGGGCTTCTGGTCCTTCGTGCCATGGAGCGTGGCCATTCCGCTCGCGCTCGTAGCCGCCGCGCTCGGGTATGCGTATCGAGACCGGGTTGTGCCCCGGCGGCGGGTGCTCTGCGCTGCGGCCGCGGTGGCGCTCGCGGCCTATCTGGGGCTTGCGGGGGCATACTATCTTGGGATGGCCGGGGACTCCTACGTACTCCGTCAGTCAATCTCCCTCTTCGAGCGCGTTGCGCGTTACGCGGCCTGGTGCCTGTGGGGCGTCGTGCTCGTGGCCTGGGTGATGCCGGTCCCCGGGGCCAGCGAGCCGCCCGCGTCCCCGATCGACGGGCGTCCCGGTGCGGATGCGCTCACGGAGCGAGAGCGCGAGGTCGCCGAGCTCCTCGTCTCGGGGAGCACGCAGGCGCAGGCGGCCGAGGCGCTCGGCATCAGCGCGTCCTCCGTGAGCACCTATCGATCTCGCGCCTGCGAGAAGCTCGGGCTCGCCTCGCTCGACGAGCTCGTGCCTCCGTCGCGCGGCGCTGCCGCCCAGCCTCCCGAGCTGGACGTGGGGCGCGCGGGGTCGCTGCCGCTCATGGCGCTTGCGCTCTTCTCGGGCATGATCGTCCACAACGTGACGAACTACTCCTCGCTTGTGAGTTTCGATCATCAGGCTGGGGTGCTCGCCTTTCCCGTACTGGCGCTGATGCTGCCTTGGATCGTTCTTCTCGCCTATGCGAGGCTTCAGAACATGCGCCTGCGACACCGCAAGGTGAGCGGTCGCCTGGCCCTTGTGGTGATTGCCCTCGCGGGCCTGGGGCTGTGCGCGGGTGGGTCGCAGCCCATCTGGGTCGAGCTCCCCTCGAGGAGCATGGTGAGCGCAAGCGTGCCCGCCGCGGTCGGCTACGACATCGCGCTCGCCCTGCTCGCCCCGCACCTGCTGTGGCCGCGCGAGCGCGTGGCGCAGACGCTGGACGTGGAGCGTTGCGTGCTCTACCTGCGCGGGCGCGGTGCGGGTGAGCTCCAGGCCCGTGTGCTCGTCGAGATAGCGCTCGGGCGCTCGGCGCCCGAGATCTGCGAGGCGCTGCACGTCGCCCGCGGCACCGTGAGCGCCTACCGTGCACAGGGCTACGAGCGGCTTGGCGTGCACTCAAGCCGCGAGCTCGCTGACCTTCTGGCGCGTGACGTGGGGTTCGTACCGTCCGCCGGCAAATCCGAGCCGTTCGCGGACGGCGAGAAAAGCGCGGAATAGGGTAGTGCGCGCGGTGGAACAAACAGAGTAACAAAGAACATCGTCGCTACCCACAAAGCGACCGGCAGAGGAGGCGAGTCCAGTGAACACAGAAGAGATAGCAGGGTTTGGACCCGCCGACCGCGCGACCGAGGCCCTATAACAGCTGGGGCGAGCGCACTCGCCAACGTTCTCCGAAACGTATTTCGGAACGGGCTGATGAAGGAAGTGCCAGGGGCGGGTCCAGACATTGAATCGTCTCGTCGGACTTCGACCTCACGGACACGGGTGATTCCAAAGTACAAAGACGCGGGGCGGCGCAATGGGGCGCCGCCCCTTTTCTGTGCGTGCGCGCCGGTGCGCGCGAGGCCGCTACAATGGATGCTGACTCTAACCTGAAACGGGGGCTCCATGAGCGCATCTTCCGAACCGGCCCGCATTCACTCGCTCGACGGCCTGCGCGGCGTGGCGAGCGTCGTCGTGCTCGTCCTGCACGTTGCCATGATGCTCGAGCTCTGGGGGCCGGGTGCGCCGTACTCGCTCATCCCCGGCACCCCGGCCGTGATCGTGTTCTTCGTGCTCTCGGGCGTGGTCCTCTCGATCGGACCGCTCTCGCGCCTGCGTGCGGGACGCCCCTACGACTGGATCGCCTACTACCCCCGTCGCGTGGTGCGCCTGTGCGTCCCGCTCTTCGCCGCGGTCGCGCTCGGCGTCGTGGCGGGCTACGTCGCGTGGCGCATCGGGTCGACGGGCCGCTCGGCGACGGCGATCGACTTCGCCGGCGGGGCGCAGCGCGTCACCCATGACGTCCTCATGCAGTTCGACGTCGTCTTCAACGTCTCCGACGATGCCCGGACGCTCCTCGGCACCCCGCTGTCGCGCGTGAACTCCCCGGTGTGGTCGATGTGCTGGGAGCTGTGGTTCTCGCTCACGCTTCCGCTCGCGATCGCGTGCCTCGCGCGCGTTCGCCGCGAGCGCCTCACGGCCGCGGCGCTCTTCGCAGGCATCTTCGTCTCGCACTGGTGCGGCTACTTCCCGCTGCGGCTGTGCCTGACGTTTTGGCTCGGCGTCCTTCTCGCCCGCCACCTCGACGAGCTCTCCCGGGCGCGCCTGACCCCGGCCGTGGAGGTCGGCTGCCTCGTGCTGGCCCTGTGCGTCGTCGAGCTGGCCCAGGCAAACGCGGCGGGGCTGCTCGGGCCCGTCGACGCGCTTCTCGGCGCGGCGCTCGCGACGCTCATGAACGCCGCGTGCGCGGCCCTCGTGGTGCTTGCCGTGACCGACGGGCTCGTGCGGCGTGCCCTCTCCGTCCGCCCCGTGCGCTTCCTCGGCACCGTCTCGTTCTCGCTCTACCTCACGCACGCCGTGGTCGTGGGCGGACTCGAGGCCCTGCTGCCCCGCCTTGGGGTCGTGTCCCCGCTTGCCCAGTCCGTCGTGGCGCTCGCGGCGAGCCTCGTCTTTGCCGTGGCGTTCTGGCGCGTCGTAGAGCGGCCGAGCATCGGCCTGTCGCATCGTGTCGGCGTCGCCGCGGCGCGCCCAGCGGGGGAGTAGGCGCGCGGTTTTTCTCGCCTGCGCCCGCACCCGATGCCCGCACTCAACAGGTGCGGGCGCTTTTGCACCTCGGGGGCGAGAAGTGCGGACGAGTACCCAACGTTTGGCGGGGAGTGCGGGCTGGCGCGACCTCGAGGCCCGCACTCTCTGGGTGCGGGCGAGAAGTGCGGGCGAGAAGTGCGGGCATCGGGTGCGGGCGTGTTCCGTCTGGGCTCCCGTCCGGGCGCATCCGGCGCACGCGAAGGGCCCGGCGCGTGCGGCGCCGGGCCCTGGGACCGTCGATGCGGGCTCTTCTCGCCGATCGGTCTACTTCTTGATCCAGCTGAACATGGAGCGGATCTTCTCGCCGGTCTTCTCGATCGGGTGGGAGTTGATCTCCTCGCGCTTCTCGAGCAGCCACTTGTGGTTGTTGTTGCAGTCGTCGACGAACTCCTGCGCGAAGCTGCCGTCCTGGATGCGGGCCAGGATACGCTTCATGGCCTCGCGGGACTCGGCGTTGATGACCTGCGGGCCGGCGTAGTACTCGCCGTACTCGGCGGTGTTGGAGATCGAGTAGTTCATGAAGTGGATGCCGGACTCGTACATGAGGTCGACGATCATCTTCATCTCGTGGTAGACCTCGAAGTAGGCCAGCTCCTCGGGGTAGCCCGCCTCGGTCAGGGTCTCGAAGCCGGCCTTCACGAGCTCGACGAGGCCGCCGCACAGCACCGCCTGCTCACCGAAGAGGTCCTCCTCGGTCTCCTCCTTGAAGGTGGCCTTGATGATGCCGGAGCGGGCGCCGCCGACGCCCCAGCAGTAGGACAGCACGATGTCCCAGGCGTCGCCGGTGGCGTCCTGCGCCACGCACGCGAGGTCGGGCACGCCGGAGCCCTCGGTGTACTGGCGGCGCACGATGTGGCCCGGGCCCTTGGGCGCGCACATGATGACGTTGACGTCCTCGGGGGCCTTGATGTAGCCGTAGTGGATGTTGAAGCCGTGCGCGAAGGCGAGCGTGTCGCCGGGCTTGAGGTGGTCCTTGATGTGCTCCTCGTAGACGGCCGGCTGGGTCTCGTCGGGCACGAGGACCATGATGACGTCGGCCTCCTCGGCGGCCTGGTCCATGCTCACGACCTTCAGGCCGGCCTCGCGGGCCTTCTCGGCGCTCTTGGAGCCCTCGCGCAGGCCGACGCGGACGTCGCAGCCGGAGTCCATGAGGTTGAGGGCGTGGGCGTGGCCCTGGGAGCCGTAGCCGATGATGGCGACCTTCTTGCCCTGGATGACGCTCGGGTCGACGTCCTTCTCGTAGTAGATGGTGACGGCCATGTTCTTCTCCTTAGTCGAGCCGCTTGTACCTATGTGAACCGCCGCGCGCGGCGGCGGGTGGTGCCGGACGATGCGAGGGGACCGTCCCCTCGCATCACTGGGAGCCGCGCGCCATGGCGATCTTGCCGGTGCGCGTGAGCTGCTTGATGCCGTAGGCGCGCAGCAGGTCCTCCATGGCGTCGAGCTTGCTGGCGGCGCCGGTGGCCTCGATCGTGAGGGTGTTCTTGCCCACGTCGACCACCTTGGCGCGGAACACGTTGGCGATCTCGATGATCTCGTGCCTGCGCTCGGGCGTCGACTGGACCTTGAAGAGGACGAGCTCGCGCTCGACGGCGTCCTCGTAGGTGAGGTCGGAGATCTTGTAGACCGAGACGAGCTTGTGGAGCTGCTTGGTGATCTGCTCGAAGCCGACCTCGTCCGCCTCGACGATGATCGTCATGCGCGAGAGGTTCTCGTCCTCGGTGGGGGCGACGGTGAGCGACTCGATGTTGAAGCCGCGGCGGCTGATGAGGCCCGTGACGCGGCTGAGCACGCCGGGCCGGTTCTCCACGAGTACCGAGAGCAGGTAGTTCATGACTCATCAACTCCTTCGTGGGACGGCTTGACGCGCGGGCGCCCGCCCTCGCCGAAGCCCTTCTCGCTGACGCGCACCCCTCCGAGGGTCACGTCGAGCGCGCCGATGATGTCGTCGATGGGGGCGCCGGGGGCGACCATCGGGTAGACGGTCTGCTCGGCCGGGATCATCACGTCGAGCAGGTAGGGCTCGTCGGAGGCGAGCATCTCGTCGAGCGCGGCGTCGATCTCCTCGGGCCGCGTTATGCGCGCCGCGCGCCAGCCGTAGGCGTCGGCGAGCTTGACGAAGTCGGGGTTGTCGGCGAGCTCGGTGAACGAGAAGCGGTCGTTGTAGAAGAGGTGCTGCCACTGGTGAACCATGCCGAGGGCGCGGTTGTCGATGACGAGCACCTTGACCGGGACGTCGTTGATCTTTGCCGTGGCCATCTCCTGGCTGTTCATCTGGAACGAGCCGTCGCCGGCCACGCAGACGACCTGCTCGTCCGGGCAGCCGATCTTGGCGCCGATGGCAGCCGGGAAGCCGAAGCCCATCGTGCCGAGGCCGCCGGAGCTGATGAAGGTGCGCGCGTGCTCGCGGTGGATGTTCTGGTGCGCCCACATCTGGTGCTGGCCGACCTCGGTGGTGACGATGGAGGCCTCGGGGTCGAGCTTGTCGGAGAGCTTGGAGAGCACGACCTCCGGGGCGATCTTGTCGGGGTAGTCGGCGAAGTCGGCGGTGTAGAAGGGCCAGCGCTCGCGCCAGCCGAAGACCTCGGCGGTCCACTCGTCGCAGACCGGCGTGGCGCCCATCTTGGCCAGGCGCTCGTTGAGCGAGGCGAGGACGGACTTGGCGTCGCCGACGATGGGCACGGCCGGGTTCACGATCTTGCCGATCTCTGCCGGGTCGATGTCGATGTGGATGATCTGGGCGTGCGGGGCGAACTCGTCGACCTTGCCGGTCACGCGGTCCGAGAAGCGCGCGCCCACGGCCACGAGCAGGTCGCACTCGGTGACGGCCATGTTGGCGTACTTGGAGCCGTGCATTCCCACGGGGCCGAGGTTGAGCGGGTTGGAGCAGCGCATGGCGCCCTTGCCCATGAGGGTGGTGACCACGGGGATGTTCATGCGCTCGGCGAGCTCGGTGAGCTCGGGGCAGGCATGGCTGGAGACGATGCCGCCGCCGGCCATGATGAGAGGGCGCCTCGCCGCGGCGATGAGCGCGGCGGCCTGCTTGACCTGCTTGGCGTTGCCCTTGTAGGTGGGCCGGTAGCTCGCGATGCTCACGGAGTCGGGGTAGTGGAAGACCATCTCGGAGCCGGAGAGGTCGCTCGGGATGTCGATGAGCACGGGGCCGGGCCGCCCGGTGGAGGCGATGTAGAAGGCCTCGCGGAAGGTGCGCGTGAGGTCGTCGGTGGACTGCAGCAGGAAGCTGTGCTTGACGATCGGCATGGTGATGCCCACGATGTCGGACTCCTGGAAGGCGTCCGTGCCGATGACGCCGCGCGTGACCTGGCCGGTGATGACGACGAGCGGGACGGAGTCCATGTAGGCCGTCGCGATGCCCGTCACGGTGTTGGTGGCGCCGGGGCCGGAGGTGACCAGCACCACGCCGACCTTGCCCGTGGCGCGCGCGTAGCCGTCGGCCATGTGCGTGGCGCCCTGCTCGTGGCGCGCCAGGACGTGGCGGATCTTCTTGGAGTCGTACAGGGCGTCGTAGATCTTGATGGCCTGGCCGCCGGGGTAGCCGAAGATGGTGTCCACGCCCTCGGCCTCGAGGCTGGCGATGATCGCCTGCGCCCCGGTCATGGTCTTGCCCTCGTGCTCGGTGTGGCTGCCCGGGCCGAGCGGGCGCCCCTCTATGGCGCGCCGCCGGCGGGCGACCTTCTCCTCGGTGGTGATCATGAGAGGTAGGCCCCCTTGTCTGCGCTCGTGACCAGTCTTGCGTAGCGGGAGAGAACCCCCGTCTCGTACTTGGGAGCGGGCGGCTGCCACGCGGCGCGCCGGCGCTCGAGCTCGCCCTGCGCCACCTCCAGTGTGAGCGTGCCTGCCTGGATGTCGATGGAGATCACGTCGCCCTCGCGGACGAGCGCGATCGGACCGCCGGCCGCGGCCTCGGGGGAGACGTGGCCGATGCACGGGCCCTTGGAGGCGCCCGAGAAGCGCCCGTCGGTGATGAGGGCCACGGAGGTGGCGAGCCCCATGCCGCAGATGGCGGAGGTGGGGGTGAGCATCTCGCGCATGCCGGGGCCGCCCGCCGGGCCCTCGTAGCGGATGACCACCACGTCGCCCGGGTTTATCGCCCCGCCGAAGATGGCCTCGCAGGCCTGCTCCTCGGAGTCGAAGACGCGCGCGGGGCCGGAGTGCCGCCACATGGACGGGTCCACGGCGCTCTTCTTGACCACGCCGCAGTCCGGCGCGAGGTTGCCGCGGACGACCTTGAGGCCGCCGTCGGGGGAGTAGGCGTCCTCGACGCGGCGCACGACCTCCCCGTCGGGCTCGGGGCACTCGGCGACCCACTCGGCCATGGTGCCGTGGCAGGTCACGGCCGAGAGGTCGAGGTTGCCGGTTCGCCCGAGCTCCCCGATGATGGCGGAGACGCCGCCCACGTCGTTCAGGTCCTGGATGTGCAGCGGGCCCGCCGGCGCGATGCGCACGATGTTGGGCGTCTCGGCGCTCGCGCGGTCCCAGTCCTCCATGGTGACGGGGCAGCCGGCGGCCTGCGCGATGGCCGTGAGGTGCAGCATCGTGTTGGTCGAGCCGCCGAAGGCCATGTCGAGCACCATGCCGTTGTGGATGGCGGCGGGGCTGAGGACGTCGCGCGCGCAGAGGTTCTTCTCGACGAGCTCCATGACCTTCATGCCGGCGCGCTTGGCGAGGCGGATGCGCTCGGAGTAGACGGCCGGCACGGTGCCGTTGCCGGGAAGCGCGATGCCGAGGGCCTCGGCCAGGCAGCAGATGGAGTTGGCGGTGAACATGCCCGAGCAGCTGCCGCAGGTGGGGCAGGCCGTCTTCTCGAGCCAGGAGCACTCCTGCTCGGTCATGGTGCCGGCGGTGACCTGGCCCACGGCGTCGAAGAGGGAGTTGAGGTCGGTCTGGGACCCGTCGCGCCCGCGACCGGCGAGCATGGGGCCGCCGGAGACGAGGACGGTGGGGATGTTCAGGCGCGCGGCGGCGATGAGCATGCCGGGCACGATCTTGTCGCAGGAGGGGATCAGTACCATGGCGTCGAACTGGTGGCCCTGGACGGCGCACTCCACGCTGTCGGCGATGACCTCGCGGCTGACGAGGCTGTAGTGCATGCCCTCGTGGTTCATCGCGATGCCGTCGCACACGCCGATGGTGTTGACCTGCAGCGGCGTGCCGCCGGCCATGCGGACGCCCGCCTTGACGGCGTCGGCGATCTGCTGGAGGTGAAGGTGGCCGGGGATGACCTCGTTCTGTGCCGAAACCACGGCCACGAGCGGGCGGTCGAGCTCCTCGTCGGTGAGGCCGTCGGCCGCGAGCAGGCTCCGGTGGGGCGCTCGGGCAAGCCCGCGCTTGATGGCATCGCTGCGCAACTGCTGCATGTCTCCTCGCTTCCTCTCGCTGTGTGTGAGAAATGCGAGGTCTGGCCTCGATGCCCATGACGGCGGGTTCCGGCGCGCGGTACGTCTCTGCTGCCGTCGGGGGTGTCCCGCGCGGTGCGGAGGGTTCTCGCGAGCTGCTCGAGGGAGTGTTCGGGGCCGTCCGCCGCGGGTTCTCACGCTGCCCGCTCGCTGTGTGACGGGTGCGGCCCGTACTTGCCCTGTCGTCGCATTTGCTCAGTGGGCCGTACGATACGCGCGGCGTGTTTCCGGGACGTGACCGCCCGCGAACGGCCTGATTTCGCCCGCGGGCGGTTCTCGCGCTAGGCGAGCGCGGCGTCCATGAGCTCCGTGAGGCGGGCGGCGTTCACGGGGTCTCCTTTCGTGAACGGGGCGAGGGGGCCGTCCCTTCGCCTTACAGCGACGTCTGGGTGAGGGTGGGCGAGAAGCCCGCGTCCTCGAGGGCGTCCACGATCTGGGTCTTGTGGTCGGTGCCGAAGGCCTCGATCGTCACGCGCAGCTCCACCGCCGCGTTGCGGTTGGTGCTCACGAACTGGTTGTGCTCGAGCTTGATGACGTTGCCGTTCTGCTCGGCGATGACGCTCGCCACGCGCACGAGCATGCCGGGGCGGTCGGGCAGGAGCACGCTCACGGTGAAGATGCGGTCGCGCTGGATGAGGCCGTGCTGCACCACCGAGCTCATCGTGATGACGTCCATGTTGCCGCCCGAGAGGATCGCCACCACGCGCTTGTTCTCCGCCGGCAGGTGCTTGAGCGCGGCCACCGTGAGCAGGCCGGAGTTCTCCACGATCATCTTGTGGTTCTCGACCATGTCGAGAAACGCCACGATGAGCTCCTCGTCGGGCACGGTCATGACGTCGTCGAGGTTCGCCTGCAGGTAGGGGAAGACGGCGTCGCCCACCTCGAGCACGGCCGTGCCGTCGGCGATGGTGTTCGCCCCGGGCAGGCGAACCGGGCGCCCCGCCTCGAGCGCCGCCGTGAGCGATGGCGCGCCCGCCGGCTCCACGCCGACCACGCGGATCTTGGGGTTGTAGAGCTTGGCGAAGGTGGCCACGCCGCATGCGAGCCCGCCGCCGCCCACCGGCACGAGGATGGTGTCCACGAGCGGCAGCTCCTGGACCACCTCCATGGCGATGGTGCCCTGGCCGGTGGCGACCACCGGGTCGTTGAACGGGTGGATGAACGTGTAGCCCTCGCGCTCGGCGAGCTCGAGGGCGTGGTCGCAGGCCTCGTCGTAGACGTCGCCGTGGAGCACGACCTCGGCGCCGTAGTGCTTGGTCCGCTCCACCTTGATGAGCGGCGTGGTCTCGGGCATCACCACCACGGAGCGGGCCCCGGCGCGCGTCGCGGCAAAGGCCACGCCCTGGGCGTGGTTGCCCGCGCTCGCGGTGATGATGCCGCGGGAGAGCTCCTCGGGCGCGAGCCCGGAGATCTTGTAGTAGGCGCCGCGCACCTTGTAGGCGCCCGTGCGCTGGAGGTTCTCGGGCTTGAGCCACACGCGGTTGCCCGTGGCGGCCGAGAAGTGCGGGCTCTCCACGAGCTTGGTCTCGAGCGTGACCTCGCGGACCTTCTCGGAGGCCTCCTCGAAGGCCTCGAGGGAGAGCATCTCTGCCATGGCGGGCTCCTTTGCTAGTTGGTGACGGCGCGCGACGCGGCGCGCCGGCGAGACTCCGGTCTGCCTATAGTAGTCCTCGCCGGGGCGCCGACGTCCCGGGAGGCCGAAAGGGGGCACCAAATGGAAACCAACGGCGACGGCGAGAAGGACGGGCGCGTCGCGGCGGGCGCCCGACCGCCG
>JFBN01306807.1_pt1 | contig 12950 bp, 9 predicted proteins | sample 768741 | NCBI WGS metagenome assembly JFBN01 (sample SAMN01983846, study PRJNA193217) | chicken gut metagenome | biome: terrestrial biome; isolation source: ceca of Broiler chicken | host: Gallus gallus | place: United Kingdom: England | collected 2010-09-07
CGATGGCGCGTCAGAACCACCAGACGCTTGTCATAGTGACGCACGACGTTGAAATAGCGTCTTACGCCGATAAGATTTATCACATTATCGACGGAACCATATCGTCTGTGGAGGACAACAGATCCAAACAGATAGCAGTGGGATCAAAGGAAGCTGCGCAGATAGTTGCGGCAGCCGAATCAGTATAAAACGGAAAGGACAGATAGCCATGAAAAAATTATTAGCAGTAGTTTTATGCCTGCTTGTCGCAATGGGAACACTCTCTGCGAACATGTTTGCGGCGCAAAACACGGATACAGATACAGATGATACGCCATCGACGCCTCAGACGCCTGTAGTTGTGATTGACCACGACGTATCAATACTCAATCCTACAGTCAGCGCGCAGACGATAAACGCAGGAGACGTATTCTACATAGGCTTTACCCTCAACGGAAACTCCACTCTTACATATGACGGATACACCAACCCGTTCCATTGGGATTCATCCGTGAGAACAACCGTGTCGGTGTCCGGAAACGGCTTCACACTTGCAGGCTCTTTGGCTGAGCAGGAGCTGTTTAACGGATACAACTCTGTTGCGATCCTGTCGGATGAGTCTTTGGAAACCGGACGTTACACCGTTACACTCACCGTGACATGCGGCTCGGCGACCGATTCAAGGAGCTTTAACATTGACGTTGAGAACTCAACCGTAACGCTGGATGAGTCTAAGGATGTGCCTTCGTTCATCCTCGCCGGAGCGTCCATACCGCAGGGAAAGGGCAAGTCTGAGCTGTCTACTAAGCTCAACATAGAGCTTAAAAACCCCACAAACTACACCGCGCGCGATGTAGAGGTGTCAATATCTAACCTCGGCACTATCGTTTTGAACACCTACACCGACACAGTCAACATAGGCGATGTTGCCGGCGGCGACACGGCTATAGCAACCTTCCCGATAGTATTCCCCGAATATCCCGAGGCTCAGTCTACCGTAACCATCAACGTCAGGTACCATGACGCAGCGGGAAATGAGCTGACGTCGAGCTACAACGTCTTCCTTCAGGCAACTGTCAAGGACAAGGCCGAAGAGCCTGTAGACACATCTTCGCTCACTCCTAAGGTCATAGTTTCAAACTACAATACCGACGTTGAGAAGATAGTGTCGGGCGATGAATTTGTGCTTACTTTCGTGCTCAAGAACACCAGCCTTGACAAGGACGTAATGAACATGACTGTTGACGTCATCCCCGGAACGGACGGAACGGAAGGCTCAAGCGGCACAATATTCTCCCCGATAGACGGAACCACATCATTCTACACCGCTCAGCTCGATAAAAACGGCGAGCTTGAGTACTCTATCAAGCTCAAGACAAGCGCCTCTGCAGGTGCAAGATCATACCCCGTAACAATCAGATACAGCTTTGAGTATGAGAGCAACGGCGTATATTCTCAGGGCAGCGGCGAAATGGATATAAACCTCCCCGTAACTCAGCCTATCAAGTTCGAGCTTATGGAGTGGTATCCTCCTACGGAGTGCTACGGCTCACAGGGCTGCGCGATAAGCTTCCAGTACTTCAACAAGTCCAAGAACCCCATGACAAACCTCTCTGTAAGCGTAGAGGGCGACTTCAATATGCCCACTCAGTATGTGGGAACGCTTGCTGCGTCGAGCTACGATTACTTCAGCGGAATGATATACCCCAACGACCCGACTGCTGTCGGAGAAACCAAGACAGCAATACTTGTATTCACATTTGAGGATGCGTCGAGCAATGAGCAAAGAGTTGAGTACCCGTTCGACGTCTTGATATGTGAGGAAACCGTTGTTGACGACCCGTCAATGGGCGGCGATATCGGCGGCGACATAGGAACGCTTCCGCCTGTTGACCCCGGCATGCCCGGCATGACCGACGACACCGTCTCCGAGGGCCTTCCCACATGGGCTAAGTACCTCATTTACATAGGCGCTCCTGTCCTTGTGATAGCGGTTATAGTTGTAATCGTTGTTGTAGTTAAAAAGAAGAGAAAGGCGGCATTGTTAGCTGACGATGATGATGACGACGACGAGGAGTAATTCCGCGGCATTGAAAGGATGGATGGCTGAATGAGAAAAATCGATATTATACGCTTTGCCTCCGGAAACTTCCTCAGAAGAAAAGCCAGAAGTGCTCTTACAGTTCTCGGCGTTATCATAGGCACCACCGCCGTTGTCATCATGCTTTCCATAGGCATAGGAATGAACAAGGGCTTTGAGGATCAGATAAATTCTTACGGAAACATAAGAGAGATCTCGGTCCATCAGAAATACGGCTATGTAGACGAGGAGACGGGTGAGTATGTTCAGAATGCGGCGCCCGCACCACTTGACGATATCGCCGTAGAGCAGATAAAGGCAATCGACCACGTTCAGGCGTGCTCTCCGTATCAATACAGCTACAGGTACATAATCAAAGATAACACGCAAAAGGCGTCCGCATCTATAGTGGGAATTGACGCCGCATCTATGGAGGATTTCGATTATGAGATCCTCTACGGAAGGCTTTTAAACGAGGAAGACGTCGGAACTACAAACTTTGTAATGTGCTTTAACATACCGTTCTACTTTTACGATATGCGTGGCGGCGAGGAGATTTACTACCACGAGCCGGTTGACGGAGAGCAGCTGCCCTTTAACCCCGTAGGCGATTATAAGTACGAGTTTACCTGGTACTATGACTACGGAACAGGCGCTGTAGACACGTCGAAGCCGAGAATAAAGCTTGTAGAAGGCAACTGCGTCGGCATACTCGTCCAGAAAGCGGGCGGAGACTATTCTCAGGAAATATACATGGATGTTAAGGGTTTGATGGATATGGACGAGATCCTTGACGACAACCAGCAAAAATACTACAACTCAGGCAGCGACTACGGTACCGTTTACGCCTCAAGCAACGTGAATGTGATAGGCGGCAGCAACGTGAATGTGATAGGCGGCAGCAACGTGAATGTGATAGGCGGCATCGGTACATCATCCGGCGACGGCACTGATTCGGACAGAGAAAGCATCTACAGCCAGATCACTGTTTTGGCGGATGACACAAACCACGTACAGTCGATAGAAAAAGAGCTTCGCGCCATGGGCTACGATACAAGCTCGTCAATGGACTACCTGACACAGATGCAGGAGCAGACCAAGTTCCTCCGCTCGATTTTGGGCGCGATAGGAGTTGTGGCGTTCTTCGTTGCGGCGCTCAGTATCACCAACACAATGGTAATGTCAATTTATGAGCGCACAAGAGAAATAGGCATCATGAAGGTTTTGGGCTGCAAGCTCTCGGATATAAGAGGCATGTTCCTCATCGAGGCGGGAATCATAGGCGTGATCGGAGGAATACTTGGCATCGGCTTGAGCTATATAGCCTCGGCAGTTGTAAATACGCTGGCCGCAAAGGGAGGAATGTCGATGGTAGGAATAGACGCATCGACATCTGCACTGTCGGTAATACCTCCGTGGCTTGACCTTGCCGCACTTGTGCTCGCAACTGCCGTAGGCGTCATCTCCGGACTTTACCCCGCAATAAGAGCAACAAGACTTTCGGCTCTTGACGCAATCAAGAACGAATAACATGGCAGCCGGTTTGTCGGCAATGATATTTTAGCGTAAATATTATACTAAATCGGCACATCTTTAAAAATAGGTGTGCCGATTGCTTTGTTATTTTAAACAAAATTATTTTTTCATTCTGTGCAAACTGATATTTTAAGAGGATTTAAGCTTCAATTAAATCTAAAACGTTGACATTTCGTATGAAAAAATTGTATAATACAAAGGATGTATTAATTATTATATTGAACGATGCATCGAATAGGGAGTGATTTATATGGCAAAGGTACCAGAACCTAAATTTGCAAAGGCATCAGAAGCTAAAACACCTAAGGCCTCAGAGACTAAGTCAACTAAAGTATCAGAGGTTAAATCAGCTAAGGCGTCGGAGGTTAAATCGACTAAATCCTCAGAGCCGAAATTCACAAAGGAGTCGCTGAAGAACGAAATCATAAAGGCGCTCGACAGCACGTTTATGGTTACGCCTGAAAACGCATCAGACAGGCAGTTTTACGAGGCTTTAAGCTCTATCATTGTAAGAACGCTTGCCGAGAAGCGCCGCAAATACACAAACAAAGTCCATTCGGAAGGACATAAGCAGGTTTACTATATCTCGATGGAGTTTTTAATGGGCAGGTCCTTAAAGACAAGCCTTTATAACCTCGGAATCGTAAAAGAGGCTGAGGGCGCACTAAAGGATTTAGGCATCAGCCTTGATTCGCTGTATGCGCAGGAGCCTGACGCAGGACTCGGAAACGGCGGCTTGGGCAGACTTGCCGCATGCTATCTTGACGGACTTGCAACAGACGGATACCCTGCAACCGGCTATTCCATACTTTATGAGTACGGCATATTCAGGCAGAAGATAGAGGACGGCTGGCAGGTAGAGCTGCCCGACAACTGGCTTCCCGGAGGCGGATGCTGGCTTGTGCCTCACCCCGAGGGAGAAATAGAGGTTCACTTCGACGGACAGATGAGCGAGCGCTGGGATGACCACTATCACAACGTGACGCTTGAAAACTATACGACGGTAATCGCCGTTCCCTATGACATGTACGTCTCGGGATATAACAGCGAGGAAGTTTCAAAGCTCAGACTTTGGAAGGCAATAAGCCCGTCGTTTGATATGAACATGTTCAACTCCGGAAACTATGAGAAGGCCCTCAACCAAAACGTAGTTTCTCAGGCGATATCCAAGGTGCTGTATCCTAACGACAACCACCTTGCGGGCAAGTCGCTCAGGCTTAGACAGCAGTACTTCATGTGCGCGGCATCTATCGGAGACATAGTCAACCACCACATGGCAACCTACGGAACGCTTGATAACCTTGCCGAGAAGGTTGCAATACAGATAAACGATACTCACCCCACGCTTGCAATACCGGAGCTTATGAGGGTACTGCTTGACGACTGCGGCTACACATGGGACAAGGCGTGGAGCATAGTTACCCAGACGTTCGCATACACCAACCACACCGTAATGGCTGAGGCCTTGGAGAAGTGGAGCTGCGATTTGCTCAAGTCTGTAGTTCCGAGAATATTCTCTATCATCATTGAGATAAACAATCGCTACTGCGCGCAGCTTTGGGAAAAGTATCACGACCACGAGAGAGTCACCGCCATGTCCATAGTAAAGGACAACACTGTGCATATGGCTAAGCTCTGCGTTGCGGCGTGCCACCATGTAAACGGCGTTTCAAAGATACATTCCGAGATAATAAAGCACGACGTGTTCAAGTACGAGTATGAAAATACTCCGGAAAAGTTCACGAACGTCACAAACGGAATAGCGTATCGCCGCTGGCTTTATCAGTCTAACCCCGAGCTTTGCGCTCTGCTCAACGACACTATCGGCAAGGGCTACTTAAAGGACGCAGCAGAGCTTAAAAAGCTTGAGAAGTTTGCCGACAACGAAGAAGTCCTTGACCGCCTGGGCGAGGTAAAGCTTGCAAACAAGAAGGCGTTTGCAAAGACGATGAAGAGCGAAAGGGGAGTTGACATCGACCCCGAGACCATATTTGACGTGCAGGTAAAGCGCTTGCATGAGTACAAGAGACAGCACTTAAACGTTTTGAATATAGTTTCGGAGTACGGAAAGCTCCTTGAAAACCCCGATGCGGAGGTTGAGCCTAAGACCTACATCTTTGCCGCAAAGGCTGCACCCGGATACTACCTTGCAAAGCAGATAATAAAGCTCATCTGGTCGCTTGGCGAGGAGATAAAGAAGAATCCTAAGGTTCACGAGAAACTCAACGTTGTGTTCCTTGAAAACTACAACGTCTCGCTTTCCGAGCAGCTCATGCCGGCATCCGAGATTTCAGAGCAGATTTCTCTTGCTGGAACAGAGGCGTCCGGAACGGGTAACATGAAGTTCATGCTCAACGGCGCAATAACTCTCGGAACAAAGGACGGAGCAAATATAGAAATAGGCGAGGCTGTCGGCGACGACAACATAATCAACTTCGGCATGACCGTTGAAGAGGTTGAAGCGAGAAAGAAAGCCGGCTATTCTCCTATTCACATCTACAACTCCGATCCGGTTATAAAGGATGCAATTGACAGGATAGCTGCCGGCGTTTACGGCAACAAGTTTGACGATATCGTTTCGTCGCTGAAGTTCTCCGACCCGTATATGGTTTTGGGCGACTTCAAGTCCTATCAGGAGGCTCAACGCAAGGCGTCGGAGCTTTACGGCAACCTGCTCAAGTGGCAGCGCATGTCTTTGATCAACATCGCAAACGCGGGCAGATTCTCTGCGGACAGAGCTGTAGACGAGTATGCAAAGAACATCTGGCATCTGAAATGATTTCGACACGTCACACGTGGAAAATAAAAATCAGAAACTTCCGATAAGACTCTTGCATTTTCTCTTGCAGCGTGATATAATCTATAAGAATTACTACCTTTAAGATGTTCTTTATGGAGGATTTATAAATGACAGCTGTAAATATTGTCAGCGGCATCTTGTTGGTGCTCGCGAGCGTTGCGATTATACTTGTTGTTTTGTTTACCAAGACGGATAACCGCGGCGTCAATTCCGCAATCGGAGGAGGCTCAAGCGATTCTTTCTTCGGAAGGAACAGCTCTAACACCAGAGAGGCAAAGCTTGACCGCATAACAAAAGTTATCGTTGCAATATTCTTTGTTGTTGCGATAGTCTGCACAGTGCTTGCAAGATTCTTCGGAAAAGCAGCCTGATTTTGCGACAGTGTTGACCGCCTGATTCGGACTACGTTTCGGGCGGTTTTCTGTATCATCTTGGCGTGTGAGCGTAAGCGTGATAAGTGCACAAGTGCGAAAGGAAGTTCTGAGTATGAAAAAAACACTTGCTTTGAGAATAGGGATAATCATCTTGGCTGTGCTGCTGTTGCTGGGCGTAGTCGCTACGGCGTTTTACAGCGTGTTTATTTGAGCTGTGCGCCATGGTCAATATAGGAAACGATTGGGACGACATACTTCGCGACGAGTTTAAGAAGCCATATTATCTTCAACTCCGCGAGTTTTTAAAGTATGAGTACAGCCACTATACGATTTACCCCGACATGTATTCTATCTTCAATGCGCTGAAGATGACTCCTTACAGCAAGGTGAAGGTCGCTATATTCGGCCAGGACCCGTATCACGAGCCGGGACAGGCGCAGGGCCTGTGCTTTTCCGTTCCTGACGGGACAGCCCTGCCGCCGTCCTTAAAAAATATATATAAAGAGCTGTACGACGATTTGGGCATACCTCCGTCGGACAGCGGCGACCTCAGCTGCTGGGCAAAGCAGGGCGTGCTGCTTTTGAACGCCGTGCTCACAGTCCGCAGGGGAGCCGCAAACTCGCATAAGGGCAAGGGCTGGGAAGAACTCACCGACGAGATAATACGCAAGCTCAACGACAAAAAAGAGCCTGTGGTGTTTATCTTGTGGGGCGCAAACGCAAGGAGCAAGAAATCGTTCATAACTAACCCGATACACTTGATAATAGAGTCTGCTCACCCAAGCCCGCTGTCGGCGTATAACGGCTTCTTCGGGTCGAGACCGTTTTCAAGGACGAACAGGTTTTTGATTGAAAACGGAATACCGCCGGTGAACTGGGCACACACTTCGCAGGACGTAAAATGAGCCTTCAGGCGCGGCGTATGCGGCGTAGTATCATGAGCGTGCGTGAGTAAAAAAGATATGTATTGCAATAAACCCCCATACCGCTTTGCGGCGTGGGGGTAAATTGTTCATAGGGCTTAAAGCAGGCATAAAAAAGCGCCGAGCCAAAAACAACAGCTCGACGCAATGTTGGTGCGGGTGACAGGACTTGAACCTGCACGGGGATGCCACCAGAACCTAAATCTGGCGCGTCTGCCAATTCCGCCACACCCGCAATAAAAAAATTATATCATATTTCTCGCCTGATGTCAAACTCCTGCCGTCGGCGCCTGTACAGCCGGCACGTGTGCATGCTATTTATAAGCCGCGCATCATGTCTTGTGCAGGGCAGCGCGCATGCCGCCATTCACGCAGCATGCGCGTTGCTATAAAGATACTTATGCGCTCAGCACAAAGCTCTGTCAAATGCAGTAGCGCTCTATGTAGCTCTCGCGGCACTTGTTTATTATATCCATGGCGGCTTCGTGTCCCTGCTCGTCGTTTACCACCGTCTCCTTGCCTTCGAGGTTTTTATACACCTGGAAGAAGTGGCGCATCTCAGAAAAGATGTGCGGAGGCAGCTCGCTGATGTCGCGGTAGGAGTTGTACGTCGGGTCGCTGAACGGTATTGCTATGATCTTTTCGTCGAGCTTTCCGCAGTCGAGCATGGTAAAAACGCCTATCGGATAGCAGCGCACAAGGCTCATGGGCATGAGCACCTGACTGCACAGCACAAGCACATCCAGCGGGTCGCCGTCCTCCGAAAGGGTTCGCGGGATAAAACCGTAATTTGCGGGGTAGTGGGTGGAGGTGTACAGGATTCTGTCAAGTATAATCATTCCGGTTTCCTTGTCAAGCTCGTACTTCTTCTTTGAGTTTTTCTCGATTTCAATTACCGCGACAAAATCCTCGGCGGTAATTCTCGACGGATTCATGTCGTGCCATATGTTTGACATAATTAAAGCCCTCCTTTATCATGCAGTGCTGCAAAGCACAATGCATTGCTTTACTACAATGTATCACACCTCGGCACACATGTCAAATATTAAGTTTAATATAACAATATAAAAAGAGGATTGTATTGCGGCGGGGGATGTGGTATCATTCTCAAGAGACATAAAACGTAAAGCGGCGGCTGCGGATGCGCTGCCGAAAGGAGTAAAGATGAGAAAAGCGGTTTTGTTTGATCTCGACGGAACTATGTGGGACGCATCAAAGAGCGTCGCCGACGCCTTCAACGAGGCACTTGAGATGCTCGGCGCCAAAGTCAGGATAAGCGTTGAGCAAATGCGCTCGGTCATGGGAAGAACGCTTGACGATATAGCGCATGAATTTTTCGACTGCATAGATCCCGAACGTGCACACGACATAATGATATACTGCACCGAACATGAAAATAAATATATACTCTCCCACGGCGGAACGCTGTATGAAGGCTTGCGTGAGACCCTTTCTAAGCTGAGGGAGCAGGGATGGTTCGTAGGCTGTGTTTCAAACTGCCAGTCGGGATACATAGAGGCGTTTTGCGGGCACTACCGGCTTGACGATCTGTTCGACGACAGAGAGTGCTGGGGAAACACCGGACTGCTCAAGGCTGATAACATCCGCCTTGTCGTAAAGAGAAACAACATCGACTACTGCGTGTATGTAGGCGACACCATGGGTGATTACAACTCCGCAGCAGAGGCGGGAGTCAAGTTCATCCACGCCGCATACGGCTACGGACACGTCCCCGCCATGACTCCGAAAATCGACAGCCTGCCGCAGATATTTGAGCGCCTTGAGGAGCTTGAAAGCGGCTCAAACGTTTAGCACAGCGCCAATGCGGCGCGGGATATATAAACCGATATATAAGCGTGCGTTATAACGCATGCGCGCAAAAATGCCGTCAAACCCTCGAAATCGGGCTTGGCGGCATATTTTATTGCGTTAGTTTTTGTTGAACTCGCTGAGCATAAGTCCTTCGTTTTTCTCAAGCGCCCAGCGTATGTTCCATTCGCTCGTGAACAAAAGCAGATAGTTGCCCTTGAAATCCTGAACAATCTTTGTGTCAGAGCTGAGGTTGAGCTTTTTGGGGTCTAAGCCCTCGTTGTCTATCCACCTGATGTACTGATAGGGAAGTCCTTCGTTGATTATCTCGACGTTGTACTCGGTAGCCATCCTGTGCTCAAAGACATCAAACTGAAGCATTCCCACAACACCCACAATGACCTCCTCAAAGCCTGTGTCAGGCTCGCGGAATATCTGAATCGCACCCTCCTGAGCTATCTGGGTTGCGCCCTTTACAAACTGCTTTCTCTTCATTGTGTCCTTGTGGCGTATCCTTGCAAAGTGCTCCGGCGCAAAGGTGGGTATGCCCTCAAATTTAAGCTCGTGGCCGGGCGTGCATACCGTGTCGCCTATTGAGAATATTCCGGGGTCGAAAACACCTATGATATCTCCGGCGTATGCCTCGTTTATTATCTCACGCTCCTGAGCCATCATCTGCTGCGGCTGAGAAAGACGCATTTTCTTGTTTCCGCCCTGTACATGCGAAACCTCCATGTCCCTTGTGAACTTTCCGGAGCATATGCGCATGAATGTCAGCCTGTCACGGTGAGCCTTGTTCATGTTTGCCTGTATCTTGAATACAAACGCCGTGAAATTGTCGTCTGTGGGGTTTACCGTGCCGTGATCGGACTGTCTGGGGAGCGGGGAAGGAGCCATCTTCAAAAATCCCTCTAAAAACGGCTCTACACCGAAGTTGTTGAGCGCAGACCCGAAGAACACCGGCGACAGCTCTCCCTTTGACACTTTCTCAAGGTCAAGCTCGTCGCTTGCACCGTCCAAAAGCTCTATGTCCTCGGCAAGCTGCCTGTGGTTCGCCTCGCCGATGAGCGCATCGAGCGACGGGTCTCCAAGCTCCGCCTCAACCGTTTCTACTTCCTTCTGACCTCCGTTGGGGGTGTAGGAGAGTATGTGCCTTGAAGAGCGGTCATACACGCCCTTAAAGTCAATTCCGTTGCCTATGGGCCAGTTCATGGGGCATGTCGCAATTCCAAGCTCGTCCTCGATCTGTGAAAGAAGGTCGAACGGGTTCTTTGAGTCCCTGTCAAGCTTGTTTATAAATGTGAAGATGGGTATGTGACGCATTACACAAACCTTGAACAGCTTCCTTGTTTGATTCTCAACGCCCTTCGCGGCATCTATGACCATCACCGCCGAGTCAACAGCCATCAGCGTGCGGTATGTGTCCTCGGAAAAGTCCTGGTGTCCGGGAGTGTCAAGTATGTTTATGCAGTATCCCTCGTATTCAAACTGCATAACCGAGCTTGTGACCGAGATTCCTCTTTGCTTTTCTATTTCCATCCAGTCGGAGACCGCATGCCTGTCCGTTTTCTTTCCCTTAACCGAGCCTGCAAGGGCTATGGCTCCGCCGTAAAGCAAAAGTTTTTCGGTGAGCGTCGTCTTTCCCGCATCGGGGTGTGAAATAATTGCAAATGTTCTGCGTCTGCGTATTTGATTTTCAATGTTTGGATTAGGCAAAATTATTCCTCCGTTTAATCGGTATTATTCAGCGCAATTACAAATAATCATACCACACTTTTTGCCGCTTGACAACATCTTTGCGCAATAAAAAACCCCGCTTGGCGCATTTTATATGCACAAAGCGGGGAATTTTCAGAAAGGAAAACAATGAAAAACTTTAAATTACTGCGGGATAAATATTTCGTCGGCATCGGCTGCGGAGTATGTATACCATAAGTTTTCATCCTGCGCCCTTAAAATGTACTTTCCGTTACGCCAGTCTACGACGGTTTTTCCGCCGCTGTTGACGGTGTAGTACTTGTCGTTTTTGTAGTCGTATGCTGTGCCCATCATCTGGCATATGAGCATTCCGTTAACGACATCATAGCCGTACCATTCCTGAGGCTCAAACTCCGTTGCCATGTATACCGAGCCGTCCGGTTCTGTTATCTGTACGCCGCTGTCATCTATGCTCAAAAGCACTCCGTCAGATATGCCGATAGGCGCTTTTTCAGCTTCTTCCATCTCAAGCGTCTCAAGATCTATGGTGACCTCGTGCCGGTAGTCTGCCTGATCGCCGCCCTCTGCCACAATCGTTGACAGCGGCCGGTCATATTCAGCGTATACTAAGTACAGCTTTCCGTCAAATATTCCTCGCGGTTCAGCGTAGCTTGAGTACCCCTCGCATATCTGCATAATTTGCTCGACCTTGTTTTCCGAGAAGGTGTAAGAATACAGATAGACGGGTATTTGATCCGACTTGTTCATAGAGCGGTCCGGCGATACGATAAAGTACATAACATCTCCGTCAAGCACTAAGTGTACACAATTAACACCTAAGCCTTCAGACAATGATGCTACAGTCACTCTGTTGGTGCCGTCAAGGTCGCATTTGTGCAGTTGACTGTCAATAGTAGGGATGCCGTCGTCGTTATAGATATGTTCAAGCGTAAACCAGTAAAGGTTGTCCCCGTGGTATACAAAAGGCGTGGTTGGCGCTATATTAAAGCCGTATGCACTGCATGTTTCATCCGAGTGTGTGCAGTTTGGCTTTGAACATACATATACTGTTTCAAGCGTGTCGAAGTCTCCGAAAAAGAGACCTCCCGCACTGTTTGTGGCAAATTCACCGATATCGTATATGTTTTTGTATTTTGTCACTACTCTCGTCGTGTCGTCATATGAATCATTTGCGCCGCAGGAGGTGAGAAGTGTAAACATAAATATTACGGCGATAAAACATTGAAAGAAATTTTTTATATGTTTCATGTGCATTACCTCGTTATTAAATAAGCTATGTTATCACTCTTCACTTGCGATATTTATGTTGCAGAGAGACTGAACATAGTTATTGATTCTGTTATGGTGTCGTTCCGGTTACCAAACTATCATCGTTGTTCATACTTGTGTCAGGCGAAGAAGCACCATGAACAGAAGCGGCGCCAACAACATATAGGCCGTTAGGAGAATATGCTGTAGCTGAGACCGAATAGCCTTCATGCGGCCCGTCGAAAACAGATGAGGAACCCCAGTTTGCGGGTGTGCTTCCAATGGAATCATCTAAAAAATAATACGCTGTTACCCTTACATATAGTGTGCAGAACCCGTATGGCATTTCAGTTGTTGCATTTGCGGAAGTTCTGCGAAGATTTAATGTAGCGGTCACATATGTACTATTCGGGTTGTTTCTATCTATTGGAAACGATGTGGTTACTGCATATGTAGACGAAGTGATAGAAAAAAGCATAATG
>JFBN01306769.1_pt1 | contig 12922 bp, 14 predicted proteins | sample 768741 | NCBI WGS metagenome assembly JFBN01 (sample SAMN01983846, study PRJNA193217) | chicken gut metagenome | biome: terrestrial biome; isolation source: ceca of Broiler chicken | host: Gallus gallus | place: United Kingdom: England | collected 2010-09-07
AAAGTATCACCCCCCTGCATTAAATATATTGAGTGAAAACGCCATTTTAATCAACAACAATCACTCAAAAAAATTTAATTGTGAAAATTTTGTGAAAATTGCTAAAAATCGCTTGACAAGTATTTTTTGATATGGTATAATGTTATCGACAATAGGATAGGTGTGCGGCATTGTTAAGTAAAGTACTTTGCATATACTTTATATTAACGTGTGCGCGTTCTTTGCGCGTGCTGTTCAGCACTTAACCTAAAATCTAATCGATTGGAGTGGTTTATGGCGCAAGACTATGAACTCACAATCATGAACTATATCAAAGTTTATGATTTCTTTAAGGACAAGAAAACCAGAAAGACCAAAGTAACTCGCTTACAGATGAACAATATGCTAAGACGTACAATGCGTATGTTCAAGTGGAGTGGGCTTCCTGATACGATAACAACTCGAAATCTCGAGCTTACAATTCAAACTCGTGGATATATAGGCATTATCAAAAATGATGATGACTATTATGCTGTATATGGTGGGTTGGGTGGTGTACCGAATTGGGAGTATATGCCATCGCTTTTCATTGTATCTAATCCATATCTTCAATTACAAGCTCAAACATATTACATATATGATGGAATTTATAACGGTGTCAAACAGGATAAAAATACGGTTATAATTCCGAATGATAGCTTGTATCAAGGATTACTTCCTACACTTTCATATCATTCTGAACTTCTCACGGAGATACAGCTCACAAAGCGAGCTCTTCTCATAAACAACCGCTTTCCTGCACTCATGGTCGCTCCTGACAATAGAGCGAAAAAAGACCTCGACGATTATCTCGGAAGTCTCGAAGATGGTGAGCCTACCGCGATTTTGTCGAAGAATATGTTGCGTGATTTGCAAGTTATTCCCGTAGATAACGGAGCAGCTCGTAACATTATCACTCAAACTCTCGAAGCAGAGCAGTATCAAAAAGCTGCTCTGTTTAACGACGTTGGGTTGCAGATGAATTATAACATGAAGCGCGAAACCATTACATCGTCGGAAGCGCAACTCGGAGAAGGCGCACTTTTACCGTTACCTGACGATATGATGGATATGCGCAAAGAAGCTTGTAGGCAGGTGAAAGATGTTTTTGGACTTGATTGGAGTGTCGAGTTTGATAGTGCATGGGCTGACCTTCGTAAGAGTATCCAAGCGGGCATCGAAGCAGAACAAAATGAAGGAGAACAGTCTAATCGATTGGACAACCAAGAAACAAATGGAAATGAGATGGGAACCAGTGGCAACTCTACGGGCGAGAACGGAAGCGAGCAGCCATCTGATGATACAGATGTGGCTGCCCCCGATGAAGAAAGAGGACCAAGTGATACCTCTGACAAAACAGCAGAAGAGGCTATTGAAGAAATTGGAGAAATCGTTAATCAGGTCGAAGGACAAGATGAGGTGAGCGATGAAGAAGATAGAGAAACTTCTTGATTTCTATAAAAATCCTCGCCAAAATGGTATATTTTTTTCCATGGGAAAAGATACCGCATTCTCCAATCTTTTCAATACTCTTGGAGTAACAAACGATGATGGTTTTCATGCGCTTGATTTTGAGTACATGTATAACCGTTCAGGGTTAAAAACAGTGTCGCCAATGCTTGAACAAATGGCGGCAGGATACATCATGGACGACAACTCCGATATCGTTCATGATACCATGCACAATCGTAGGGTTACATGGGACTACATGGTTACAGATGTAGACCAAAATATCATAACATTTGTTATTAAAACAAAGTATCTTGATAAGTGGACGAAGCTTGCCGACACTCTAAATCAAGATTATGATATGATAAAACCCTACGATATGGAAATCGATGATACAGCAAGCGACGAATTGAAGTCTAATCAATTAGACGAGACAACCACGCACGACGAAGGGAAAACGTCACAGGAACAGAATAGTTCAAGGAGTGGAAACGAGAACAGATATGGGTTTAATTCTACTGACGCTGTTCCTACAAATACTGATACCGTTACGACCGACACAGACGGGTCGGGTACGACGTCAAATGATGGTACCCGAAATTCAAAAAGCGACTATGAGAGAACTAACGAAACCGTTAGAACAATCAAGCGCAAAGGGAACATCGGAAATCAGTCGGCGCAAGAACTCATTCAGAAACAGCGTGATATGCTTATGTATCAAATTTTTGATACTATCTATGCAGATTTGGACGATATACTCACTCGTTCATTCTATCATTAAAGGAGGTGTGTTTATGAGCGTAAACACTATTATTGATTGGATTGTGCGCGGTTTGCTTTTGCTTATCGTCGTGGCAATCGTCGTCGTTTTGGTTGTCAAAAAAGTGAAAGCCAAAAAGGCGAAAGGCGAAGACTTCGACCTCATCGATATCTTCAAAGAAGCGGTGAACGAAGCATTGGGTTTTATTGGTGGTGCGGAAGTGTCTTTTGCGCAACTTACTAACGGAACAAACGCAAAAGCGGGAGCTTTTAAGCTCGACAATGTACTCAATAAAATCAGAGACCTATGTACGGAAAAAGGAATTGTGTTTGACCGTGCATATTGGGAGAACTTTATAGATAACGCAGTTTCTCTCATGAACATTAAGAAGTCTAATCGATTAGATGAGACTTCACATACCGAAGTGGATACTTCAAAAAATTTCAAATATATAGGAGTAAAAGAAAATGAAGGTTGAACAGGTATATCAAATCGTCAACGATTTGACGCAGGAAATTCTCGGTGCAGAAGCTATGTCCGTTGCTACGGACTTGACGAACGTCGTTGATGTTGGTAAGGCAATTCTCGACAACACGTCCGTGGATAACTATGTCAGAAAGCTCATCGACCATATCGGCAAAGTCGTTTTCGTGAACAGACCTTACACAGGTCGTGCTCCGTCTGTTCTTATGGACGGTTGGGAGTACGGCGCGGTTATGGAAAAAATCGACGTCGGTATTCCCGAGGCGGAAGTTAACCCCGCGTGGAACCTGCAAGACGGTCAGGTGTATGAACAGGATAAATTCACGGCTCCAAAAGATGTTGTCGTGAAATTCTGGAAAGACAAGGTTACGTTCCAAGTTCCGTTCTCATTTGCAGAAGAGCAGGTCAAGGGTTCGTTCAGCAACGCAACGCAACTCAACGCATTCTTCTCCATGATTTACACCAAAATCGATACGTCTTTCACCATCAAGCTCGATGCGCTCATCATGGCTACCATCAACAACTTCACGGCATATACATATCTTTCGGGTAAAGCGGCTATGACCGTTAACCTTATGGGTATGTATAAGAAGCTTCACCCCGATACCACGCTTACGAAAGCGCAGGCAATTCTCGACCCTGAATTCATCAGATTTGCGGCGTTGCAGCTCAAACTGCTTTCCGAGCGTATGACCAATGCTTTGACCTGCTTCAATCAGGGCGGCAGGGTTCGTCATACTCCTCAGAGCATGCAGAAAATTGTCATGCATTCGGATTTCGCAGAAGCAGCGAATATCTACTTGCAGTCCGATACCTTCCACAACGAGTTCACGAAACTTCCCAATGCGGATAAGGTATCGTTTTGGCAGGGTCCCGGTGTCAACAATTTCGATTTCGAAGATACGTCGTCCGTCAACATTGCGGTTAAAGACAGCGAAGGTACTACGAGAACCGTTGCGTTCAGCGGCATTCTTGCGGTTGTATTCGACCGCGAAGCTCTCGGCGTAAACAATCTCAATCGGCGTGTTACGAACCACTATAACGCGCCGGGCGAGTTCATCAACAACTGGTACAAAATGGACGCTCAGTATTTCAACGATTACAACGAGAACTTCGTCCTTCTGTATATTACCGATGCGTCGGCAATCAGTGACGAAGAAGGAACCTAATCTAATCGATTAGAGAGGAGTAGCGTATGGCAAACTATATTAAGACACAGTTGCACCCCGACGGTTCTCCCAATACCACACTTTATCCCGAGACCACCGCGGAACAGGTTAAAGACCTTAAAGAGTATATCGAAGTGAACGGAAATGGTCCAGCAGGTCCTCAAGGTCCTGTTGGACCTCAAGGTCCGCAAGGTCCCGCTGGTCCTCAGGGTGTACAAGGTCCTCGTGGACTTCAAGGACTTCAGGGTGAAATCGGTCCTCAGGGTCCCAGAGGTCCGCAGGGTGTACAAGGTGAGAAAGGTGACACTGGCGAACAGGGTCCTCGTGGTCCGCAAGGTCCAGTAGGTCCTCAGGGCGTGCAGGGTATTCAAGGTCCGCAGGGTATTCCGGGAACCGATGGTCGTTCATATACCATTTCGGGTCAGGTTGATACCCCCGAAGATTTACCTACGCCTTCTGCGGCATATCTCGGTCAGGCAGTGTTCGTTGGTACGGAAATACCGAGAGACGTTTACGCCTGTGTAGAGAAAAATCAGACACTCGTCTGGGAAAATCAAGGTACACTTCAAGGTCCGAAAGGTGATACAGGCGCGCAGGGTCCTCAGGGTCCGCAGGGAGAACAGGGTACTCAGGGTCCGCAGGGTGAACAAGGTCCGAAAGGTGAAATTGGCGCAACAGGACCTCAGGGTCCAGCAGGCGAAAAAGGTGAGAGAGGCGCAACAGGACCTCAGGGTCCTGTAGGTCCGCAGGGTGAACAAGGACCTCAAGGTCCACAGGGTCCAAAAGGCGAAACAGGTGCAACAGGTCCACAGGGTCCGCAGGGTCCGAAAGGTGATACTGGTCCGCAGGGTCCGACTGGTCCGCGGGGTGAACAAGGTCCAGAAGGTCCACAAGGTGGTTCAAGATACAGACATCATATAACCATAACGATAAATGGCAATAATATGATAAATATTGCTAATAAGAGACGTTTTACTCTTTATGGCGATAAATCCATGGATAGTATGGATAGTCTTTACTTTACAAATCCATTTTATATTGAAGCTGATTTGTATCTTTCAACACAGACACAAATAACTTCTTACAGTTTGTTAGCGCAACGTTGGGGTTCGGGTCAATATCGAAGTGCCGTTATGCGTAACAGTAATAATGGTAAAGGTTCTGCATGTATATATGTAGCCACAGTTGGTATTGACATTGAGGCTTTACTAGTAACTGTTGGCTCTTTTTCCAACGAACTTTCCCTAAATTTAAGTGTTTTTTATGGATTATTGTCTGCATCCAATGTCGCTTCTATTGAAGATTTGGTAACAGCTGTATAACAAAGTACTTATAATTTCCTGTGAGGAAAGAAAATGACTATTACATTGTATCAATCTACGGCGGAAAAAAATCGCCTGAACAAGGCTGACTATCTCACGGTTCAAGCTACCTATTCTGGAACGCTTCGTGAAGATTGCTCTGTCATAACTCCTTCTGTGGAAGTCCAATCGATTGGACTTCCACAAGGGAATTATGCCTATATACTCGAATTCAATAGGTACTATTTCATTCGAGAAATAGTAGCTACCAATAATGGGCTTTGGCGTCTCTCTCTCGAAGTCGATGTGCTGTATACATACAACGCTCAAATTAGAACTCAAACGGCTTTATTTTCAAGAAGTAATCTTGGAAGTAAACTTCTTGTGGATAATTACGCTACCGAAAATCCTATATATGAATTTGTTCCTTGGAGCGTAAATACTCCTGTATTATCGTCAAATGTTCTTAATGATTATCCAAACAATATTGACGATTGTACCGTCATTATAAGAGTTCTTAAAAAAATAAATAGCGGTGCATGGGGTACTCCATCATATGAAGTTCCAAATTCTTTTGAATTTTCAATACCTAATGGCGCAATATCACCTATCGAAGGTGGTAATATTACAACATATTTGACAACAATAGCTGATTTATCTGGATTATACAGGCAGTTAGAGGGTGATAGTCAAAATTCATCATATCTTTTGTCTGCATATGTATATCCGTTCAAATTCGGAAATTTGAATGATGAAATTTCTCCTACTCCTCCTGAAGGTACAAGAAAGGTCCACATAACTGTTGGTGATAAAACATTTGATGGTCTATGGGCATATGAAGTTTCAAGTACCTATTCGGGAGCTATAACCGTAGGTTCTTTTATCCCTCTAAATCAATTTCTAAATTCTTATGATGAAAATATTTTATACCCCGAAACTAAAATAGTATTTTGGCTTCCTTTTTATGGGATATACGAATTTAATCATAATGAATATTTATCAAGAATTAAAAGCGGAAAAGCTACTTCATTAAATATAAAATATGTGTTTGATTTATTATCTAATAAATGTACCATATTTTTGAAAGATGATGAAGTAGTATATGAAACTATTTCTGTTGATGCAGGAATTGCTGTACCATTTTCTAACACAAACGAAGATACTGTTCAAAGAAATAAGGTTGCCGATAGCATTAACTTAGTCGGAAGAATAATCGGAAGTGCAGGTGTCAGTGCCGTATCAATAGCGTCTGCTCCTATAAATCCTCTTAGTTTAGTTGGAGCTGCTGGTGGATTGGGCGGTATCGCTTCGGGAATAACGGGATATATGGCAAACAGAGCGAAGGAAGTTCCTTATGCTTCAAACAAATTTACACCCGAAGCAGGATATTCATTAAATACATGGGGAGCTTATAAGTGTCACGTATATTTATTCAGAAAAACCTTCTTAACAGTTAGAGATGATAACTATATATCCACTGTTGGTCTGCCTGATTATAATATACGCTCTCTTGCTTCAATGACGGGTTATGCAGAAGTAGGTATAATTCATCTTGAAAATATTCCGACGGCATTGTCGGAAGAGCTTGAACAGATTGAAAGACTATTAAAAAACGGAGTTCATTTCTGAACTCCGTTTTTTCATTCTAATCGATTGGATTAACTAATAAATTGTCTCTTAAAATATCAGTAAATGCTTCATAAAACGCTTTTAACGCTAATCCGTTCATACTGTCGGGATATTCTACTTGATTTGTAATTTGTGTAATGAAAGCGTCAAATGACATATATCTAATATCGCGATATATTATTGCTTTTACATATTCACCGTTACAGTAGAACGTAATTATGTATCCCATTTCTTTTACGTTAAATTGATAATTTAAATAAATCATACAAATCCTTTATCACTCCTACACCAATTAAGATAATTTCGTACGATTTCACCCACATCGTTATCTTGATAGAAAATCTTATCGTGCTTAAAGTACCACAAAATTCTTTGACCGAGATTATCTTGCGGGTGTGTTATTTTGCGCCTATAATTAAGACGAGGATTGAATTCAGTAGAAAATACTAAATCATTATCATCGTCTACTGGAGTGGTTTTTCTATGGATATAAGTAAATGAAGTAAATTTTTTATTTACTTCCACAGTTATAACCTCACAGTGTAACATTTCATCTTCCCATTTGATATAATACTCACCGTTTACATCGTCACGAGTATATTTAACAGGAAGATGTGGATATAAAGCCAGCTCCCATACGCCACTTGTAATCATCTGCAACTTTGGATTATTAAACGCAAAATAAACATCTGAGGGTTTACCGTCTTCGTTCGGGTTCTCTGCGTATTCTACTGCAATACGTAGAGTTTTTCCATTTAATGATGCAAATTTATACGTCTGTATATCTCCCTGTTGCATTTGCAAGATGTTTGTAAGACCCATTTCCTTGAAATACGGACAATATTTATTAACTGTATTTCCGCACATGAATATCTTTACGTTATCCCTTTCACGAATAATCGTTGACAGTACGTTCGTAAATGTAGTGAACTCATCAGGTAGATACAATCCACGTGTCATGAACTCATCAAACAATATAGTAGTAATGTTAGGATAAGATGTAGACTTATCATGTTCTTGTCCTGCAAGCGAAAATCCATAACAAAAAGGTTGAGGGTCTCTTATACGTTCACCCTTTTCATTATAGTAGCAAAGATACCAACGTCCTGACCAATAATAAATATCAGTCCACTTGCCGTCGCTCATTTGCTCTACGATGTTACCCCTTGCAGTATTTATAACAAAGTGCGTGAAACAACCAGCACCACGTTTACCTGTAAAGTCTACATCATATCTTCGGATAATCGCCATTTGTTCTCCATGTTCAATGTAGTTTTCCAAACCTAATTCTTGAACGGAGAAAGTCTTACCATTAGACCGCATACCATAAATAAGATTATAGTGCGCTCTCTCTTTAAGTATACGGTCTAATGAATAATAATTAAGACTTTTTGCGTCTTTTCTTTCTGTTACCATCTTTCATGTCCTCGAACATACACATTTGTTCAACTCTAATCGATTGGACTGTTGGTTTCATTTTGCTTAAATATTCAGTATACCAGCTACAACCAGCACATGAGGCACGAAAGCACTCTATGTTGTCAAAATATAAGCATTCAAATCCTTCACTCATTAGGCACCTCGATATCCTTAATACTCAATATATATCTAACAAAGAATTCGTTGAGCGATAATGAATAGTCAGCATCGCCAAGATGAATAGATGATTTCTCGTGATAATGTGCAACATTTCCGAGATAATCTACTAATTCACCTTCTTGTTCCTCGTCGATATAAGTATGTGTCATTTTTCCCGTTGACCCTTTTGGAATGTATAAGTTATCTTCGAATGCCTCGAATACTTTATCACCATATGTTTTCTGCATATATTCTATTGCATCTTTCTTATTCAATCCCGAAACAGTCAACTTCAATTTACCGTCTTTTTCTGTTAAGTACCTTTTAGCTCCAAGCGTTTTGAAACGTGTATAGGTCCCCTCATCGTCCCATACTCCTATCTGCTTAACTACCCCATATTTGTTTTTGGGGCGAGTTCTTTCTGGGTTTATACCATGAAATTTCATGGCTACGTTTAATTTATACACGACTGCGTCATTATATAGCTTGAAATAGCGCTCATGCTTGTCTGCATTTATATATTTAACACTGTCTGTATCACAATAAACATAGTCATCTTTAAGTTCAGTTATAGCTGTAAAAAGATTAAATCTCGCATAAGCTGTAACCCATACACCCCACGCATAATATAAGAAACGCTTAATGGATTTATTATTCTTCGCTATGGCTTCTTCAAGTACAGGCTTTTCGGCTCTCCAATCGATTGGAGTGTATTCAATTTTCTCTCTTGCAATGTCTGTTACACACATACCATACATTGAATTGAGTTTTTCCTTTGATAAAAGGTATTCCAATTCCATGCCTTCGACATCTTTAAGAGTAGTCTTTTTCTCGTAAAGGTCGAGTATGGCTGTTACAAAACTTGTAGGTAGATAAGCCTTGTTCATAGTTCTAAAATTATACACGGCTAATTGTTCCCACTTGTAATACTGTTCTATGATAAAGAAATCCTGCTCTGTAACTGTCATACGTAAATGTTTTGCAAATACTACCCTACCATTATTTATAATGGGTTCTTGTAATTCTTTGCAATGCGATTTACTTATGTAGTTTTCGAAAAAATAAACAGGCTCTAACCCCCATATTTCGATATCAAATACACAGCAGTAATTGTTAAGATAATTTCTGAATTCATTATCACTATGCAAGGTTCTCAATACGGGTTTAGACATAGGAAACTTTTCTGATAGCATCACATAGGGGTAAGAAGAAGTAAAATCTTTTGAGTGTACATTTTTCACTATCTCCCCTACATATAATGCGTTAGCGTGGGTTTTACCGCCTGCAAAAGCTTTACGCAACTGTACGTAATCGTCGGGAGTTAATGTCAATGACCTCATCAACTTACGATATTTTGTAAATGTATTTGATTTCTCGTGCTTCTTACCCCCACCGTAAAACAATAGTTGCGTGTAAAGTTACGTACTTCACCAGTTTTAGTCATAGGTATCAAATTGATACCACCAACACGCTTTATATACTCATCTATATATGCGGTCACAACTAAAACATCATTGATACAGTACGCATTTTCTTGTTCTGTTAATGGAGTTTTTGAGTTACGCTTTTTGCTATAATCCAAATCTCCACTTAATTTTTTTACGTCATGTTCGGTGAGTTGGTCTCCCAACTTCGCCAAAGAGTATCCTGACAGCTTATATGAGCACCTAAACTCTATTCCAAGAGTAGTAAGTGCTCGTACAGGCTGTCTTTTCTTTAATGCAAATACTTCAAGCCATTTGAACCATTTATGCATAAATTGAAACTCGAAAGACAAGTTATGAATATATATAACCAATCTTCTCGTGTTGCTTGTATCATAAAACTTAGCCATCTCTTCACAGCAAGTTACGAACTCGCTCCAAGTTCTGCCTTGTACTATTATTTCTCCTATGGCTAATGTCCATATGTACATACACGCTTGTTTCTTTTCTTGTCCATTCGATTGGACTGTAAAAGAGGTTGTTTCGATATCAAACGCAAATGGATAGTTAAAATATTCTACTTTTTTGTTATCCCGTACCTTTGGAAGCGGACCCGCTTTTCGAATAGCAAGTAAAATATCTTCACTACGATAAAGTTTTGTTGCCACTTCGGAACCCCACTATAAACGGATTTTCTAGTTCTTCGTCCGTGAGTTGGTCTGTTGTGTCTATAACCCCCTTATTTTGATTTTCGATATCATTTTGTATCATGATTGCAATCTCTTCGGGAGTTTTTCCACTGTAATCAGGATTGACTATCGCTTCATCTATCCTACGCCATAATTCATAACGTTCGCCTTGATTTGTATCTGCATAAATCTCATTTAATCTTCTCCAAATTTCAAGAAAAGACGCATAGTCTTTTGCAGATATATGTATCTCTGTTCCTGTATATTTTTGTAACCCCTCTTCTACTTTTTTGATAAAGTTTTCAAGAACGTCAGTCCACCCTGCCATTGTATTTGTTTTCAATGTTAGAGTATCACGCACAGCTACTAATTGGTGGCGTAGAGAGCTTATATTATCGTCTAATCTTACAAGACGATTTTCGAGCCTATCTTTCTGATAGTCTATCCAATCCTGTATCATTTGTTCGTTGGCTATCCTTGCTCTTTCGTTCTCAGCTTTTATTTTGCTGTTTTCGTATAGAGCTTCGCGCCTTTCATCTCCGCTTAATCCTATTACATTCCTAAGTGGTTTTACAGGATTTATTTTGTCGTAATCGTAACCTGTTCGAACAGCATGAGGTATAGGATACATCGGGTTTTTTCTTAACCTATCCGCTGTCTGTTCGATTATACCGCGATAATGCCTTCCGCTCGACGTATCAAATCCGAGAAATCTTCTCTGAATTTGCTTAACCCCGTATGAAATATTTTCACGTAATTCCTCAGAGGTCATTTTGTTTATTTTTTCATGGTCGAGCTTTTCAAAGTCCTTATTTCTCATTTAATTTATGGAAAGCGCTCGTAAAACGTTCATTAAGTCCCGATGCCTTAATACATTCTTTGGGTTGCTTATCTTCCCAATACTTACACGTTGCCCACTCGGTCAATTTTATAAGCATTAGAAGTTCTTCTCTGTTGAACGTCATTGGTGACCTGCTTTCACCGATAATCTTTTTATCTTTCATTTTTTATTTCTCCTTTATAAAATAATACCCCACACCTACGATAGGTGCGGGGTATATTCCTCGCAGTCTAATTGATTAGACTATTTATTCAATTTTACTTCGATATTGCTGATTAATAACGGAAGATTAAGGAAATGACCACCAAAAATTATTTCTGATACACTTGCTTCGATAATTCTTGGGATATCCTTGAGTTCCACGTCCTTTTCTTCGAGAATGTCAGTATCATTACTTTTAACGTCAAGGTAATGAACCCTAACCGTATATTTCTTAGAAGTATTCAGGCTCATATTACAACACCTTTACGTTCGTGATTTGCTGCTTGGACTTCGTCTTGCCCGTAGAAAGCTTTACGCGAAGGTCTCCCTTTTCGAGCTCTTTGTTCATCTCATCGAGGTCTCCGTCGCACTGTTCAAGAACATTGTCGAAGATTTTGTTGAGAACGAAGCCGGAGAAGGCGAACTTGTTATCGTCTTCTCCGAAGATGTACACCCAGAAAGAGCTTTCTTCTCCCTTCTCGTTGGTGAGCGTGATAGGGTCTGCGCCGATAATGGTGATACCATCGGGATAGTATTTGATGATGTCCTCGGTTTCGATTTTCTCCCTATCTTCCATGAGTTCCGAAAGCTGCGTTGCTTTTACTGCGATTGCTCTGATGTCCATATTGATACCTCTTATTTTTTATTTTGGGTTGTTTTAGAAGTAACCCTACTTCATAATTTTGGCGGCTCAGTACGTCGAGCGCCTATTATTTATTAAATTGTTTTCGCACTCTAATCGATTGGAGTACGCGTTAATGTACGCGGGAGAGTGAGTAGTTAGGCTCTGAACCGTTCAGCGGTTAACTGTTAACGAATTGACAATTGTATAATCGTTTGAACATTGATAAATACTTAATCGTTGGGGCATAAACAGAAGGGCGTTGCCGCCCTTTTGTTTATTACTTAATGGGTGAATATTTTAACGTAATGCAGGTGACGCCGCCTGCTGTAAGTACCGCCATTATGAAGGCAAGTCTATCGGGTGTTATTCGCACCCGATAGCCGCCCCGTGTTGTAAGTGTGTACATTACTTTACAATCCTCAATACAGCTTTAGCAAGGGCAAAAGCACGTTTTACAAAGATATCGGTATCGTCAGCTTTTAACGCCGCTATGACCCCGTCAGCCTTTGTCCGAAGTACCTGCATGACTTCCGTGACTGCGTTTGTAATAGTTACTGCAAGATGGCGTATTCTCATGGTCTCCATGGTATCGCAGAATTCGTCACAAAGAACTTGCGTGACAGCTTGAAGCACGTGCGCCCTGTCTCCATTTTCCTCTGTCTCAATGGGTTCACTGTCCGCCGTCTTGTCCGCCGTCTTGTCCGCCGTCTTGTCCGCCGTCTTGTCCGCCGTCTTGTCCGCCGTCTTGTCCGCCG
>JFBN01305057.1_pt1 | contig 12902 bp, 11 predicted proteins | sample 768741 | NCBI WGS metagenome assembly JFBN01 (sample SAMN01983846, study PRJNA193217) | chicken gut metagenome | biome: terrestrial biome; isolation source: ceca of Broiler chicken | host: Gallus gallus | place: United Kingdom: England | collected 2010-09-07
ATCATGGTCACGGCCAGCCACAATCCCGCCAAGTACAACGGTTACAAGGCTTACGGCCCTGACGGCTGCCAGATGACCGATGAGGCCGCCGACATCGTCTATGCCGAGATCCAGAAGACCGATATCCTCACCGGTGCCAAGACCATGTCCTTTGCCGAGGGCATGGAGAAAGGCCTCATCGAGTACGTGGGCGATGATTGCATCAACGCCCTGTATGCGGCCATCGAAGCCCGTTCCATCCGTCCCGGCATCTGCAAGACCGCAGGCCTCAAGCTGGTGTACAGCCCGCTCAACGGCAGCGGCCTGGTCCCGGTCACCCATGTCCTCAAGGACATCGGCATCACCGACATCACCATCGTGCCTGAGCAGAAGGACCCGGACGGCAACTTCCCCACCTGCCCCTATCCCAATCCCGAGATCTTCGAGGCGCTGCGCCTTGGTCTGGAGCTGGCGGAGAAGGACGGCGCGGACCTGATGCTGGCCACCGACCCCGACGCCGACCGCGTGGGTATTGCCGTCAAGTGCAAGGACGGCAGCTATGAGCTGCTTTCCGGCAATGAAGTGGGTGTTCTGCTGCTGGACTACATCTGCGCCGGCCGCATCGAGCAGGGGACCATGCCCAAGGATCCCGTCATGTGCAAGTCCATCGTTTCCACCCCGCTGGCCGACAAGGTGGCGGCCCACTATGGTGTGGAGTGCCGCAACGTGCTCACCGGATTCAAGTGGATCGGTGACCAGATCGCCAAGCTGGAGGCCGACGGTCAGGTAGACCGCTTTATCTTCGGCTTTGAGGAGAGCTACGGCTATCTGGCAGGTCCTTACGTCCGCGACAAGGACGCCATCATCGGCAGCATGCTGATCTGTGAGATGGCGGCTTACTACCGTGCCAAGGGCAGCTCCATCAAGGAGGAGCTGGACCGCATCTATGCCGAGTACGGCCGTTACCTCAACAAGGTGGACAGCTTTGAGTTCCCGGGCCTGTCCGGTATGGACAAGATGGCCGGCATCATGGCAGGCCTGCGGGAGAATCCTCCCAAGGAGTTCGCCGGCGACAAGGTCGTCAAGGTCACCGACTACGAAAAGCCCGAGGAGACCGGCCTGCCTGCTGCCAATGTTCTGATCTACGCTCTCGAGAGCGGTGCCACTGTGGTGGTGCGCCCCTCCGGCACCGAGCCCAAGATCAAGACCTACTTCACCACCCTGGGCAAGGACCTGGCCGAGGCTCAGGCACAGAAGGACAAGCTGGCCGAGGCCATCAAGCCGATTCTGGCGTAACGGCAGCTTCTGAAAGAATAAACAGGAAGGGCCGCTTCCAAGTGGGGCGGCCCTTCTCTCTTGCTTGCGACAGTGTAAAGAAACGCAACGGGCATAGTCGGAGCAGCGCAAAAAAAGCCGCAGACATACCTTGACAAGCAGTGGTGTGCTTGGTATAATAAATTGCTGTGTCGAGACGACACAACTCCGGAAAACGTTTTCCGGGTATCCTTGCCCTTGCAACAGAGGGCCTTATGTCCAAAAGGAGGTGCACAGAAAATGGCTAAGTACGAAACCATGCTGGTTACCAATGCCACGCTGGACGAGGAGGCTTCCGCCGCTCTGGTTGGTAAGTTCAAGTCCCTGATCGAGGCAAATGGTACGATCGATTCTGTCGACGAGTGGGGCAAAAAGCGTCTGGCTTATCCCATCAACGACCAGAACGAGGGCATTTACACCGTGATCAAGTTCACCAGCAACCCCGATTTCCCGGCAGAGCTGGATCGTGTCTACAAGATCACCGAGGGTGTTCTCCGCAGCATCATCATTGCTGAGGAAGAGTAAGAGAGGGAAGACATCATGCTGAATGTTGTTGCAATCATGGGCCGTCTTGTGGCGGACCCTCAGCTGCGCCAGACGACGACGGGCAAAAACGTCGCGTCTTTCCGCATTGCCTGTGACCGCGGACGCAAGGACGCCAATGGCCAGAGCCAGGCGGACTTCCTGGACGTGGTTGCCTGGGATCGCAGTGCAGAGTTTGTCTGCCGCTACTTCCAGAAAGGCTCCCTGATCGTGGTTGACGGTCGTCTCCAGACCCGCAGCTATCAGGACAAGAACGGCAACAATCGCACGGCTGTCGAGATCGTGGCCAGCAACATCAACTTTGCAGGCCCCAAATCCTCCAACTCTGTCGGCGCAGCTCAGCCTGCTCCGGCCCCCATGGCCGATTACTCCCGTCCTGCCGCACAGCCTGCGGCTCCGAGCTACTCGGCCGGCTCCAACGACGACTTTGCCGTCATTGAGGATGAGGGAGATTTGCCCTTCTGATTTCGATTTTATACTCTGATAAGGAGGTAACTGACATGGCTATGGAGAGAAGCGAGCGTCCGTCTCGCCCCATGCATCGCGGCCGCAAAAAGGTTTGCAGCTTCTGCGTTGACCGCATCGATCATATCGATTACAAGGATCTGCCCCGCCTGCGCAAGTACGTGAGCGAGCGCGCCAAGATCATTCCCCGCCGTGTGACCGGCACCTGCGCCTTCCATCAGCGTGAGCTGACGGTTGCCATCAAGCGCGCCCGTCATATGGCTCTGATGCCCTACGTCAGCGACTAATCTCGCCTGACGGGCAGCAGCCTCGTGAAGAAAAGCCGTCCGTGCCATGTGCACGGGCGGCTTTTTGCTGTGGGACTTTGCGTTTTATGTATTGGAAACTCCCCAATAAGAAGAGCCGCGTTTTACGCCAAAAAATGACCATAAAACGCGGCTCTTGGAGCTGGCAACAGGAATCGAACCTGCAACCTGCTGATTACAAATCAGCTGCTCTGCCAATTGAGCTATGCCAGCCGAACTCATACATTTTATCATGGCAGCAGGTGTTTGTCAATGTGCAGTATGGCTGCGTTCTGCCGGGGCGGCAATCGGGAGAGGGTTGTGACTGATCTGTCCGGACGAGAATGGACATCCATAAATTCCGAGAGTGGCAGAAAACAAAAAAATCGGAGAGCTCAGATTTGAGCTCTCCGACTGGTCGGAGTGACGGGATTTGAACCCACGGCCTCTTGGTCCCGAACCAAGCGCGCTACCAACTGCGCTACACCCCGATAAAAAAACCGCAGCAGCGAGGCTGCTGCGGTTTTTGGTTGGGGATGAGAGGATCGAACTCCCACGGGCGGAGTCAGAGTCCGCTGCACTACCATTATGCGAATCCCCATTGGAGTTTTGGGCCTGCCGTTTGGCGCTGCCCTCAACGGTTATCTATTATAGCGGCAGGATACCGTTTTGTCAACAGCTTTTTTCAAACTTTTCCAAAAAAACTTTGTCGGGGGCGGCGGACAGGAAATTACCAGTGGGAAAGCATCCGGTTTATATTGACAAAGCGGGGAAAAACGCGGTACATTTAACCTATAATAAAAACGCCGGATGGCAGAGTTTCGGCGTTGATCACGCCAGACCGGCCGGGCAAAGGCCGGGGCGGAGGGAGGTATTTCTCTATGAAAAAGCGTGTTGGTATCCTGACATCGGGCGGTGACTGCCCGGGTCTGAACGCGACCATTCGGGGTGCAGCCAAGGCACTGTACCAGCGCATGGGGGACAAGGTCGAGATCGTGGGTATCATGAACGGCTATGACGGTCTCATCAACGGCAACTACCGGGAGATGGACCCGTCGGAGTTTTCCGGCATCCTGACGGTGGGCGGAACCATCCTCGGCACCAAGCGCACCCCGTTTAAAAAGATGCGCGTGGTTGAGGAGGACAAGGTCGACAAGGTCGCGGCCATGAAAAAGACCTACAAAGATGCCAAGCTGGACTGCCTGCTTTGCCTGGGCGGCAACGGCACCCACAAGACGGCCAATCTGCTCAGCCAGGAGGGCCTCAACATCATCGGTCTGCCCAAGACCATTGACAATGATATCTACGGCACTGATGTGACCTTCGGTTTCCACACCGCCGTGGACATTGCCACTGAGGTCATCGACCGTATCCACACCACGGCGGGCAGCCACAGCCGTGTCATGTGCATTGAGATCATGGGCAACAAGGCTGGCTGGCTGACGCTTTACTCCGGCATTGCAGGCGGCGCCGACATCATCCTTATCCCCGAGCATCCCTATGACATTGACAAGGTTGCCGCGGCGGTGGAAAAGCGTGCCAAGGCCGGCAAGAATTTCTCCATCCTGGCGGTGGCCGAGGGAGCTCTCTCCACGGCAGAATCCAAGATGAAGCGCAAGGAGTGGACTGCCAAGCGTGCCGAGGCGGGCTACACCACGGCCACCAACCGGATCGCCATGCAGATCCAGCAGATGACCGGTGCCGAGACCCGCATCTGTGTGCCGGGTCACATGCAGCGGGGCGGTTCGCCCTCGGCCTATGACCGGGTGCTGGCGACGCAGTTCGGTTCGTATGCGGCCAGCCTGGTGGCGGACGAACACTACGGTGTTACGGTGGCCATGGTCAACCGCCATGTCACCTCCAACCCGCTCATCGACATTGCGGGCAAGACCCGCGGCGTGCCCGATGACTGTGACATGCTCAACGTCGCCCGTGCCATGGGCATCAGCCTGGGGTGATCGTTCGGCGGTGTCCTTCGCGGACCTTCAAGCCGCCGGGCATTTCTGAAATTCTATCCTTTGCAACACTGCCCCCGCGGATGAGCGGTATCTGCGGGGGCTCGTTTTATGGTAAATGACTGAGGGGGAAAACCTGTGCTGTTTTCAAGCCTGGTGTTTTTGTGGATCTTTCTGCCGGTGGTGTTTCTGGGCTGCCGGCTGCTGCCGCTGCGGGGACAGAATGCCCTGCTGCTGGTGGAAAGCCTGCTGTTTTACGGCTGGGGGGAACCGGTCTACCTGTTTCTGATGCTGGCCTCCATCACCCTCAACTGGGTAGGGGGACTGGCCATTGACCGCACTTCCGGCGGAGCGAAAAAGGCAGCCCTGGGCATTGTGGTGGCAGCCAATCTGCTGCTGCTCGGCTATTTCAAATACTATGGCTTTGTGGCGGATACGGTGGACGGGCTGCTTCACAGTGAAGTGCTTCCTGCACGGGAGATCGCCCTGCCCATCGGCATCAGTTTCTATACCTTCCAGGCGATGAGCTATATCATTGATCTGTACCGCGGCCATTATCCGGTGCAAAAAAACTGGTTCCGCCTGGCGCTGTACATCAGCTTTTTCCCCCAGCTTATCGCCGGGCCTATTGTGCAGTACGGCCAGATCGAACAGCAGCTGGGCAAGCGCAGCCTTTTTCCGGAACAGACGGCCTACGGCATCAAACGCTTTTGCTGGGGCCTGGGCAAAAAAGTGATTCTGGCAAATGCTTTTGCCGCCAAGGCGGATGAGATCTATGGTCTTGTCCCCGGCAGTGCCTCCACGGCTCTGGCATGGCTGGGAGCAATCTACTACACCCTGCAGATCTACTATGACTTTTCCGGCTATTCGGATATGGCCATCGGCCTGGGGGAGATGTTCGGCTTCCATTTTGCCGAGAACTTCAACTATCCCTATCTCTCCCGTACGGTGACCGAATTCTGGCGGCGGTGGCATATCTCGCTGTCCTCCTGGTTCCGGGACTATCTCTATATCCCGCTGGGCGGCAACCGTCACGGCAAATTCAACACCCTGCGCAATCTGTTCATTGTTTTTCTTGTGACCGGGCTTTGGCATGGCGCCAACTGGCAGTTTGTGGCGTGGGGTGTCTGGCACGGTGTTTTTCTCATCATTGAGCGGGTCTGGCTGCGGCAAAAGCTGGAGCGCTGGCCCGCCGTCATCGGTCATGTGTATACCCTGGTGGTGGTAGTGCTAGGGTGGGTCATCTTCCGGGCGCCGGGACTTCGTGCCGGCCTTGTCTGGATGCGCGCCATGATACTGCCCACCGCTGGCAGTGCAGCTTATCCCGTGGCCCGGTATCTGGACGGCCGCACCCTGATTCTGCTGGGGGCAGGCATCCTTCTGTGCGGTGTGGCGCAGCGGATCTGGCCCAGGCTCAAAAAGGCGCTTTATGACCGCGCGGCGCCCGGACCGGTGCAGGGGGCGGCGCTGCTGGTCTGCCTGTTCGGATGCGTCATGCTGCTGGTGTCCAGCACTTATAACCCGTTCATTTATTTCCGCTTTTGAGGAGGGGAGCAGATGAAAGATCAAGCGTCTCAAAAGCGCGGGAGAATCCTGGCGGTGCTGTTTGTGATGATGTTGTTGCTGCCTGCGCCGCTGTGGCTGCTGCTTGCCCCCGTGATGGACAACGCCAACCATGAAAACCGCACCCTGGCCAGCTTTCCTACGACGGATACCAGCATTGAGGAATGGCCCGCGGCCTTTGAGGACTGGCTCAATGACCATGCGCCGTTCCGCAATGAATTCATGTCCCTCAACGGACGGCTGAACTGGACGGTGGGAACCCTGGATTCCAGTGATGTTCTGCTGGGCAAGGATCACTGGCTGTTCCTCAAGAACGTTTCCGACTCCAAAAGCATCTCAGACTATCAGGGACTGACGGCTTACACCGAGGCAGAGCTGGCCGATTTCACCGACACCCTGAGCACGCTCCAGAACCGTCTGGCAGAATATGGTACCCGCCTTGTGGTGGTGATCGCGCCTGCCAAGGAAGGCGTTTACAGTCAGTACATGCCCGACAGTATCCCGGTGGTTTCCCGCCCCACCCGTGTACAGGCGCTGGCGGGGGAGCTGATCGGGGCAGGCGTACCGCTGGTCTGGCCGCAGCAGACTTTGATCGACCTCTCGGCGGAACGGCAGGTCTATTATAAATACGACACCCACTGGAACGAAGTGGGAGCCTACCAGGCCGTGACACAGGCCGAGGCACTTTTAGGACATAACCTGACTCCGCTGGAAGACTGCGAAGTCACGGTGTCCCGGGAGCAGAAGGCTCTCACTGACCTGGCCAATGTCAGTGCCGTATGGACTCTCTGTCAGGATGACCTTTATTACTCTGTGGATGCGCCCCGGGCTGAACAGATCAGCTGCACGCCGGATGGATACCGGATGCACTGGCAGGGAACCGGTGAGGAAAGCCTCCTCATGCTGCGGGACAGTTTCGGTGAGATGATGGCGCCTTTCCTGTGTGCAGGCTATGACCAGAGTGTTGTGCTGCATACGGCCGCCGTGACGGTGGATGTCATCAACGAGGAAATGGACGGCCTGCCTGACGTCATCGTTCTGGAAGCCGCCGAGCGCTACTCGGATAACCTGCTGGGACAGGGCAAACTGCTTCTGGCCTGGCTGGACGAACTGGAAGAAAACTGACCGTAGCCAATCAAGAAAGATTGTGACCGTGCTGGCCTTGCAGGGCTGGCACGGTCTTTTTTGTCAGAAACAGGCGGGAAATTTGTAAAAAGCGGGAGAAACGGCGGCAATCCGTTGACAAACAAACAAAAAGGTGATATGGTTAATTACAAAAGTAATGAACCAACGAACGGGGACGCCTGTTTCATGGTCCGTTGCAGGAAATCCAGGAAAGGGGGACCGGACTTGAAAGGAATCCTGAACGACCAGAATCTGATCTACCAGCAGATCGCGCAGCTGCTGGAAGACGGGATTCTGCGTGGAGAGTATCCGGAAGACAGCCAGGTGCCCAGCACCAACGAGCTGGCGCGGGCCTTCAACATCAACCCGGCCACAGCCGCCAAGGGCATCAACCGTCTGGTGGACGAAGGGCTTCTGTACAAGCGGCGGGGCATCGGCATGTTTGTCGCCGAGGGGGCCCTGAAGACCCTGCAGGCACGGCGGCGCAAGGCCTTTGCCGGGGAGCAGGTCCGCGCTCTGGTGCGGGAAGCCAAACGCCTGGGGATGTCCCGGGCGGAACTGCTTGGGCTGGTGAACGATGAATCCGAAGAGGAGGATCTACAATGAGCGACAAGACCAATCCGGCCGGCGGCCGCGTCCTGCGGGCCGAGGGCCTTTGCAAAAGCTACGGCAAGCAGCAGGTGCTGCATGACCTCAACCTTACCATTGAGCCGGGATGTGTTTACGGCCTGATCGGACGCAACGGCGCAGGAAAGACAACACTTCTCAGCATCCTGACCGGGCAGAACACCATGGACTCGGGCAAGGTGACCTACGGCGGGGAGCCTGTATGGGAAAACCCGAAGGTTCTCGGGGATTTCTGCTTTGCCCGGGAACTCAACGCAACCGCCGAGACCGCCCAGATCCGGGTAAAGGATTACCTCCGCGCGGGTCAGCTGTTCTGCCCCCATTGGGATAAGGATATGGCGGACAGCCTGATCAAAAAATTCGGCATCGACCCCAAAAAGAGCATTGCCAAGCTGAGCAAGGGTCAGATGAGTATGGTCACCATCACGGCGGCGATGGCATCCAAAGCCCCCATCACCATTCTGGACGAGCCCGCCGCGGGCCTGGACGTCATCATGCGGGAGAAGTTCTACCGCATGCTGCTGGAAGAGTACGCCGCCACCGGACGGACCTTCCTGGTCTCCACCCATATTATTGAGGAAGCTTCCGGTGTGTTTGAGCGGGTCATCGTGCTGGATGAGGGGCATATCATTGCCGACCGTCCCACCGAGGAACTGATCGACGAGTTCCGCTATGTATCCGGTGAGAAGACGGCACTGGATGCTGCTTTGTCGGCACACGGCGTGCAGCCCTTGCAGGTGCAGGAACTGGGCGCCCATAAGATGGCGGCGGTGCGGGGAGATGCCGCGCTGTTTGAAGCTCTTGCCGCCGACCCGGCCCTGACGGTGGCGGGCATGAATCTGCAGAATGTGTTTGTGGCCCTCTGTGGTCACGGCGACGAGGAGGGGTGAATATGACCCGTGTACTCTGCCTGTTCCGGGACTTGCTGATGTATACCGTTTTGGTCCTGGGCGGATTTTCGTTGGTGATCCTTGCAGGCGTGCGTATGACCGATATCACTCTGTTCAGCACCTACGGCAATGTCATGTCCATGTTCTGTGTGATTTTCCCGGCCATACTCGTCTCCAATGCCTGGCCTACGGCAAACCTGGCCATGAGTTTCGGCGCCCGGCGGGGCGACTGCTTCTGGAGCCTGGAATTGGTGGGCTTTTTGCTCACTGTCTTCTTTGCCGCAGACAATCTGCTGCTTACCAATCTTTCCGACTCTCCGGAGGTGGCACAGATTGGTCTGGAGACAGTGCCGGTGCTGGTAATTCCGGCCTTTGCACTGGTGCAGACGATGCTGTTCATGATGCAGATTCCCAAAGGTCAAGTAGCCCGCAATGTGGTCTGGGGCGTTTCCTGGTGCCTGGGCTGGGCAATCGGCATGGCGATCGAAGCGGTCTATCTGCTTGAGGCGGTTCCGCCTTTCTTCTATCCCGTGGCATTGACCACGCCGCTCTGGGCAATCCTTTGCCTGATCTTTGCGGTTCCGGGCATCGTGTTTGCCGTGCTGGCCTGGCGCAATATGAAAAAGGTGGTGGTGCAGCTGTGACGGCAAGACAGAAAAAAGGTATCTATTCTTTCCCGGAATTTGTGCTGCGCTGGGCCCGCCTCATCCGCGGCAGCCTGCTGACGTTCTGGTGTATCCAGATCGGGTTGTGGCTGTTTGTTGCGGTGGTCATGGCCGTGCTGGAGCTGATTTTCGGAGCGGAGGAGAATACCATCGGTATTCCTGGCATCACCGCTTTTGCGGGCGGCATCCTGGCTTCCTTCTGCGTGGGGGTATCCCTCACCGGTCGCTATTTTGCCTTGACAGTCAACTTCGGCATTCCCCGCCGCCGCATTGTGGCGGGCATCTGGGCACTGGGCATCCTGTACGGTGTGGCCCTCATGATTTCCAACTGGCTGCTGGAATGGCTGTGGGAACTAATTTTTGCCGCCGGTCGTCCGGTACTGAATCTGGTAACGCTCGTTCCCTGGTGGGGGTGGGCTGCCGCCATCTTCCTGCCCATTGCAATGACCATATTCGGCAGCGGCATTGTGCGGCGATTCGGAATGAGGGGCGGCATTGTGCTCTATTTTGCATTCATCGCCGTTTGCCTTTTGCCTTCCCAGCTGAACGAGACCTTTCCTTTGCAGGAGGAGCTGCTGTTCGCGGCCCTGCCCTGGATTTTTGCAGTGCTGGGCATTGTGTGCGGCGTGGCCGGCAGCATCCTGCTGCTGCGGGTCAACGTGAAAACCGGCTGACCGCAGCAAAAAAAAAGATGGTTCTTTCCGCCGGTGCGTACAAAATTCAGCCCGGCGGCTTGACAAGCAGGGCATTGTGCACTAAACTAAACGGTATCGAAATGCAGTGCGAAGGAGTGCTTCAGGCGTCGGCCTTTTCCAGAAAGCCGGGGAGTGTGGAAACCCGGTAAAGGCTGCCGGGGGCTGTCACCTTCAAGCAGAGCGGGGGAACGGCGCCATGGCGCCCTAGTCCGCTCCGTCCCGCCCTCGTTACCGGGCGTTCAAGGGGCCTGCGCCGGGGCAAGGAAACTGCCCGGCAGGCAATTTGGGTGGTACCGCGGTTTGTGCATCGGCACGGCCGTCCCATGAGGATTCACATCCCGGGACGGCCGTGCTTTTTTCGTCCCGCAAAAAGACAGGAGGACGCAGATATGGCAAAAGAACTCGCCAAACAGTACGATCCCCAGAGCACCGAGGACCGTATCTACCAGGAATGGTGCGACAAGGGATATTTCCATACCCAGGTCGACCGCAGCAAAAAGCCCTTCACCATCGTGATGCCCCCGCCCAACGTCACCGGCCAGCTGCACATGGGCCATGCCATGGACGAAACCTGGCAGGATATCCTCATCCGTTACAAGCGGATGCAGGGCTATGCCGCCCTGTGGGTCCCCGGCACCGACCATGCCTCCATTGCCACCGAGGCCAAGGTTGTCGCGGAGATGGCCAAGGAGGGCCTGACCAAGGAGATGCTGGGCCGTGACGGCTTTCTCGAGCGCGCCTGGGCCTGGAAGGAAAAGTACGGCAACCGCATCGTCAGCCAGCTGAAGAAACTGGGCTGCTCCTGCGACTGGGACCGCGAGCGCTTCACCATGGATGAGGGCTGCTCCGATGCCGTCAAGGAAGTCTTTGTCCGCCTGTACGACAAGGGCCTGATCTACCGCGGCAACCGCATGGTCAACTGGTGCCCCCACTGTGATACCTCCATCTCCGACGCCGAGGTGGAGTACGAGGAGAAGGACGGCAGCTTCTGGCATCTGCTCTACCAGGTCAAGGAGACCGGCGAAATGCTGGAACTGGCCACCACCCGTCCCGAGACCATGCTGGGTGATACCGCCGTGGCCATCAACACGGCAGACCCCCGCTATACCCATCTGCATGGCTGCCATGTGATCCTGCCGCTGCTCAACAAGGAGATCCCCATCGTCTGCGACGAGCACGCCGACATGGAGAAGGGCACTGGTGTCGTCAAGATCACCCCGGCCCACGACCCCAACGACTTTGAGGTGGGCAAGCGCCACAACCTGCCGATGATCCGCGTGCTGACCTACGACGGCCACATGACCGGTGCCGCCGACAAGGCTGCCGCCGATGAGCTCAAGGCCAGCGGCCGCGCTGCCGCCGACGAGCCGGATGTTCTGGACTGCGGCAAGTACGCCGGCATGACCGCCATGGAAGCCCGCAAGGCGATTCTGGCCGACCTGGAGGCCGGCGGATATCTCAAATCCACCGAGCCCATCAAGCATGAGGTGGGCACCTGCTACCGCTGCCACACTGTCATCGAGCCCATGGTGTCCAAGCAGTGGTTCGTCAAGATGGAGCCTCTGGCAAAGCCCGCTATTGAAGCGGTGGAAAAGGGCAACATCAAGTTTGTGCCTGAGCGTTTCACCAAGAATTACCTCAACTGGATGTACGGCACCCGCGACTGGTGCATCAGCCGCCAGCTGTGGTGGGGCCATCAGATCCCGGCCTGGTACTGCGCCGACTGCGGCGAGACTGTCGTCGCCAAGGAAGCCCCCAAGACCTGCCCTCGCTGCGGCGGCACCAACCTGACCCAGGATCCCGACACGCTGGATACCTGGTTCTCCAGTGCCCTGTGGCCTTTCTCCACCCTGGGTTGGCCCCAGGACACTGAGGACCTCAAGTATTTCTATCCCACCAACACCCTGGTCACCGGTTATGATATTATCGGCTTCTGGGTTTCCCGCATGATCTTCTCCGGCCTGGCCTATACTGGCAAAGCGCCCTTTGACACCGTGCTCATCCATGGTATCGTGCGCGACAGCCAGGGCCGCAAGATGTCCAAGAGCCTGGGCAACGGCATTGACCCGCTGGAAGTCATTGCTCAGTACGGAGCCGATGCCTTGCGCATGATGCTGGTTGTAGGTTCCACCGCCGGCAACGATATGCGTTACAGCGAGGAGCGGGTCAAGGCCTGCCGCAATTTTGCCAATAAGCTTTGGAATGCCTCCCGCTTTGTCCAGATGAACCTGCCCGAGGACTTTGTTCCCGGTCTGCCCGATGTGTCCCTGCTGGACATGAGCGACAAGTGGGTGCTGACCCAGCTCAATACCACCGCCCGGGATGCCACGGCCAACCTGGACAAGTACGAGATGGGCCTGGCCGCCGACAAGATCGAGAGCTTTATCTGGGAAGTCTACTGTGACTGGTATATTGAGATCTGCAAGGCCCGCCTGAACTCCGGTGACGAGCAGCAGGCCGACACCGCCCGCAAGGTGCTGGTGTATGTGCTGAGCCAGGCGCTCAAGCTGCTGCATCCCTTCATGCCCTTTGTCACCGAGGCCATCTATCAGAGCCTGCCCGGCAGCGCCGAGACCATCATGACCGAACAGTGGCCCGCCTTTGATGCCGGGCACAACTGGCCGGAGGAGGAAGCCGACTTCGCCAAGCTGATGGATTATATCAAGGCGGTGCGCGCGGTGCGCAACGACATGAACGTCCACCCCGCCAAAAAGACCAGCATGATCATCGAGACGGCCGACGCGGCAGCCTTCCGGAAGGGCGAGACTTACTTGGCCCGCTTTGCCTTTGCCACCGA